>Ga0307511_10002860_pt1 | contig 17906 bp, 23 predicted proteins | sample 13_EM_MG_FD_200266 | JGI IMG/M metagenome (GOLD analysis project Ga0307511, IMG submission 200266) | Populus trichocarpa ectomycorrhiza microbial communities from riparian zone in the Pacific Northwest, United States - 13_EM | ecosystem: Host-associated > Plants > Roots > Unclassified | place... | reverse complement strand
GTTCAGATTGGGAGGGGCAGGGGGTCCTACCCTCCAGGTGGCCAGTGAAACGGGAAAAATGATATATATAAAACCTACAATGCCTAACAACTGCCCGTGAGGTTAGAACCACCAGAAACCACCCATACGAACGGCATCTGAAGAGTTTTATGGAAGGCCCAGCGACCTCGACTGCTCCGTCAGATCCCAGGTACTACGAATCTTGGAGGTGGGAAGAATTGGTAGCGTACTACAGCGTGTGAAGGGTCGGGGACATCGAGCGGTTAAGGAGACACAGAGAAAGAGACAGACAGAACGAGACCGCCGGAAGTCATGGGATGAGAGTCTAACGAAAGGGGGAATTCGAATTCCTATTTTGGACGCCTCTGGAGGAGGAGGTAGTGTGTCGGGGGGATGGATCGCGGGGAGAACAAGTCCAACACTTTGCTTCTCATGCTCACAGAAAAAGGGAGAAAAGGTATAAATGCCAGGATTGACCTACCCAGATGACACCAACCACCCAGCTACCACGCCATTGACATCGCCATGTTCAAGTTGAAGGTCTTCATTACCGTGCTCTTTGTCGCCACCGCGCGCGCCACTGCCATAGGTGGGTTCTCTTGTGCTCTGCCGTTATGTGGTGGTACCGGCTAACCCATGGTCCAGACAAGCGTGCCGGAGACCCCAACGCGTACGATCCTATCGCGAGGCAGTTCCCTTGGACTCTTCCCGCTCCTCCCGCTCCTCCCGCTCCTCCTACTCCTCCTACTCCACCCGCTCTCTTGCCCACCGTCTTGCCCATCATTTCCCCTGGAGCTCTCTCCAACGTCCTTATCCTACCATCCATCGTCCCCGTCATCCCATCCAATATTCCCACTTTACCGTCCGTCGTTCCGGCCCAACCATCCAACGTCCCTACCCTGCCAACCAGCGTCCGCCCTTGCCTTCGTTCCCTCCCATCCCAGACCCAAATTTGGGAGCCATTCTCTAGCCGTTTAAACGCTTGAGCCCAAGGAAATCTATTCATTTTTGACGCGAGTAGATCCACGATTTTGTCTTGAATTTGTCTTGTCGAAACGGCCTGGAGTGTTAGATCATTGTCTGTAAGGCTAGAAATATATGTAACCGTTCCGATGGCTTCGACCGAGGTTCGTTCATTCCCAAGGCTCTTCGAATTCGAATTCGTGCAGTGTATATCGGTGCACCTGAAAGTGTAATTAGTGCCCAAGGCCGGTGGGACCGACTGGAACTGCTCCTCCCCGCCATTTTGCCTTTTTTTTCTTTTCTTCAGGGTGGGGGCAAACGAAAACACTGAGGTCCGAACCTCACGACCTACAGTCGCGGGATTGAAGGCCACCGAGTTTTTGGGTTATTCCGTATTGAATGAAACCAAGGTCCCTCGACTTGGCTGAGCGTGTCGTAGGTGAAGGAGTATAATTACGGAGTTCACGGGTGTACTATCCGTAAAGTTGTATCCGTGTATTAGCAAAGATTTGGGCCCATTCAAGGGAGATGTCAGGACCCCGTCCGTTACGTTAGGTGTATCCAAACCGCACATCTGGAATCACAACGCTACGACCGTTTCGCTCGAAACCCAGCCAACCTTCCGAATTACCTGGGTCGGGAAGGACTGCAATCCCACCTACGTGAACCCCGCTGTGTGTTGGTGTCGTTCCGGCACTTGATTAATTGATTGTTGGCGTATATAACAATGTCTAGCTTTGCGGGAAGTCACCCACCACTGTGTGAATTGGTCCAGGACAACGTCCTTACAAACCTTCCTATACACTCACCTACAACGTAGTCAGGAACTGTTCTCTGGATTATCACTAGTACGTTGCATACAATACAACGGCGGAAGACCAATATTTGTTGTGCTGATACGTCACCCAACCGAACTATAAAAACCTCTTCCCGCAGCTCTGGCACGACGTATAACCCCCGTTCCTGGCGTATCCGCAACCAACACAAACTAGGTACCGGCTACCCCAACCGTAATTTTGGCAATTTCGGCAGTAGGCGTACGACCCGACGGATGCGTATGCAACATGATTGTTGTAGGACGTACAACTGGCATAGGGGCATCGCAACAGCACACCGGGGGGCTGTCTGCTCTGTTTTTTTAGATCGAAGGCCTTCTTCAGCCCAAGCTTGAGCGCGCCAGCACAGTGGGGAGACGACCCATCAGAGATGTCGTCGACGATCTCTCTCACACGAGTAACCGTTTTCGGGTCCTTGAAGCTCGAGATAAATAGCTCGCACTGCGCCTCCATGATCTTCTCCTGACTGATCGAACACGTTAGCGTAGTGTTGACCCCAGGGTTCAAATTCGGCGACGCCCTTACCCGGAAGTAACCCACGAGAAAACCTCGTCCACGACATTGTCCTGAGACACTTTGCTTTTGATGTCCGCGAATGCAATGTCACAGAGAGGCTGAATCCCGAGCTTGGTTTCACGCCTCAGTTTCGTACCTGTGACGTTTGGTCGAATGGTGCCTCACCAAGTTTGCCAGAAAGTAAATGGTCTTCGGCGAGCAGGGAGGGGGTGCGGCGACCGCGGGTGTGTTGTGAATGTTATTCGAGCGAGGATCGGCACGCTGCGATTTGAGGGGAGCGAACGAGATCGTGTCTGTACAACGATAGAAGAAAAGGGACTTCCAGCTAGAGAACTCGTCATTTCTCCCGGTCCGATGAGGGCGAGATAGCTCACGTACGCTGAAAATGACCCAGCAATGAGAACCGCACGACTTTCCTCTTCCCCTTGGTCCTTCTTCAACATTCCATCGACTCCGGTAGAATAGTCTTCGCAGTCGCTGTCAACGTTGGCGCCTTCCCCTAGGTAGTTTATGGGAGCGTTTCGGCCGTTGGGGTATTTCACCACTGGAGAGCATCAGCACTTTAGCAGATGTGCAATTGAATTCTAACGTACAGTCCTTCAGTTGCCCCACCTTGTCGCCCATGATTATACTTGAAAAGTAAATGGGCTTCAAGGTATCTCCGGTCTTCGAGTGTCTAACCCAATACTTCCTATCGAAGAAGACCCCTTCGCAAATCGACTTGACAAACGCGGTCTTCACAGCCACCCAGTGGGCAGGGCTTGTGACCTGAGTGACCTGATTATGTGAAGTAAGCATGCAGGTAAAATGCTGGAGAGGAAAAACCGGAATGAGCTCACAGCGGGCGAGGTTTTTGAAGGGGCCGCGATATCTCCAGTTTTGTTTGCGATCTCCAGTAACGCAGAGACGGCCTCCGCCGCGTGTTCAAGGTCCCCCTTGGCGAAACTGTCGATTTTCTTGTCGACGCTGGAGCGAGTTGCTTCAGTCGTTGAGTCGTCCATCCAAACGTATGCGAGTTGTTCAATGTATAGATTCCTTATTTCGTCATACCTGTCCCCTTCTGTCAGTGCATAATCAACCTTAATAATGTGTCCTGCTCACTTGGATGCAAATCGGCTGAATGTCTCTTCAGCGATGTCGCACTTTCCCAGTTCACTGCGTATGTGATTCAGAGCCAGGGTCTTTAACGCGGGGACATCGTACTGTTGTGAAAGTTCGTCAGGTACCGGATGCTCCGAGCGGATTCCGAGGGCCAAGCACAGACCTTGTCCGCGAGTCGGTAGATGGACTTTGGGGACGGTCTGGGGGTCTTATCATCAGAAGGCGCGACAAATTCTGCACTTCGCGATCTGCGATTCTCATCGGACCCAAACGGTGCGAATTCTATCGAGTCTGTGTAAAGATACATCAGAAACGCTTGGAACCTGCCATAACGTTAGCGAAAGGCCGAAGAGGTACCTGGTTTGCACTCACGTGACGCACGCCATGTCCGGGATATTTACAACCTTCCCTTTTTCGACGTGCTCCTCGTGCTCCTCACAGTAGATCTTTCCGTCTTCGCCAGGAACCCCAAACGGGTTGGCCGGATAAGAATTCGGCTTGCTTGTATGTCTGGATAAGGCGACCTCATCGTCCTCAAGATCGCTGTCGGACAGGTATCCGTAGTCTTCGGCAAATTTTTCGTCGTCAATTGCTTCCTTGCTGAAGTCTTTCGATTGGGACTCTGCAAAGTTCCCGAAGAGCACTATTGGGAGGAAACCGTGAGGCAGTCTGGAGTGGTATCGGATGTGGCGGCGGGCTCACGGTCATTGAAGTAAGGAACTGTTTTCAGGACGCGGCTGTTGGCGTAGACCGCCTTTGGCCGACAAACCCGACCAGAGATATCCCTATATGAGTACAAGATAATCTTGGTGTCGACGAAACTCCCAGAGGACATTCCTTCGTTCAAAACCTCGCGAAGAGGAGTGGTTGCGGCCATGTCTGCAGGTCGGTTGAGCGAGCGTCATTCGTTATCGGCCATATTTATACGATACAGAAGGTCCAGCCGTTTGGGGTTAGGGCCTTAAAACGAGCCTAAGAGGACTGTGGCTGCAAAGGACCGACATTTAGATGAATAATCCGAGGTGCTTCTCGCGAACTGTGGCGGTTGTCTGAGGTCAGGTGTGTTCGGGAGATGCCGACAACGAATCTGAACACGGGGACGTTGACAGTCACTGTTGGTGGCGATAGAGTGGTATGTACCTTGAAAATCCCCTAGTGCATCACGAACCTGCAGCGTACATGATGTTCGTTCGAACGCTGATGCATTACTAGTAACGAGCAACTTCTGGGGCAGCGATTTCCTTGCTGCTGATTGATGTGGACAAGCTTGGAGAAACGAGATTAGATTGGTGTCCCCCCGAAACACGACTTCACCTACCTTCTCGGGGATCCGTTCACATAGCTCGCCACCGCTATGTCCTATTGGGTAGAAGGGCCGCCACATATACCGCTGAGATGGACCAGCTCCATTTTTCCTCCCTCCTTCAGGACCCCAGGGCGCTATCCGGTGAAACCAAAGCCGTCCAATCCTGATACTACCGCCAATGCCTACTCGCGACAGTCAAGCCGCTGTCCGTGCCACGTGCATTACATGGAAAGTGCATACATGCGGTAAGTGATTTAATGAATTGACGATGCCCAAACATCACAGTGGGACCGGGGTAATCGCCAGGACTGCGGGGTTCCAACCCGCCTGCTCATCAGCCCGCCGTTCTGCGCTTTCGCGGGACGGAGGCGAACGAAAACCTGTAAGATCCGGAAATGCCTGCCGAGTGTTTGGGCTACTCTGCAGATATAACCAAGGCCCCGCAACTTCATAAAGCGCGACCTCTGGGTGAAGGAATACAATCGTGGGATTCACGGATGTGCTATCCATAAAGCTATATCCATGTACCAGTCAGTATTTGGGCCTATTTAAGGGAGTTGTCGACGACTACACCACATGCTAATACCATCTGCCATAGTATGAATCACGGACCCGCCCATCTGTATAAACCTCTTCCCCGCAGCCCTCGCACGGCAAACAATCCATTCCGCCACCACCGTACCGTTGATACTGGCTTCCGTAGTTGCAATCACCGCAATTTTGGCAGCAGGTGTTCGACTCGACAGACGTGTGTGCAACGTGATAGTTGTACCACGCACCACCGTCATAGCTGGATTGCAACAGCACATCGGAGGCCTGTCTCCTCTGTTCAAAAGCCATCTTCAGCCCAAGCTTCAGCACACCAGCACAGTGGGGAGACGACCCGTCAGAAATGTTACCGACGATCTCTCTCACACGAGTAATCGTTTTCGGGTCTTGGAAGCTCGAAATAAAAAGCTCGCACTGCGCCTCCATGATCTTCTCCTGACTGATCGAACGCGTTAGCCTGGTGTTGACCCCAGGATCCAAATTCTGTGGCTTCCTTACCTGGCAGTAACCCACGAGAAAACCTCGTCCAGTACGTTGTTCAGAGACACTTTGCTTTTGATGTCCGCGAATGCACTATCACAGAGGGGCTGGATTTCGAGCTTGGCTTCACGTGTTAGTTTCACGCCTGTGACGTTTGATCGAAGGATGCCTCACCAAGCTTGCCAGAACGTAAATTGTCTTCGGTGAGCAGGGAGGGGGTGCGGCGACCGCGGGTGTGTTGTGAATGTCATTTGAGCTAGGATCGGCACGCTGCGATTTGAGGGGAGCGAACGAGATCGCGTCTGTGCAGCGATAGAAGAAAAGGGACTTCCAGCTGGAGAAGTCGTCATTTCTCTCGGTATGAGGAGGGCGAGAAAGTGCACGTACGCTGAAAATGACCCAGCAATGAGAACCGCACGACTTTCCTCCTCCCCTTGGTCCTTCTTCAATGTTTCGTCGTCAACTCTGGTAGGATAGTCTTCGCAGTCGCTGTCAACGTTGGCGCCTTCTCCCAGGTAGCTTATTGGAGTGTTTCGACCGCTGATGTATTTCACCACTGGAGAGCGTCAGCGGTTCAGCAGATTCGCAGTTGAATTCCGACATACAACCCTTCAGTTGCTCCACCTTGTCGCCCATGATTATACTTGAGAAGTAAATGGGCTTCAAGGTGTCTCCGGTCTTCGAGTGCCTAACCCAATACTTCCTGTCGAAGAGGACCCCTTCGCGAATCGACTTGACGAGCGCAGTCTTCACAGATGCCCAGTGGGCAGGGCTTGTAACCTGAGTGACCTGATTATGTGAAGTAAGCATGGTGGAATGTTGGGGAGGAAAAAGCGGAATGAGCTCACAGCGGACGAGGTGTTTGAAGGGGCCGCGATATCACCTGTTTTGTTTGCGATCTCCAACAAAGCAAAGACGGCCACCGCCGCGTGCTTGAGCTCTCCATTGACGAAGCTATCAATTTTCTTGTCGACGTTGGCACGAGTCGCTTCAGTCGTCGAGTCTTCCATCCAAACGTATGCGAGTTGTTCAATGTATAGATTCCTTATCTCGTCATACCTGCGCCTCTCCGTCAGCGCATAAGTGACCTTGACAACATGTCCTGCTCACCGGGATGCGAATCGGCCGAAAGCCTCCTCAGCGATGTCGCACTTTCCCAGTTCACTGAGTATGTGATTCAGAGCCAGGGTCTTCAGCGCAGGAACACCGTACTGTTGTGGAAACTCGTCAGGTGCCGGATGCTCCGAGAGGATTCAGAGGCCAGATACAGACTTTGTCCGCGAGTCGGTAGATGGACTTCGGGGACGGTCTGGGGACCTTATCGCCGGACGGTGTGACGATCTCTGCACTTCGCGATCTGCGATTCTCATCGGACCCAAACGGTGCAAATTCTATCGAGTCTGTGTATAGATACATCAGAAACGCTTGGAACCTGCCATACGTTAACGAAATGCCGGAGAGGTACCTGGGTTGCACTCACGTCACGAACGCCACGTCCGGTATATTTACGACCTTCCCATTTTCAACGTGCTTTTCATACTCCTCATAGTGGATCTTTCTGTCTCCGCCAGAAACCCCAGACGGGTCGACCGGATAAACCTTCGACTCGTTCGCGTGCTTGGATAAGGCGACCTTCTCATCCTCGTCGTCCTCGAGATCGCTGTCGGACAGGTATCCGTAGTCTTCCGCAGATTTGTCGTCAAGTACCTCCTTGCCGAAATCTTTCGATTGGGACTCTGGGAAGTTCCCGAAGAGCACTTTGCGAAGGATACCGTGAGGCTCTTTGCAAGTGGTATCTGGCGCAACGTTGGACTCACGGTCATTAAAGTACGGAACGAGTTTCAGAACGCGGCTGTTGGTGTAGACCGCCTTTGGCCGACAAACCCGACCAGAGGAGTCCCTATATGAGTACAAGATAATCTTGGTGTCGACGAAACTCCCAGAGGAGATTCCTTCGTTCAAAACCTCGCGAAGAGGAGTGGTTGCGGCCATGTCTGCAGGTCGGTTGAGCGAGCGTCATTCGTTATCGGCCATATTTATACGATATAGAAGGTCCAGCCGTTTGGGGTTAGGGCCTTGAAACGAGCCTAAGAGGACTGGCCGCAAAGGACCGACATTTAGATGAATAATCCGAGGTGCTTCTCGCAAACTGTGGCGGATGTGTTGGGTCAGGTGTGTGCGGGAGGTACCGAAAGCCTGTCAACGGACCAACACGATAGACCAGCGTAGACAGGCCAGAATCAACAAACGTAAAGACTAAAGCTAAAGTACGACGTAATGAGGGCTGACCATGGGTGATAAATGGCACCTACGATAAAAAAATTCTCCAGCACATCACGAGCCTCCTGGGCGCTACAGCGCCTTAGGAAAGAGCGACCGGGAGGCCGTGTCAGATAAGTACCCCCGAAACACAAGCTCACTCACCTTCCGAGGATGCGTTTCACGTGGTTCGTCCTTGTTGTGCTCTTTCTGGTGGAAGACCACATAGATTGACCAGCTCCTCATTTCCTTCGCCCATTCAGGACCATCGCGCAATCCGGTGAAACCTGCGTTCCGATAGGTGCAGGCCGACGAACCCGAAATTTCAGTGCCCATGACTGGGAGCATCGACTGGAACCGCCCCTCGCCACCATGCGATCTTGAGAATGTTTCATGCCACCACCCGCTGTCTTGCAGGAGGGGGGCGAACGAAAAATAGTAAGATCCGAGACTTACACTATCGCGCCCTCGTGTCAGCACTCCGTATAAATACAACCAAGGACCCTCAAACCTGATCAAGTGCGACCCCTGGGCGACAGGTTACAACCACAAAATTCATGTCTCGGTCGAAGATGACAAGTTCAAGAGCTTCCCTCAAGTCGCTTAGTAACCACACCACAGCTGCGCGTATGGTCCAATGTAGTACCAATCACAAAGCTTCCCGGGTGGTTCCCCACTCTGAATAGAAATGCACGACCGGGAGCCCTTCTCTATTTTATTGCTACATCGGAGATGGACACTTGATCACTAGGTAGGATATATCACCCTGTCCATCTACACAAACCTCTGCGCACAGCCTTGGCACGACGCATGCACGCCGAACCTGACGCGCCCGCAACCGGCGCACAGGAGATAGCGAGAGTGGCCGGAATTGGAGCAAGGTATGCAGTGGCCGCTGGGGTGTGACCCTGCAGACGAATATGCAGTAGGGGTGGTCCACGGACAACCGGCTAAGCTGCAATACAACAGCACACCAGGGGGCTGCTTCTTCTGTTTTTTGAGCTCAAAAGCTTTCTGCAACCCAAGCTTCAGCGCGTCAGCACAGTAGGAAGAAGACCCATCAGAGATGTGTCCGATGATCTCTTTCATGCGCTGAATCGTTTTCGGGTCGCTGATGTTCGACACCAGAAGTTCGCATTGCATCTCCATAATCTTCTCCTGACTGAACGAACGTGTTAGACTGAAGATGACCTCGGGGTTCGAATTCGGTGGAGCCCTTACCTGGCAGTGAACCACGAGAAAACCTCATCCACGACGTTGTCCAGAGACACTTTACTTTTGATGTCCGCGAGTGCACTGTCACAGAGGGGCTGAATCCCGAGCTTTATTCCACACGTTAGTTCCACATCTGCGACATCTGATCAAAAACCGTCCCACCAAGGTTGCCAGGACGTAAATGCTCTTCGGCGAACAGGGAGGCGGTGCGGCAGCTACGGTATTTTCTCGAATGTACCCCAAGCGAGAGTCTGTGCCTTGCGACTTGAGGGGAGCGAACAAGACCGTGTCTGTACAGTGATAGAAGAAGAGGGACTTCCAGCTGGAGAGCTCGTTATATCTCTCAGCGCAAGTGGAGGGGGAGAAAGCGCACGTACGCCGAAAACGAGCCAGTGATAAGAACAGCACGACTTTCTTCCTCTTGCTCTTTCTTCGATGTTCTATCACAGGCTCCAATGGAATCGTCTTCGCAGTCGCTCTCAACGTTGATGCCTCCCTCTAGATCGTTGACGGGAGCGTTCTGACCCTCGATGTAGTTCACCACTGGAGACCCTCAGCGCTTCAAGAAATTCACGATTTGGTTTCGACGCACAGTTGTTCAGTTGCTCCACCTTGTCGCCCATGATGATACTTGAAAAGTAAACGGGCTTCAAAGTATCTCCCGTCTTCGAGCGCCTAGCCCAATACTTCCTGTCGAAGAGGATCCCTTCACGAATAGACTTGATGAGCGCGATCTTCACAGATCCCCAGCGGGCGGGACTGGTGACTGTAGCGACCTGATTATGTGGAGTCAGTATGGCGCTGGGGAGGCGAAACAGGAGCGGACTCACAGCGGGTGAGGTATTCGAAGGGACGGTGATATCACCATCTTTGCTTACAATCTCCCACAATGCAGAGAGAATTTCTGTCGCGTGTTCGAGGTCCCCTTCGGCGAAATCGTCAATCTTCTTGTTGACACTGACGCGGGTCACCTCTGTCGTCGAGTCTTCCATCCAAGCGGACGCGAGTTGAGTTATGTATAGACTCCTTATCTCGTCGTATCTGCACCTCTCTGTCAGTATACCGTTGATTTTAGTAGTGTGTCCCGCTTACCGGGACGCGAATCGGCCAAAAGACTCCTCAGTGATATCGCACTTCCCTAACTCGGTACGCATGTGATTCAGAGCCAGAGTCTTCAAGGCGGGGACATCGTACTGTTGTGAAAGTTCGTCAGATGCCGGATGTTCCGGGTGGAGTACGAAGACTAGGTACAGACTTTGTCCGCGAGGCGGTAGATAGACTTTGGAGATGGTCTGGGGACCTTATCGTCAGAAGGTGTGACGATCTCCACGCTTCGCGATCTGCGATTCTCATCGGACCCAAACGGTGCAAACTCTATTGTATCTGTGTATAAATACATCAGAAACGCTTGGAACCTGCAATGACGTCAACGAAAAGCTGGAGAAATTCCTAATTTGTACTCACGTCACGAATGCCATGTCGGGGATTTTTACAACCTTCCCTTTCTCGGTGCACTCCTCGTGCTCTTCGCAGGGGGTCTTTCTGTCTCCGCCGGGGGCTCCAAATGGGTTGAATGGGTAAACCTTCGGCTTGCTTGTGTGCTTGAACGAGGTGACCTTCTCATCCTCATCATCCTCGAGATCGCTGTCGGACAGATATCCGTAGTCTTCCGCGGATCCTTCGTCGTCGATTTCTTCCTTGAAGTCTTTCGATTGGGACTCTGCGAAGGTTCCAAAAAGCACTTCGAAAGACACCCTAAGGCCCTGTGCGAGTGGTATCAAGTGTGGAGATGGACTCACGATCGTTAAAGTAAGGGACTGTTTTAAGAACACGGCTGTTGGCGTAGACTGCTTTTGGCCGACAGACTCGGCCAGAGGAATCCCTGTGTGAGTACAAGATGATCTTCGTGTCGACGAGATTCCCGGAAGAGATTCCTTCATTCAAAGCTTCGCGAAGAGCAGTTGTAGCCGCCATATCCTCAGGTCGTTTAGATGAAAGGTATGAAGAGGTTCTTGCAAACTGTGGCGGGCGTTTGGGATCAGGCGTGTACGGGAGATCCCGAAATTAGACAAGCAGGGGGGCCTAACAGACTGTAGGGAGGGGGCGTGGTCACAATCAGCGAATGCAACACACGACGCAACGAGGAGGCACTGACTCTGGGCGGCGATAATCGATACCATCGCACAGCATGAAAAAATCTTCAACATCACGAATCCGTCATGGTTCGTCTGTGGTCTACGGGCACGACGTTTACTCAACCGCTGAGATCCGGGCACTTGGACACCTAGCCACTTGGTACCGCGTCTGTGAAGAGCGTCCTCTGGACACAGTTACTGCATGGACAGGCCTAGGGAGACCATATTAGACAAGTGCCCCCCGAGACACGACCTCACCTACCTTCTCGGGGATCCGTTTCATGTAGTTCGCCCCGCTATGCCCTTTCTGGTGGAAGGCAACGTTTACCGCTGAGATGGACCAACCCCTCAACCTTCTTCACGACTTCAGGACCTCCAAGGCGCTATCTGGTGAAACCTGACCAGCCCAATCCTGACCACTACTGGTGTTTACTCGCGACGGTAACCCGTTGCCCGTGCCACGCGCGCTGCAGGGAATTAAGTGCATGTACTCACCCAAATACACGATGAGATCTGGGCAACCGCCAGGACTGCGGGGATCCATATTAGACTGAATGCTGGCGCTGTGCTGACAGCGCCGCGGCGTCCCGCGCGGTCGTGCGGAATGATCGACAGGGCGCCAATTTTGATTCTTACCGTTGCTGATCCCAGGCTGCACTTTCAGCCTTGTCTTCGGAGACGGCCAACCGAGCATGTGCTCTCAGAATCACTCAGATCGCTCGCGCGTAACATTACGCATGGAAAGTCGTGTAATTTTTCACGTGTAAGTATTCGATCGAGTACAAAGACGTTCGGTCTGGTGGGACTACGGACCAAGACAACACCGAACGACACCACAGGTTGGGCCTCCTGTTCGGGTCCCGGCCTGCGTTGGCGGACGCCGTAGTCACCCTCATGCACCCCCACGCATACGCTACGCCTCGAATCTGGTTCGGACCGTGTGATGTAAGCCTTCTGATGCGTTCCTCCGCAAAGCCGAACCCGCAGCGTCCCGCCAATCCCACGAAGACAGGCACGGTGAGCTTCTCATGTACGAAAGTGACTCAAATGCGCTCGGCAAGAAGATTCTAAACCGCGATGGACGATCCAAGGTCAGAAGGGCACCGAGAACATCATGACCCGTGGAGCGGCTCCTGCAGTTCCGTGTGCGGCTCTGTTCCCACCTACAATCCTGGGAATATCGCGGAAAAACAGACCGCCGTACGCGTTCGGTTGGACATAAACGCCTTTACCCTCAGGGCGCGGGCGCAGCGGTTGTAACTTCTAAACGAGGGTTTACATCCGTTATGGTCACGGTTTCGAAGACACCTGCTTATTGTAGTCCTACCGGCGGTTGGTGAGGGGGAGAGATTTTCAACCCGGCGCCTCCCCGATCTATCGGACTTTGCAGATCTCGGTTGCGTTCCGCGTCTTTCGGACTCTTGATCGACATCATCTCTCATTATCCGTTCATGTGGGTCTTGGATGTTGAAACATCGAACGGTGGGATTCCCCCTCTTAGGTGGGCTTCACGTGTCGGGTGAGTATTCTGCAGAGACTTTCCCTTCGCCTACGACTCACAAAGTCAACGTATTGCCATAGTTCCGAGGCCCAACTGCTGGCAGACTGTGGTGCCCAAGCCGACCCGCCCAAGGTTCATGTTGCAACGGGGGATGTGAGATGGGTGCCTGGAATTGGGAGCCCTAAGTACAGCGAAGACGATGAAACTGGGTCTTGGTGGCGGGCTCTGACGTGGATTACCGCCCCTGCCTGTACACCCTCCATAAGACCCACGCGATCAATCCGACCGCTCCTGTCTGTCAGCACAGATTGCGATATAACAGTGAGACCATCTGGAACCCCGTCGCCTCTCCCCTTTCCCCGTTGGCCCCGTGCGCTCGTCCCCCCCATAGGGTATTTACCACCTTATGCCGCAAACTGGATGTTGTGTGACTGACTGCTTGGCGATCTGATGATTTGGTCTGTTAGCTGCTCGTGTCCCGAGCCCCGATGTACCCAGCCACCAAGGCGTACGCTCTATCATTGGCCATCACTGTCCTCTCTTTCCTATCTCCGGCCGAGGCGGATCCCATCGCTACTTGCCAGTCCGGATGGGAATGGGTACTATCTTCCCACTATCTCACGTCGACACGTGCTCATCGCTTCGTATTATCACACCCAGTCGTACAACTCGAAGGGGCAGAACTCATGTCAGATCGCGGGATCGCTACAAACAAGTTGTGTGGGGACCGGTAAGTTTGCATCCCATTGAGCAAGAGTTCCCGGACTGACCTGCAACTGTCAATCATCGGTAGGCATCTTCGTGCTGCTGCCACTTGCAGAAGGGACCATCTACGTACCACCTGCGGCCGATGATGAGCAGGCGCAGAAATGCAGTTGCAACACGATTATCTACAGCCTATACATGTCTTGTGTAGCATGCCAGAACAGGACTGTTGACCCGTAGGAACCCTCTCCTTCACATAAAGCTACGCGTTAATCTTGGTGACCTGTCCAGGTGGTCACGCTGGGAAAAGAGCTGTGGCAGCGTTCGCGTGACAGAGTGGGTATCCTAGCACGTTCACCTTCTGGCAAAAATCTTACGCTTTCTCATTAGGTATCCCTTCGATATCCCGCGCGATACTGCGGTGCCTCATTGGGCGTATCTGAATTATACAGTACGGAAAGACCACCTACTCGCACATTCGTTGTTCCGCTGACCGGCTACTATAGGAAGGGGGTTGGTTCGATCCAATCCTTGCAAAGGCGGCTGGGAGAGATCCGGAAGCGATCCCAAAAGTTCCATCTACTGTCTCTCTCCCGAGTTCCACCACCCCAATTACCCAAACAACCCGGACAATTCAAACAACTCCAACCCCAACCACCCCGGCGTCGTCGTCGATTTTAAGCACCCCATCAATAACTGAGCACGCCGGATCCGGCGTAGAAGGCGGATCCAAGGTGAACGTCGGGACGATAGTTGGGGGTACGTTTCATCACTTCCATTTGTAACTTGGGCTGAACACAATTCCATAGTTGCAATCGGAGGCGCTATTGTGCTCGTCGCCTTTGCGGTCCTTACGTTTGTCCTTCTGAAACGGCGAAGGGGATGGCGGGATCGACTGGGTGTTGTGGGTTCTAACCAGGAGGAGACCAAGCTGAGCATGCAAGAATTCGAACAACAAAAATTGTACGATCCCTCAGACCCGTCAACGTATCCGACTGTCCGGGTTGAGGACAATCCCTCTTGGGACCACACCCCTACCACCCCACACTGGCCCGGGAGGTACAACGGTGCGGCAGAGCTCTAAGTGCCGGCCTTGGGAATTTCCCACATCAACGCTCTCGCCGGGTTGCAAAATAGTTCGTTGGCATACAGAGGTACATCAGGGATCTGTTTTAAGACAGGAAGTACGTCGATGGCGGGAGGTGCTATTAGATACGGATAGACGGATGTCCCTTTGTACGCGAAACAGTACGACTGGTATGGTACATTTCGACAAGGCCCGAGGGTCAACTGTTTACCAGTTCCAGTATCAGCTCGCCCACGAACTCTTCCATCTTCGCAATCAATTCCTCTACCGGCTCTGCACACACTCCCCGGATCCGTACGGTTTCCACCCCATGACCAGCTTGTTTCCGCTCCCTTAGTACTTCTACCAACCCATCGAGTGGTAGAGCTATATTGGAGGTTGTCTGTAGTTCCGAAAGTGTGGGAAGAGGGATTACTAGGGCACCGCTGAGCCCGTGACGATATGGCAGCATCAGTGAGGAATACATATCGGCGCAGTCCACCAGCTCAAGGCTTTCTAGACTTTCGAACTGGTCTATGGGAATCCCTCCGAGCGATGGGTAATCCGCCTCCATAACCAACTGTCTCGTCCACCTGAAGGAGATTGGCGCGTCCCGGGAGAGCCAGTCGAAGGGGGGAGGGATGTTACGAGTATCACTTGGAACTACTGTGATCCTGAAGTAACCGTTTTCTGAAGTGAAAATACACAATCGAGTGCCTCTCCGAGTAGTGTATCTCATTCCAGTCGGCTTGGAGAGTAAGGGGAAGTGACCCGCATGGGGAGGTAGGATGCTGGCGAGGTCGCTTTCTGGGGAGTCTGTCATGGGGACCACGCGTAGACTCACCCAGTGTAACACTGGAGCGATGAGGCAAGACATCAAACTAAACGTCCCTCCGGAGTTGGACCAGGCGAGTTCCTCTAGTTTGGTGAGAGTCACGATCGTCGTCTGCTCGGCTGTTGATGCAGACTGGACTCGAAGGCGGATGTCGACAACCACGAGCAGTGGAGCCGATGTTAAAAGGTTTAGCATATCTTTGACCGTGGTCCTCGAATCCCTGTCAGCCCATGTGAGGTAGGTCAAATTCGAGAGGGGAAACTTGATCATTGGGTTCGGTGAGATCGCGTCGAATGAAAGGGTTCGTAGGGAAGGTGCTTGTCCTCCAAGGAAGTCGTGTGGAAAACTAACCGCGCCTGCAGTCCTCCGTACCAGGCTTCGGTTGGGTCTCCCGTCGAACTTCAGACGTTGAAGGAGTGGAGCCGGAAGACACAACCGTCGGACGATCGTCTCGATTTGTTCCTCGTCTCCCTGGATATATAAGGATTTCATCCTGTCAAACCATGGTATGCAACTTGTAAAAAGGTCCTCGGGTTCGAACGTCCAGGCTTCGAATGAGACGCGAGTAGGTTTGAACGATACATCGATGGGTAACGCCCCGGATCGTGTGAGATAGGTGAGAACGCGGTCGGTGTCCCGAAATACGACTTCTGTCCAGAGGGATGGGGCAGATGAGAGGGCGGAGCGCCATCGGTGACAGACGTGGGTGGCGAAAATAAGATCCTTCTCGTCGCTGCGGAACTCGAGCGCCCTTGCGAGGATCTCGGGTGGAAGTCGATTGACCGGAGCGGTTTGGTTCAACGCCAAACGGATCGTGACCAAGATCCGTACAACATCTCGTTCAAGAGCGACAACCTTTCTCGCTGGATTTAGATACCATGCAAACTGCAGATGCCCGTGTTGCGTACCTTCTCTACCGGCAGATTGAAAAGGGCGCTAGACGCTTAGTTAGTTGTGCTTCATGTAGTCGACGCAAAGTAATCCATACCTTCGAGCGGGTCCGTCCGTCATCACCGACTTGGTGAGCACAGACACGAGCTGTTCAATGCTGGGATCGCTTTCCGGGTGTTCCGCCATCGGAGCGTAGCGATAAGGGTGTGGCGAGCGCCGGCCCGCCGACCCGCCTCCAAGTCGGGTCCGGTGCCTGTATGAATCTCGGGCGCTCCATGTCCGATGTAACATGTCCTCCGACTTGATTCCACCTCACCAAGTGTCCCACCGTAGAGAGTGCCGGGAAATCGTAGACGGCTTTGGGAAAAGAAACGTCTGGTCCCGGTTGAGGGGTTCCATGTGGTCGTCGAAATTGTAATGGTTCACGTTGAATCCGGAAAGACTCTTGCCACCTGATCACGTATAAGTAACCCGCTGGACGGGACTCGGGTCCAAGCGGAAGCCGATCGGCCCCAGGCTAATTTCTATCACCGACTCGAATAAATTGGCGGGTCTGGTTTGACGACGGCGACGTAAACCAGGGAGTCGTTCTGATTGAACCGGGTAACCGGGGACCCTGGACTTGATATCTTGGAACCGGCAACACTGAGTGACTTTCCATGACCCTTCCTTGATCATGAACTTTCTACACCTCGAACGTCCTGGTTGTAAGGACCCCGACCGTTGTCTGGGGCTCGAAGCAACCCAATCCGTAGCGACTGGCACTCGGTTATGAATTCGTAAACTGTTCTAACTTGACAACAGAAAGTTAGGCTCGAATCCGACCTCAAGTTCAGAGGGTAGCAGCTATAAATCGAAGCTGGGACTCTAAGTAATCTACTTAACGTATGGAACTTGTGTAAAGGAACAGGCCAGCTATAAAGTACCCCGCCGTGAGCCGGATTGAGAAAGGCGATCGCGGTTGGCACGGGGGTTTGGCGGCGTGCAGTCGCGACCGCCGGTGTAGGATTACTCTATCCGGGTGTGTGACCAACTCCAAAGATTCAATACGCGGTGATCGGTTAATCCCGCGTCCGGCAATTACCGAATGGCCAATTAGACGGTTCGATGTCTAAGCTTAGAACCCACTTACTTCCAGGTTCGCCCCTTCCTCGCCCAGGCCCGGAACCCACACCATCGAGCACAGAATGGTCTGTTCCCCGAAAAAAAACATTCGAGGACCTTGGCCTTCCCGTCAGGCGGGACAGAACTAACGAGGCTCCATCCGGACTCTCTCTGGATTTGGACTCGAATACGTGCAGTGGAGCTTCCGCCGCCCGATTGCATCAGGGGAATGTCGAGTCAGACTGGAAGCGTTAGGAAATTCCATGCAACCACTGGCGAGCGCCCTCGGTATTCAGACAGTTAGGTCCAAGCACCTCGGGACTCGTGGAACCGCGGCCGAGTTTTTCGCACTGGCTTGTCCTGCGTGCACCGGATTTAGATGGGGTGGAGATGCTTGCGCTTGGGGTGCGGCGCTGTTGACCGGATGCCTGAGCCAACAGATAA
>Ga0307511_10002859_pt1 | contig 17907 bp, 8 predicted proteins | sample 13_EM_MG_FD_200266 | JGI IMG/M metagenome (GOLD analysis project Ga0307511, IMG submission 200266) | Populus trichocarpa ectomycorrhiza microbial communities from riparian zone in the Pacific Northwest, United States - 13_EM | ecosystem: Host-associated > Plants > Roots > Unclassified | place... | reverse complement strand
CGCCTCAGACATAACCTTCTCCCCATCCTCCAACATACCAATAACCGTTCCCAGATTCTTAATCATACCCTTCCCGTGTCCCACAAGCAACAACTTTTCGGCATTCGCCGGCAACCCAAGATATGTCGGCGGTTCTCTCTCTGGCAATTGATTGACCCACTCTATGAACTGCTTCATCTGCGTTCCCTGTGGCACATACAACGGCTCCTCACTGCTCTCTACAAGCTTGTAATCATTCTCAAAAGCAGCTGGAGTAAAGATCCTTTCGACAATGCCCTTGAGCTGAGAGAAGTCTCCTTCGTCGTCAATCTTGCCTCCATAGGTTTCAGTAATGAGGGTTTGCATCATGGGCCAGGGGAGTTTAGATGGGGCCATATTTGTACGATCGCCAGAGACGACTTCAATCCATTTGTCGATGATAAAGGCGCAGCATTCATACTGTAATAAATCTGTTAGCCACGCATTCCAGCGCAGGGGGGGGCGCAACATGCTTACATCACTATCATTGAACTCCCACCAACCCTTCCATCCTAGGTTGGGCGCATATCGTAACCTCTCTTGAAGGACAGCATGTAAGAATGACAATAGCAAATAAATCCTGTGCTTCTCTGCTGGCCCTTTCGCAGGTCTGGTGGCCAGTGAGGACAAGGAATCCTTCATGTTAGCCCTGATGCCTGCTGGTTGTTCATACATCAAGACTCTAGATGCGCGAAGCAAGTTGACTGGGATTTTTGGGCTCGACTCCATGGACAAGAAAAGCCTAAAGTTGGGATGTGGCTTGAGAGCACCAAGTCTCTTCTCCAGAGATTGTAGCCATGCCGGAGTAAGATGAACATTCTTGACAAGTACCCATGAACCGACTGATGCAGCATTACTAACTGCCTTATCCGCCTGTCCTAACCCTTCATTGGAACCCATGGCAATATTTGTGCAGCGCTTCCCCATTTGTTCGACTAAGCTGTCGACCTTGTAAGCGGCGTCGAAGCCCGGTGATGATGCCAGCGCAATTGGCGTCATTGCAGATACTTGATCGACAACTTGTTTCAAATCTCCAGTGGTGTCGAGCATATCCTTGCCAAACACTACGCCGACGAAGGACTCGGCAGCGGGGACAAAGCGATCCAATCTGAATAGCTTGACAAGAAGGAGTTTGTGGAGCCTCTTGTCGAGGTCCGGTAGGCTTTCGTCCCACAGGGTTGGCACAAAGTTCTCTCCATTTTCCTCCATGAAGAACTTCTCCCATTCCGCTCCTGGTACCGACTCTACTCCAGTCTTGAAAATCGGTAATGTGCTCATCCTGTTCATAACCTCCTCCCTTCTATACGAGTCTGTAGAAACATCAACTCCTTCCAGGCCTTCGTCGAGAATCCTCTCGAGCAGAGACTTATCCATCTTATGGGATGAAGCCTCTGCGAGAAGTAATGCGAAAGTTACCCTGTCCTTTTGCAAGAGACCGAGGGCAGTTCGTTGATATCTGAAAAGATCAGTTAGCCTGAGCCGAAGTCAATGTACTGGGATACCTACGCAGTAATAAACAGATCCTGTAATATAATCTGGATTCTTCTATCATAGTCCTTCTCAGCCGCTAGCCTCTTATTCCCATGCAATACAGAATTGAAGATATCTAAGAAATACTGTAGCGAGAATTGGTAGAAGTGGTTGAGGTGATGAAGTTGCTCCAAGATGGCAAAGACTGCACTACAAGCCCTTGCGATACTTTGATACTGCAAGGTAACCTGTTCGACCTCGCTCATGACACCTTCTGTCTCCGCCATTTTCCTCGATACTTCTGCAGCTTCAGTCTTGAGGGTTTCCAAAGTATCAATGACTCGGTCATCATCAAGAATATTACCACGCGACTCGTTGAGAGCTTGGAGAAGCCTCCTTTCGAGCTGCCTGAGATGAAGCTTAAATTCACCCTGTAATTTCATCAAGTTGGACCTGCGCTGATCAACATCAGACCTCTCGAACTTGAGTACTTGGTTGAGGGATTGCGTCTGCAAGCTGCTTTGAGTAACGGTGAAATTGACAAAGGTTGTCCTAGAGCAAACATCTGGCGGAAAGTTGGCGGAAGGATCTCTGGTCGAGAGATATAGCTTGAACGATGGAGAGAAATCGATCTCTTGCTTGCCTAGCTGGATGAGGACACGTCCACCAGTTCGTTGATACTCCTTATTCAACACATGATTGAGGATAGGGTCGAGATGTTCTGCGTCTTGGATAAGGATGGGGTTACCGAAACGAAGGGAGGACTCGAGCTGTTTGGTGAAGGAGTCGTCCAAGAAACTGGTGATGGTAAGCCGCCGCTCTTTGCTCTCATTGGCCAAGAAATCAGTGACTCTGCCAGAAGGATCGATGATGAGGGGATATCTGTTGAATCGCTTGAGAATGATGGCGTTCTCAGTGCAGAGGTCGTCCACTGGTAACGTATTCTCTTGCCAGACAAGTCTTTCATCTGCAGTCGACAGATATTCTGTAATGGGGTTATGCTCTTTGTATTGGAGCCCGGACATCTTGAGATGTCTTGTCCAGTCATCTAACATCGCCTTTCTGTACATTTGATCGTAGAGACCAGCGTATGCCAAAAATGCGGCAGAAAGTAGGACATCTCCCACCAATGTAGCAATCTGGGTCTCGAAGGACTTACTCCCTTCCTCCCAACGAATCCTCTCTGACGACAGACTGTCGAGAAGCCTGACACTGCGGTCAACCTTGAATTGCACTTGGGACATCTCCGCCTTCAGCGCCTGGGTTTGACTGATCAACTCCGCATACTCCACTTTATATCTCTCAATACTCGCCTCAAGGGCCTTGACGGTATCGATAATTTGCTGTGCACCAATCTTGGTCTCTGCGGCTTTGTTCTCCAACCCACGAACTTCGTCCCTCAATGGTCCAACTTTGTCCAAAATCTCTGCGTAGTTGACTTGAGCCTCCACCCATTGGACGAGAGGGCCACACGCCTTGGAAGCCCTGTTCACCTTCTCGAAGCTATAATCTGGCTTGGACAAGAATTCCTCAAGCATTTTCTTTCTTAGAGGTTTGGTCATTTGCTTTTCGTTGTCGAAGTTAAGAATGCTTGGGATAAAAGAATCCTGACGAATAATACCTTGAACAGTAGCCCAGTTTTGCAACTTGTGTCCAAGCAAGACACAGACGGACTCCATAGCAAGCTTGACACCGGCTGGTGGGTTGTTCATGGCTCTAACTTCCTGAAGATGGCTCCTCTTGATGTTCTGGACACTGCGCTGTGCCTCAGCGACAGCAGGCTCAGCTCGAGCAAGATCCTCAAGCACGATTTCCTTACGCTTCGCCACCTCCAATTCTTGCTGTGCCAATGCAGCTTGAATCTCGAGAGATGCAGCCCTCTTCTCCTCGGTCTCTTTCTGATCCTGAAGCATGATTTGCAGCTTCTCATTGGCTTCCTGACTCTTCTTCTCCAATTGTTTTTGCTTGACAGCCAGAGTCGATCTCAAATCCCGAACCTTGTCCACCGTATCCTTCAGTTTATCTAACCCGACGTTCAAGTGCCTCTGCTGTTCTTCCAAGTCCTCCCTCTTCTCATTGTATAATTTGACATATTGCGCTACGAAGTCCAAGAAATGACGGGGAGTGAGAAATGTTTGCTTGTTTTGCTGCTTCCTGAGTTTCTGATTATGCTTATGAAGTGAATGATGGATGTACACCATGGCGTTGACGACAGCCTCTCTATGAGAGGGTGGAAGAGGTAGGTCTCTGTACGCAACGGGAATACTGTCTGCTGCCTGCCATGTGGCACGGTCGAGATCCATAGACTGTGTAAGCTCCGTACCAACTTGGTAGAAAGCCTGATCTGACCAATCTCCGAACCAGTTGAGGACACAACGATTGAACAAGGCGGGGGAAGTAGCTGCTTTAGACCCAAGACCACCTTCTGGCGGATTCATTGTGAAGACAACGTGTAAGTTCTTGACAATCTGCTGTGTGAACCACTTGTAGAGTTCCTCCTGGGAATCGAGGAGCAATCCCTGTCTTTGAGCTCCTTCTTTGCACGCAGTCATGAGAGACGCATATTCATCGCCCTCAAACAAACCTGGGACTTCTGCATTGGCAAGAAGCGTGTTCATACGTTCAAGGAAACCGGAATCGAGGACATTAGCCTCGTCCATAATGAAGCAAATTTTCTCTCCCTTGCATCCACAACGGCGAAGCACGTCACGCAAATCGTCATCGAAGTCTTCTGCAGAATATTTGCCATGGACCTTGATCTGGAATACCTTCAACCCGTTCATCCAGGCAACAAAGCGGGATAATGTGGTCTGGTGATGGCATGGGATTAGTACAAAGCCTGCGGTGTCTGGCTAGGGTGCTCACCTTTCCACTACCAGAAACTCCAATAAGAATTAAGTGTCCTTGGGGTTGCCTGAAAACCCTATCAATCCGAAGAACATGCTCAAGCACATCATTGAATAAAATCAGTGGTACATCCACCTCTTCCTCACAGAAGGTCTTTAGACGAGCCTTAGCAAAGTCACGAAGTTGATCTCTCTCAACAGGCACGTAGTTCTTGGATAGCCAGTTAGAGAACAAAATGGGACCTCCAAGAGCCTTTTGCTCGTCGATGCCAGGGAAATGCTCGAGTGCAATGCGATTAACGGCTGCTTGTGTCCATTTCCTTTCATCTTCACCCACGAGACGATCCTCAAAGAGACGTAGGGCTTCGTGAGCCCAGATACGTACTAGTCCCTCCACACTCAAATTCTCCAGGGGCTTAAGAGCTTCATACAAACCACGTACCCATCTGGTAAGTTCACGAGGGGAGTAGACATAGTGGGGCTGGATCTTGGGCGTGAATCTCTGTTGCGATACTAGGTAGAATTGTACCATTGCTTTTGTGAGTGGCTCAGCGTAGCCTCGGAGGGAAGGAATGATCTTGAGTACCGCAGAGTTGAACGTTCCATAGATTTGTTGTAGAGACAATTCTCCGGGGTAGTCAACCATGATGAGAGGCGCATGCCTGAGGAAACGATCGCCCATTGGCGTTCTGCCGGCGTCGGTAGGAGGATTACAAGCACCCACGAATTGGATACGGTCGAGGGTAACCCAAGTTTTGTCCGAAGTTCTCCAGAATCCGTTTTGTTCAACGAGCTGCCTGAGGAAGGAAATTGCTCTTTGTGTTCCGTACTTATCTGGTGCTGGCAAATTGATCTCATCACAAAAAACAACTAGCCATCTTCCAATCTGGGTTGGGGAAAGAATGACGCCATTAAGTGTCTTCTTGTATTCACAGTACTGCTCGAAAGTCTTGACAAGAAGGTCTGGTGTCGTGGCACTGGAAAAGTTGAGGCCCACGACTTCCATGTTTGGGAGCTTTCTTAACGCACTGAAGAGCGTCATAGTCTTACCGGAGCCTGGAGGGCCGCACAACAATAGGGGCTTGTGTTCAGCGAGCCATGAGTACAAAACATCTTCATGCCTGACTGTGTCGAGAGTGGGAATGACAACGTCGGTTTGGACGACCGAGTGTGTGTTAACCTCGATGTTTGGAACCTGATCCTGCCACCTGACCCACTCGCCCTTGGGAAGAGAAACGTCGTAGTCAATGAGAGATGAGGCCGCTTCATGCAGCGGGGGAGTATCAGTAGTACTCAACCCAGCAACATACATACCAAATGCTTGCCTGTCAAGAAGTGGGCAATCTCCAGTGAAGCTCCATACCAATGCCAACAGAAGCTTCTTTGCGATATATGATTCTATTTGGGTGTCGTCGAGGGGGAAGTCGACATGTTGGATATTGTACTCGATCATATTACGACAGATCTTGTTGAGCAGAGAGAATAGTGTGTTGAGTACTCTCGCCTCGGTGAAATCCATGATGTGGTTATATTTCTGTGCTTCACTCAAAACATCAACAATGAAGCCGTCCCGCTCCATTAATTCTTCCAGGACAGCAGCCATATGTGTCTGGGTTGCCAGGGCTTTGGATGCGACTTGGCCGGAGGTAATTGGATTATCTTCGTCTAGATCTTCAAATACAATGGTTCGAAGACGCCTGAGGTAGTTTGTGACCATCATCATTGATGTGACAGTATCCTCACTGAACCAGACCATACCACATCTACTAACAGTAGCAAGGGTTGCATACTTTAGTGTCTCGACTTCGAACATGATTCTGACGTTAGGAGGTAAGGAAAGACGTTCTCCGTTGGGGAGGGTCAGAAGCTTGTTATCATCCAATACACTAAATCATTGTCAGTCAATAAAATAAAAGCAGTAATGGGGGTGGGTACTAGCCTGTTCAAGTTTTCTACCCACTCAGGGTCAACATCACCATCAAATACGATCCAATGCCTTTTCGAGTCTTCTCCACGGAGATTATCGACGATCTTTCTGAGAATACTGGTAAAAAGCCCATCTGTCCACTCTCTGGTTGTAGAATCCAAGCTTCCGTAGAGTGCTTCCTTAGACATGACCTTGGAGTCGATGATGTGATGTACCCCTTCCTGCCCTTCTACTTGCTGCAATGCCTGTAACAACAGGTTCCAAGCCCTTGACTTTCCTGAACCTGAGTTTCCGACCATCATAACACCGTGGTGGATATTTTGGATTTGGTAAAGCTGAAGGATTTTGGTCATCCAAGTCTGACTAACAACGAGGTTCTGTTCATTTGCAATCTTCTTAATGGCGTCTTCAAGCTTGCTCAGATTTCCAGGAACATATTGTACACCAGGGAATGACTTAGCCTCGATCCTGTGATGAGCTTAGATAACGTTGTTCCATATGGGTGGTAGGGGATGAGCTTACTCTCGCATGATATCAACATCATTCTTAATCAACTTGGGTGCAATCGTCTCACGTAAACTCTGGAGAATGATTTGAGCTTCCCAGTCAGTAGAGACCTCATCGGCAGAAACATCCTCATTCTGGAGCCGGGCTCGCTTGAGGCCTCCCGAGCTGACAAGCACACTCTTCAACGCACGTAAACCGAAGTCGTAATGCGCCTGCTTTGACAATTGCTTTGCACAAGAGTCGAAGAATGGGACGACCTGTTTTGATAGCTGCTTCGCTTGATTGAATCCCTGAGAGTAAAGCATAACTTCGGTGATGAGCTCCTTGTCTGGCTTTGACATAGCAACACTGCGGAACAGTTTCTTCAAATTATCCGGCAAGTTTGAGCGCCCAGCATAGCCGGGATTCATGGTGATAAAGGCACCTGTATTAACATGGACCTTCAATTGCCTTCCAACTAGCTCAATCTGTGCCTCAGGATCCTCTACTCCCTTCTTCAAACCCAGTTGAATATTTTGGATTTGTTGAGACACGGCACTGAGAATACGCTCCTCGAGACGGTTAAATTCATCGAAACAACCCCACGCACCAACTTGACAAATACCCAAGAAAATCCTCCCCATAGCCTGGAAGTCGAATGTGTCGTCGCAACAGAAGACCAATGTAAATCGTCCGAGCTGTACACCGAGAGCCTTGACGGATTCAGTTTTACCAGTACCGGCTGGACCATAGGGCGAACCACCAAGTTTTTGGCAGAGTGCCTGGGTCAATGTCAGGAAACACCTGTCCGTCAGTGGCGTTCGGACTAATCGTTCACAAACACCAATGTATTCAAAGCCGTACTCCAATTCGGCATTAGCCATCCTGATTTTGATGCGTTGCAGATATTCACCTTCGTCCTTGTAATTGTAGCGCATTTGGAGTAGCCAGGTGTACTCCTCCGCAGATGATGCCCTCGCTGCGCTAAGTCTTTGTATCACATCCCTCTGGTGGACGAATTCCGTAATCAAGTGCTCACACTTCTTTCGTTGAATAGGGTCGAGATCACCTAAGACAGTCATGGCCAACATTTGAAGCACCTTCACCTCCTTCTCGTAGAGAGCCTCTAATGTGCCACCACCGGCTTGGAGAGATTTTTCCACTGCGTTGGTCCATACGCACTGTGTACCAAGGACCACAATCTGGGCAGGGTATTTGTCAATGTATTCTCTGAATGAGTCTTTATCCAACTCTTCACATTCAAAAATCTGCTGGAATTCCTGGACTGATTCTGCGAGCAACTCTGCAAGTGTGAGTTTCATATTTGTCTCCAGGGCAGTCAGCCATTCGTTGATCTTCGGCGTCTTGATGAGAGAGATTTCCTTCTTCAAATTGACCTGTTCGCCCTCTTTAGATGTAAACCCAAGAATTGTGGAGTCGTCTCCCAAGACGAGCCCATTGAGCCCAGCAAACATTTTCTTGAAGTGCTTTGCAACCCGGTGTGTGTCATTGCTGTTGCCGATAATTTCGAGCAAGTCTTCGTCTCCTACAAAATAGAACCTAGGGAATGAAACTCGCTCACGCTCAAGATATTCACCGAGAGCCTTCTGGATCTTGTTGAGCAATTCAGCGAGACGCTCAAGAGCCTTTTGTACACCCGAAATGTTGAGGACATCCAAGACCAAGGGAGACTTGTACACCTTTTTCATCACCGTGAAGAACTCTGAATTGATATTCTGGAACCTTGACGACTCAACGGGCAGAAGATGCTTAATATCTGCGTTTCCAGTGAAGACACCCTCAAGGTAAACCCACTGTCGTTGAACATCAATCCAGATATCAAATAGGACGTGCACACGGTTGAGTTTATCTTCCCAAGAAGCTGCTTCCTCCTCAAATTCCTTGTAGTAGGGTGAGTGCCTCATGGCTTGGAGAGAGTTCAGATTTTCACTACACTTGGCGAACAGGTCGTCCCAACCTCGAATCAAACGGCATTTGTTCTGATAGCCGACGAGGTCCAAGACATAGCTTGTCCAGGTTTCGCGGACTTGCTTCAAAAATTCTTCCAGTGCCATCTCTCCTGTTGCTTGTGCAATGATATCTCGGATGACAGCCTCGCTAGCAGCTAAATTCAAGTCCCATACAGTACCTAGCGTCAGTGAACTCACAAAGACCCTCTTTCCTGGCTTCAAGGCCTTGAAGATCTTCGCCCAATGCCGTTCTCGAACGGCTTCTGATTTCATGTCTCCTAGCAAAGGGTTGACTTTGACATAAGTCCGAAGGACATTTTGGATATGTTCGAAAGCCGCATATTGTCTCATTCTGCTGGGCATATCCTTGGTCATATTGATGAGGTCTTCAAGACGCTGACGAATCTTCCTAGTAACCACACTTGACCATGGGGTCTCTTTTAGATCATTTAAGCTCTTCCAGATTGTAGAAAGAGATGACCACACTGATTTGAAGTCCTGAACCTCCTCAAGAATGCCTGCCAGCTTATCTTCGGGGCCGGCGGGGAGATCAAGGGCTTCCTTGGCTTTGGATACCATCTCAGATTCACCTTTTAGGGCAGTCAATCTCGTCTCGAAGGTACTGAGTGTCGCCGATGCATCCTCTGGGGCAATAGTGCCAGAGACAGGTTTCTGATCATTCCATTCTCCAATGACAGTGTGAATTTTATCCGTAACCACCCTATCTTCTGCAAGAATCTTGGCTCGCAGGGCGTCAGTCTGATCTTGGACGATCTTGCTCTTCCTCGCCAGGATTTCGTTCAACGCAGCCCACTCGCCATCAACTTGGTCGACGAACAACCAGTCTTGCGGAAATTGATATCTTTGCCTAGTCAATGTAGCTTCTCCCTGCTTGAAGAGTTCAACCTCGGGAGCCCATGATTTGACTTTGCGCTTACATTGTTGAACAATAGTAATGAAAGAGACAGCTTGAGCGGTAGAAGAGGCCTCCAAGGATTGAACTTCAAGGTCACGTCGGGCCTTCCCAATCTCAGCATGAGTATCTCGCATACGATTCCCAAGCTTGTTTGCGAACTTGAGAAGGATATCGTGTTGCCATTGATCGTATTTGGCATTGACTTTAGTTTGCACCTGCTCGTAATCGACTGTGAGGTTTCCAAAGGACCGACTGACTTCCGAGGTGTCAAAGGTGGAGCGGGTTTTCCTAATCTCCTGCAGAAGTTGGAGCCACTTTGAAAGATCATCTCCCAAGACGCCGTAGACCTGTTCTGACTGCAAGTCCCAAAGAGACTGGAAGCGGAGCCATTCATCCACATAGACCCGCACGGTGCTCAGCTTCTTCTCGACTGCAGCGTACGCCTCTGAGAGAGTGGGAGCGCACGCAGATGGTAAGTCTGAAAATCTCTGATCTAGGTCAACCGTGGTGATATGTATGCTCATCTCATACCTTGAAGCTTTCAGCTTTGGCAAATAACAAACAATACCGATCCAGTTATGTAGCTGAGAAAACCAGCTTGCTCGCGCATACTCCAATGGGGGATCTAAGAAAATGACCTGGTTTTTGATCGAAACTTCGTGAATTAATCTCTTCATGTTCGGGTTGAACTTGGTATCCTGTGCTGTGTTTCCTGAATCTTGCCCATCGCCACTAATCCTACTAAAGCGCTTCCTCTGAATATCACTGTCTACTCCCTCGGCCTTTTGACCTTCAAACACCTCGATCCAAAGTATTATGGCATCTTGTAGCCTAGAGAGGAGAATCATTTCAATTTTGGTATTGAGCTCACCCACCCAGTGAGAAAGATTGACATAGTTTTCGAGGTTGAGTTGATCAACAGCAGTCTGGATAGTGTCCAATTTCTGCTTGAAGGTTTCTGAATCGAAAGGACATGTGCGTAGCTCACTTAGTGCCTTCTGACAGCTTTCATGGATGTCCGCAAGAGTTTGCGTCTTTTGTTGAAGAATTGACACTGCGCCAGCAAAATCTCTCACAAACTGGACATGCCTACTCTCTCGCGTTGCCATAGTAGCTGAAGGGTCCACTGATCCGTTCGGTAGATAATGGATATTGCGCAAGTGAATATCATATTGATTCACAAAGGTCTCCCACTTGAGAGGGATACCCTTGATGATTAGGTTCTGCACATCATTCTGGTACCCACTCAGAAGGATCGACACGTCGGACGTCTCAGCAATGACACGATTGACCTGTGCAAAAGTCCGGACCGTTTCCATCAAGCTGACTGCGTATGGGTACACCCTTTTTGCTTCCTTCGAGACATTTGCGATTGAATGAGGTACCGTGAAATTTAACCATATAAGATTCCTGACTTCCTTGAACAGGGCAATCACTTGATGGTCAAAATTAACTACAAGCTCTAGAGTATTTCCGGCAGCTCTGTTGCGAGTAATACTAAAGAGACGACCAGAGATGGAGATATTCCTTTTCCCCACCTCGTTTTGCCATGAATCGAAAATCTAACATCATTAGCCTAGGGTCTTTATTTTGCATATTTAAGTCCTCTCAACACGTACCGGCTTAGTATCTAATTTTTTCTTGAAGCTGTTGCTCTCGCCTTGAAGCTTCTGGCCCTCGTGATACATTCCCCACTGGTTACCAAGAATGTCTTCCACCCTCTTCATATAGGCATTCAGCTGGCGCTCAATCTGTCGAGCCCAAATAATAGCTCCCGAAATTGGAGGGAGATCATGTAGCTGAGCCATCGCATGTGCTTCAGAGTGGCCATATTGCTGCTTGAACCGCTCATGCAACGCTGCGATATCCAATTTGACATTCTCTATCAATTGAGCTTGATATTCCTGGATAGCACCCCTAATCTTGGGTCGGATGAAAAGGGCGTTAAATTTAGAGAAGACGCGAAACATCTCATTGGCGTTCTTTGCAGTTGCAAGCCGATCTCTCAAGCGGGCAATAATGGAGTTCTCAACCCTAGAGGTGCGTTCATTGTAGGCATTCTCAGCCGCGATCCATATCTCGGTCCCCTCTGGAGAAACATCTAAAACGTCCACATCTCTTAGAATGGCATATGCCTGGGCGACTTCCTCCACCGCATCGACGTCGCCAATATCCTCCACAGCAGCAGCAGCAGCTCCTTCTCGCCCAATTGTAATAACACCAGCGCCGTCAAACATATTTGGCCCAAGCACATTACTAATGGTCCGCGCCAACTGCTCGTGAGAATGCCTGAAGCCTTTGATATATACAAGTCTTTCTTGTGTCTTTTGATGCCTTGGGGTGACTTTGACGGGAATGAATCGCTCGCCTCGCTTTTTCATCACCTCTCTCGTAACATTTTGGAATTCCTTCAGATTCTCATTCCAAGTCTTGAAAATCCCTTCTGCCACATCCATCAAGGACTCAAAATCCTTGTATTCGAGATGCATCAGCCGACGCCCACTGAGGAGGGCATGAAGCTGAGCATCTAGATCAGCTGATATCGCACCTACCAGCGGCAGGGCACGTTTAATTGGATATGGACAAATTTTCAACTTCTTATTCAAGTGGCTGAAAACTTGAACGACAGCTTCCTGAACCTTGGAGAGCGTGGTAGCAGATAATAGCTCGTCTAGAGGGAATTCGCGCATGAGTTGATTGTATTTCTGGACTTTAAAATGTCAGTCACGCCTTCGCCCGATCTTCAGTAGGAGGATCAAACATACCCAAATCATTGGCCTCCTTCAAACCAGTGTCGGCAATGAAGCTGACCGTGGCCAGAAACCGCTTTGCGTGCTTCAAAACTTCCAAGGTGAGGACCACACCATCACTCCGTAGCTGGTCCTCAATCCCCCGCAGCGCAGTTTCCATGGACAGCCAGAAGTTGATCTCCTGAGTTGCTGTGCCATTTTCCATATCCCGTGACATCTCCGCGACGGAACGGATGGACTTGACCCACGAACCCACAGTGGTCTGGAGTGCATTGAGAAAGGCAGTATCAGTAAGAATGCCGGACGGTATCAAGTCTATTGTAGCGCGGGCATTTGTCTCTCGAGCCTATTGTTTATCAGCATTGGCAGCGTCATGAAAAGGCCTAAGGCGAACATACCTGATCTATGGCCTTCTGAATGATGGGATGAAGAGTTAATGAAAGTTCGGGTATCTCGATATTTTGTTGTAGGTGCAATAGTGAGAGCTCTAACTCCGCGAGCTTCTTTTTCGTGACCGGAATACCTGCAGCTGTATCAGCATACCTTTCCCAAGGCCAATGGTACTCCCGGTAATACGTTTCGTGCATCCCACCAAGAACTTACCTGTCTTTGCTTCTGCGTCTACAAATTTATTACTCCGTCCATTATTCTGGGCTTCCTGGCCCTTTGTATATGCATCGAAGTATGGCCCTAAAGCTAAATGCACTACTGAATGCAGAATTTCGAATGGTGAAACAGCGCTCTGGCCTCCGGTACCCAGGGTCACAGCTCCGGGGAGGTTTATTATCTGAACTTGGGACTGAAGAGGAATGCTGGCATCAAGTGGCTGGGGGCGCTTGATGAATGCTATGGAAGCTACGGTATTTGTGGATGATGTCAGGTCGGTAGTGAGGGTGTAAACATGAGTTTGCGATATGATAGTGGTTAGAGGAGCTGTACCATGTCAGTTCGCCGTTTAACATTTAAAGTATTCTAAATCTACAGAGTACATACAACTGGTATCTGGGGTAGCTTCTTCCGTCTCAAGGACCTCCTTTATGACATAAATGGCACATTGTGAGGTTTCTGAGCTCGACACAAACCGTCGACATTTCTCCAACGTTTCCCCTTTTCTTAAGGCTGAAAGTAAACTTCCATTAGACTGGATTTCTCTATCACGAGCACCCAGCGTTACTTTCAACACCTCCACTAGGTATTCGAGCAGAGTCTGTGGATTGTATGGAGGAATGAGGGATGCGGCGGACGGCCCAGACCCTCCTGGCGTGGGCACCGCAGCGTCCATGTTGAGTCGTTGAACCTAGGAACGTGTGTATGGGTGTTTGGTGAATCAACTATGGTGAAAAACTAACATGGAGGGTTGAGGATGAGATGATGAGAAAGAAAGGGGAAAAGAGTGATGGGATAGAGCTGCTCAGTGCCTTCTATGTACTTCTACCTGCAGCAGATATTTTGTAGCAGCTGTACCTGATTGGTTGGGGGGTTGATACAGTTGTGTGGCCAGCCAAGCATTGAAGCGTGTTGGCCTGCATGCGCACGCACGGATACATATCAACAGCAAATTGAAAATCTACCCCAGCTCGAGGTCGTCTACGGTACCAGGTAGGTACGGTACCTTGCTCTGGAGATGTTTACAGAAAAAACTAGACTATTACAGAAACATTTCAGGCCCAGCCAAGCTAGGCAAAGCGCATTGCAATATCTCCTCGACCTACCATGCAGCCTACTGTAACATAAATTCTGAGGGATATCGAAGCCAGGGTCCAGATATTTATGTGCAGCTTAATCCGCAGGAACCTGAGACGGGCACGAGCTCACTTGCAACTGCTGCTGTTTGCTATCGATGCAAACACATGCCATGTTCAATCCATGAAAAATCGATGGAAAGTCCGACCACCAACTTCATCGCGGTCTGGTTGGGCGGGGGCTATTACCTCTCGTCGGGTGTCAGGCTATATGGGGTTAAGACACAACAGCACTGAAACGCCAAGGCCCGTCATATTGCCCGGTATGCATATCTTGGCGTCATGCATGCACATGGACGTCGCCGCTGCATGGGAGGGGACCTTTCAAGCTGCCTCTTCATATGTAAGTACCCTTGAATTCCCTATATTTACATTCATGCTAATTAGGTACCTAGGCCAGAGAGGCTCGCCCACCCGCGCCGTGAGCTGCTCTCCTTTTCCTCTGCGATCCTTCCCTCCACGCCTCCATATCTACAGGATCACCATCTCCCGAGGATCTCCTGCGGCAACCTACTCACACCTCCGTGTGCGTCAATTCCCGTGCTGCAATGGCACGAAAGGCCAGGCAGCGCATTAGCTATGGTATGTAACTGAATGCCGTTGCAGACCACTCACGTCTATATACAACATCCATACCATTCATCGAAAAGCCGCATATGAACTGCATCCTGGGACTAACGACTATATTCCATTTTTCCATGGCCTACAGTTTTACCGTTTGCTAATTCCGATGGCCACCGGCTCGGCGTAAACAGCTTGGCTGTGGCCGAGGGAACACTGTGCGCAACCCCCCCCCCCCGATATCTGAGCAATTCGCTGATGCACTCCACAGTTACTCTGCTGGTCGAGATGGTGTCATTTGTGCCTGGGACCTTGGTGTGAGCCTCCAGTGCAAATCAACGGATCCTTCCACCAGCGAGAACCCCGCAACCACACTCAAAACTCAAGTCCAGGCGCATACTCACTGGGTAAACGATATCATTCTAACCCATAACGGCAATGCCGTGGTATCCTGCTCCTCAGATCTCACAGTCAAGCTATGGCGGCCTCAGAGCTCGACAGCGGAGGGCCCAGAGACCATTGGAGACCATACAGATTATGTTAAATGTCTAGTATCTCCCCGAGATGGATCTAGCGGATGGGTAGCATCTGGGGGTTTGGATCGGAAAATTAGGATATGGGATTTAGCTGGCAAGGGGCAAACGATGGAGATTGACATCAAGGATGAAGGGAAGGCGGAAACGAATCCCAAGGGTAGTGTGTATGCACTTGCCCATGGTAGTGGGGTATTGGCGAGTGGAGGTCCAGAGAGCATAGTCCGGCTTTGGGACCCACGGTCTGGGAAGCCAGTGACGAAATTCGTTGGACATACAGACAATATTCGTGCGCTATTGGTCAGCGAGCAGGGTGATTACGTTCTCAGCGCATCTTCGGATACGACAATCAAGATGTGGAGCTTGACTGGGGGACGGTGTCTTCATACCCTTAGCATGCACAATGACAGTGTCTGGTCACTATTTTCGTCTCACCCCCACCTGGATATATTCTACTCTAGTGATCGAACAGGATTAGTCGCCAAAACGGATATCAGGAATGTCAAGGAGATTGACGAGGGACTCTGCGTAGCCGTGGCACAAGAGAGAGAAGGTGTTCGGAAAGTTGTTTCCTGCGGCGATTACCTTTGGACAACGACCTCGTCGTCGAGTATCAAGCGCTGGTTAGATGTGGATACCGATGCGGAGGTTTCAAAGAGCCCTGTCATTGGTCGTCCGCATGCTTCTTCGATTACAAGTGCTCGATCCCGACCTTATGGACATGCTGCTCATGGATCCCACAGCTCTGTTGCATCTCCATTGCCATCTCCGACGGCAAAATCAGGCTCTACAATTCCAATCTCTTCCATCTTGCGACTATCCACAACATCACCGCTCGTCCGCGACCCTGATGCTGTAACTGTCTACTCTGTTGCTAGTGCGAGACAAACATCTATATCTGAGGCTATGACAGACCCTGGAGTCATGATACCCATCAACGAGCACCCACAGGAAACAATTAAAGGACAAGACGGGCTTATCAAGCATTTCCTTCTCAACGACCGCCGGCGAGTTCTAACCCTCGATACTGCAGGTAATGTCATAATGTGGGATCTAATACGCTGTAAACCAATCAACTCTTTTGGAAAACGAGACCTGGAAGTTGTGGCGGCAGAAGTCAATACCGTTGAAGCGGTAGCCAACTGGTGTCAAGTCGATACTCGAACAGGACAACTTACCTGCGTACTCGAAGAGAATTATTGCTTCGACGCTGAAATGTACGCGGATGAGATTGATTTTGAGACTGAAGCTGAATTCAAGGAAGACCAGAGAATCAACCTGGGTAGATGGGTACTGAGGTGTCTTTTTGATAAGCTAATTACAGAAGAACTCCGCAGAGATGAAGAGTATAGGGGATCAATCGATAAAGAAAATAGTGAAAAGCGACCCGCAAAACTTCGGCAATTATCTATCCCAAATGTTGCAATCGATCATGGAACTATTGACTCGCCAATTTCCGAAGGGGTGGCTACACCACGCGCTGCAACGTTCCCCCAAACCCCCGGGTTTTCTATTGCTCTAGCTTCCCCAGGAGTCCTGCCACCCGCAGAACCTATAACCGATGACAACGGAACTACAACTCCCATCCGCACATCTTTGCAAACGCCCAGATCCCCTACAGTAGACTACTTTTCCACTGCCCCCGCCGCCAGTTCCGGGGTTCCACCTACCCCAGGCGAATCCCCCGCCAGTCCTTCTACCGAAGCCCCCGTTGAAGGGGGCACTCAAGGCCAGGGCAGTTTCCTCGGCGGCCTAGGAAAATTCCGTCTCGGTTCGAAGAAAACTAAAAACGACCCCAGCAGTAAGCCCACCTCCAGTGGCGTAGGTGATGACAGGAAACCGTCCTCTGAATCCGACCCCAACAACCCCAACGCCAACAGCACCACCCCCGCTGCTACTGCAGAACCCATTTACCAAGAAACACTAGGTGGTATGATCAAAAAACTGCGGGCATCGTACTCTGCCCCCGAGGAGAGGGACAAACAACAACAGCCTGTCTCGTCAAAGCTCATTCCCTGCCCCGCAACTGAAGCACCATTACTCACTCTCCCCCCAAACACGGCAATCATAATCCAATCAGATCATCCGGATTCAGGCGGCGTCTCGGATCTATACCGCGGAACGGCGGGTTCGGTGGCGGAGGCGACGGATATCAAATTGCTAGAGGAGCATGCGCCGGCGTGGCTGGGCGAGGCGTTGCTGTTGAACAAGTTGCCTCCGAAAGAGCCATTCAAGATTAGCTTTGTGCTAGTCCCGTGGGGGGCGCTGTTGCCGCAGATTGGGATTGTAAACGGTGGCACTGCGGGGGGGGCAAGTGGAGGTACCGCAGCAGCGATGGAGACGGGAGTGAGCAGGTTAAATGCAAACAGAATGTTGCGGTGTAGGAAGGTTATCGGGTATGTGGCGGAGCGTCTTCCACCGGAGTACGCCCTTGCCTTGCCATTGGAGGAGCAGCAACCGAAAACAGATGGGGCTCCTCTGGCTGCAGAGGGTGGGGTGGTGGCAGCACCAGTGCCAGTGGGACTACTCAAGCCTGAGGACTGGTTGGAATTGGTTTGTCACGGACAGGTGGTCCATCCGAATCAGACGCTGACGACGCTACGAAGCCATATTTGGAAGAGTGGGGGGGATGTAGCGCTGTATTACCGCAGGAAGGATTGGAAAAAGATGCAGGAGGCGAAGGAGAGG
>Ga0307511_10002856_pt1 | contig 17910 bp, 19 predicted proteins | sample 13_EM_MG_FD_200266 | JGI IMG/M metagenome (GOLD analysis project Ga0307511, IMG submission 200266) | Populus trichocarpa ectomycorrhiza microbial communities from riparian zone in the Pacific Northwest, United States - 13_EM | ecosystem: Host-associated > Plants > Roots > Unclassified | place... | reverse complement strand
ACCGCTAACTTCGCTGCCACGTCGGCCGGCCCGCGACTTGCGTTGCATACTGTACGGATACTCTTGCTCGCCCGCCTGTCTTGCGCTTACTCTCGGGAGTTTGGGAGCGCTAGCATGACTGGTCCGGGGAGCTTGGTTTGTGTGGGAATCGGCATGACGCTGGGATCTCACCTTACTCCGTTGGCGAGGAGCTACATCGAGAAGTCGGATGTGGTGTTTGCCGGCATGTCGGACGGCATCATCGAGCTCTGGCTGGCTAAAATGCATCCCGACGTGCGAACGCTTCAGCCGTTGTACCAGGAAGGTAAGTCGCGCATGGATACCTACCGACAGATGGTCGATAGCATGCTCGCCGAAGTCCGCGCCGGCAAACAGGTCTGCGGAGCGTTTTATGGCCATGCGGGTGTGTTCGCGTGGCCTCCCCACAAGGCGATCGAGATCGCCCGCGCTGAAGGGTACCGTGCCCACATGGAACCCGGTGTTTCCGCGGAAGACTGCCTCTACGCCGACTTGGGCATAGATCCGGGCAAGTACGGCTGTCAGCACTACGAGGCCAGCCAGTTCATGTTCTATAGGCGCCGAATCGATACGTCGGCCTACCTGGTGCTATGGCAGGTCGGGGTGGCTGGCGATAGCTCGTTCGCGCGATTCTCCACGGGTGCCGGATATCGGCAGGTCCTTGTCGACGTGCTCGCGCGCGATTACGACACGACCCATCAAGTGATCCTCTATCAGGCCGCTACGCTGCCCATGCATAAGCCTCGAATCGAGCGGCTCGCACTGGGAGACCTCCCCGGTGCGGACATTGACATGCACGTGACGGTCGTGCTCCCACCTGCGAAGGCATTGCAGGCCGACATGGAGACTCGCAATCGTCTGGCTGAGCTGGATCTGTCCATGGCTGAGGCGACGTGACCTGCCTGGCGCCGAACGGTACGCCCGTGTTTGACATCAACACGGAGCGGCTCGACATCCGCCCGCTGTCCGAATGTGACGAGACGTTGTATTGCGAGCTGTTCACCGATCCGGACACGATGCGCTACATCGGTCCAAAGATGTCGCCGGACCGCGCTGCCCGTAGCTTTCGCGAGGCGGTGGCCCTGACGCGCCGCCTTCCGGCGCAGCGGATCTTCTTCACGGTGGCGATGCGAAGCGTGCAGCGGAAAATCGGACTGTGCAGCATTCAGCAAATCGACCCCTTGCGACGCCGAGCCGAAGCGGGCGTTGTGCTCGAGTCATTCGCGCGCGCGCAGGGATTCGCCAGGGAGATACTGCCGGCCTTGGTCGAGCGGGCGCTGACAAGCTACCCGGTCGACGAGATCTGGCTCCAATATTCCAAGGATCATTCGCTGAACGAACGATTGTTTACAGCGGCAGGATTCTCCCGCTGTTTTGATCCTCGCGCTTACGGTGAGGGCCCCGACAAGCGCGTCTGGTCGGCCCAGCGCGGATCGTGGGGCCGGTCAGTATCTGAATTTCCGATTTTGCAGCAATCAACAAACTGTGGAGAATAACTGGTGTCGCACGTAATCGAATTTCTTGAAAGACTCGGGCAAGACTCGCACCTGCGTCATGCTCCAATCGACGCATTAGCGCAGGCCCTGTCGGAGGCGGGTATTGAGGGGCCCGTGAAGTCGGCCATCATCGGCGCGGACCGGGGCGAGCTCGAGGCTCTGCTGGGCGCGAGATCGAAGATGTATTGCGGCATCTTCGCGCCGGAGGAGCAGGAAGAGGAAGGCGAAGAGCAGGAAGACGAGGAGGGGGAGGACGAGAAGGAGGATGAGAGTGAAGACGACGAAGAGGTCAAGTAGCTGACATCCAATGATCTCACGATTGCCCTCGAGGCATAGCAGATCGAGTCGGAGCGCGGCCCCTGCCGCGCCCGCCCCGCATTCGGTACGAGGGGGGTGGGCCTTCTTCGTGGGTGTGCTGATCGTCAATTGCGCCATGGCGGTGCTGCCTGAACAGACCGCACAACTTCTGAAGGCGGCGGATGACATCAAGACCTCCAACCGCCCGCAATTCGAAGCAATCCTGAAGTCGCTCGACGAGCAGTCGGCGCAGCTTACGACCGGCCAGCTGGAGTACCTGCGCTATCTGAAGGCCTGGAAGGCCGGCTATGACGGCGACTATGACAACGCGATGCCCCAGCTGCAGGCGGTCATCAACGAGTCAAAGGATGTGACGCTGCGATTTCGGGCGGGCGTGAGTTTTGTGAACTTACTGAGTCTGTCCGCCCGATACGAGCAGGCGCTTTCCGAGTTGAGCCGGCTGGTTGATCTGCTCCCACGCGTTACGGACCGGGATGCCCGTGAGCAGGGCCTGCTGGTGGCCGCGATGCTTTACGACGAGGTTGGGCAATACGATTTGGGTCTGCGATATGCGCAGGCAGTCATTGACGGGAAAGGCTCCGGTAGCGACATCTGCAAGGCAGGCCAGCCGAAAGTGTTGGCGCTGGCCAGAAGCGGGAAACTTCAGGCGACCAGCGACGAGTTCCGGGTAGGGATCGATGCCTGTCTGAAGGTGGGGGAGCTGCTTTGGGCCAACATCATCAGAAGCCTGCAGGCGGAGGCGTACATCCACGATGGCCGCATCGATGAGGCCATCGGGCTGTTGAGAGATCACTATGACGAGGCCACCAATACCCACTATCGGCGGCTGATTTCAGCATTTGACTCCCTGCTGGCCGAGGCATATCGAAGCACGGGAGCCTCGGGGCCTGCCAGGCAATATGCGCTGGCTGCAATCGATAACGCGGTGAAAAATGCCTATACGGAGCCGCTCATTACCGCCTATCGGGTGCTGTATGAGCTCTCGAAAGAGCAGGGGGATTTCGCTGCGGCGCTGGCATTTCACGAGAAATATACTGCTGCCGACAAGGGCTATCTGGATGATGCGGGTGTGCGACGCCTGGCTTACCAGAAAGTGCGTCACGAGAGCATTGCCAACAAGCTGCAGGTCGATGGTCTGAAGAGGCAAAATCAGGCATTGCACCTGGAGCGGGAGCTCGCCGGCAAGGCAGTCGAGACCAGCCGGCTCTATATAGCAATGTTGATTCTGGTCCTGGCGTTCATCGCGCTATGGGCCTACATGACCAAGCGCTCGCAGCTGCACTTCATGGCTCTGTCGCAGCTCGACGGGCTCACCGGGATCTGCAACCGGCCGCATTTCATCGATCAAGCCGAGAAGATACTGCAGCACAGTCGCGAAAGCGGCCAGGAAGTGTGCGTAATTCTATTCGATCTGGATCACTTCAAGACCATCAACGACAAGTATGGTCACGCCACCGGCGATTTCGTGCTGAAACGAACGGTGGAGGCCTGCGCTGCCCACTTGCGCGAGAACGATGTCTTCGCTCGCGTTGGTGGCGAGGAGTTCGCGATTTTACTGTCCGGGTGTGAGGTCGACGAGGCTCGACAGCGCGCGGAGCAGCTGCGTACCACCGTCGCAACAACCGACGTATATCGGGGCGTCGCGAAGGCTCCGGTTACCGCGAGTTTCGGAGTTGCGGCGTCCAGCCGGTCTGGCTACGAGCTCCGGCAGCTGTTGGCCCACGCGGACGTGGCTCTGTATCAGGCCAAGCACACCGGACGCGATCGCGTGGTGCTTTACGACGCGATGGACAACGTCGCCGGATTGGTTGTGGCCGTCACTGCTGCGAGTGGGGCGGCGCCGAGTTCGTGAGGGCACTGGGCATCAGCCGCCAGTCACCCGATGCGTCCCGCTCGAGTACCGTCGGATACAACCCGAACGGTTCCGGCGTGACACCACGAATCCAACACTCCATGCGCTCGGCGCCGATCTCAACGAAAGCAGCGTTCTCTCGATCCTGCTCGGTGGGAAAAAAGACGTTATAGGCGTTCTTCCAGCGGCGGCGTACCTCCGATGCGCCATCACGCAGCATGGCGGTCCCGATCAACGTCACGAAGGCGTCGTCGGCATCGTGCTGAAAGATGACCGTGACCTTGCGGGCGCGCCGGATATCGGACGCCTTGCGCGAGCGGCCATCGGTGACGAATCGAATCGTCCAGTCGCCCTCGTCGGGGGCGCGGGGCAAACGCCCCATTGGCCGCGCGGTGACGCAGCCGTTCTCGGCCGTAGTCGCTAGCCAGCAATAGCGCGCGCTTGCAACGGTCTTGGCCGCCCCGGCGAGCAGCCGGCTCACTTCGCCCCCATCGCGCTCGTCTTCCAGTCGGGACATAGGAGAACTCCATCCACAACCCGATAGGCACACTTGATGCCATATCTTGACCGAAAAGTCTAGACCGTATAGTCTACAAGTATGGGGCGACCGCTCTTCGACAATGCGGGCTTTCTATCTGCGGCCCGCGAGCTTGCTTGCGAGCGGGGTCCCGCGTCCGTGACGATAGATTCCGTCACGCAACGCCTGAAGGCGCCGAAAGGCTCTTTCTACTACCGCTTCGCTTCGCGTGATGCGCTCCTTGGGGAGTTGTGGTTGGCGACGGTTCTCGCCTACCAGGAGGGTTTCGTCGCCGCCATCGAAGCGGGCGACGGCCTTGCTGCCGCGCTGCATACACCCGCCTGGGCACGCCTGCATTTGGATGACGCGTGCCTGCTCCTGCTTTACAGCCGTCACGATTTCGTCCAGGGCGATTGGCCTGCATCACTCAAACACGGCGTGCGCGATCAAGCGCAGCGCTTCGAGGCATGCCTGCACAGCTTTGCACGGCAGGCCTTCGGTCAGGTCGGTCCCACGCAAATACGGTATGCCACCTTCGTGCTCGCAGAAGTTCCGGTCGCTGCCGTCAAAGCGCACCTTCAGCATCGCGAGCCGCCGCCGCCGCTCGTCGATGAACTGATAATCAAGACTTATCGTGCGATTGTTGGTGAGGGGGCTACCTGATCCCGCCAGACGATCTCTCCTGAACCGACGACCCTGATCGTCGGGCTGGCTTGGCAGTCGGGTCTCGCCAGTTACGAGGGGGGCGGGCGGCGCAGGAACAGCGCGTGCTGGACACATTGCCGGAGGAAATCGGATGGCTCCGCAATCATGTCCGCGCCAGTGGCGGCGTTTCGTTTCGGCCACACAATATGGATACCGTTACTTACCGCTCGTGGCTGCCGCGTTCCTGAGCGCCTGCGGCCATGGAAATGACAGCAGCACCGCATCCCAGCCGCCGCCACAGATGGCCTCGCCGGCACAGCGTGGGCAACTGACCAACAATCCGCCGCCCAAGGTCGCTCATTACTCACCCTCCGATCTGCTGTCCATGCTGACCGGGAACGATCTGGGGAAGGAACTGCTGCAGCTCACGCTCTCGCCACCGTGCTCGATCGATATCTATCACTTCGAGTACGGGACAGTCGGCGGGAAGAACGAGCCTACAATCGCTTCCGGCGCCTTGATGGTGCCGTCGGGCTCAGATGCGAGCTGTCAGGGACCGCGACCCGTTCTCGTCTATGCGCATGGGACTTCGACAGACAAGGCCTTCAACATCGCCGACCTTACGAAGCAGGACAACGGTGAAGGGCTGATCATCGCGTCTGTCTTTGCTGCTCAGGGCTACATCGTCATCGCCCCCAACTACGCCGGGTATGACACCTCGACGCTTGCCTATCATCCGTACGTCAACGCCGATCAGCAGTCGAAGGACACCATGGATGCGCTGACGGCCGCGCGCAGCGCATTCGCGATGGCGGGTGCAGGCGATAACCACAAATTGTTCATGACCGGATACTCGCAGGGTGGATTTGTTGCCATGGCCACCCACCGTGCACTGCAGGCCAGCGGCACGGCCGTTACCGCTTCGGCTCCCATGTCAGGTCCTTACGCGCTAGCCGCATTTGGCGACGCAATCTTCATGGGAGAGGTCAATCTGAGCGCGACGGTCAATTTCAACATGCTGACCACCAGCTATCAGCATTCCTACGGCAACGTCTACTCAAACCCGATGGACGTGTTCGAAACAAAGTACGCGAACGGGATGGATGAGCTGCTTCCCACGACGGCCGATATCAATACTCTGTACTCGCAAGGCAGATTGCCGCAGAGCGCGCTCTTCAACGGCACGCCGCCGGCTCCTCAATACGCTTCGATTACCCCCGCAACGCAGCCTGCGAACCTCGCGGCGGCGTTTGCCATGGGGTTCGGGCCGGACAATCTTGTAACCAACAACTACCGCCTGGCGTATCTGCAGGACGCCGAGGCAAACCCCGATGGAGGCTTCCCGAACACCACAACGGGCGAGCCTGCAACCAGTCCCGGCAACGCGCTGCGACAGGACTTGAAGCAGAACGATCTCAGGAACTGGACACCCACCGCGCCTGTTTTTCTGTGTGCCGGTGATGGGGACCCGACCGCCTTGTATCTCAATACGCAATTGATGCAGGGATACTGGGCCAAGAATGCGCCCAACAGCTCGGTGACGGTACTGGATATCGACTCCGGCGTCTCGAGCGGCGATCCGTACGCGGAGCCCAAGATAGGGTTTGCCGCCGCCAAACAGGCGCTCCAGGCCAGTAGCGGCACTTCAGCGGTGCTGCAGTCCTACCATGCCCGTCTGGTTCCGCCGTTCTGCCTCTTCGCCGTAAAGGCGTTCTTCGACAGCCACTGAGCTGCGGGCGCAGTCGGCCCGTGCGGACCGCAATTGGCCCGATTTTAGTACCCTATACTGGGCCATGATCCCGCCGCGCCTCACACTCGATCCCATCGGGTTTCTTCGCAGTCCCTTGGCCACCAGGGTGCAAGCCGCGCGGCAGCCGCGGGCAGCGGGCGGCGCGCCTGCCCGAATCGAACTGCTGCCCGGTTACAATTTCGAGCACGCGCTCGAGGATCTCGCGCACTGGGAGTTGATTTGGGTCATCTTCTGGTTCCATCTGAACACGGGATGGCGCCCGAAGGTCCTGCCACCCCGAAGCACGACGGGGCGCAAGGGGGTGTTCGCGACTCGCTCGCCGCATCGGCCCAACCCCATCGGGATGTCTGTAGTGCGGCTGGAAAAGGTGGACGGACTGATCCTGCACATCCGCGACGCCGACATGCTCGACGGTACGCCGGTGCTCGACCTCAAACCCTATGTTGCTTATACCGATGCCCATCCAGGCGCCGGCAGCGGCTGGCTGGAGGGCGCGGCGCGCTCGGGCGAGCAGGCGCAACCTACCGATCCCGTGCCAGCCTACTTCGTACAATTTGAGGCGCTGGCCGCGGAGCAGGCGGTCTGGATCGAGGTTCATGCGGGGCTCGCAATCCGCGAGCGTATCCAGTCCACGCTCGCCCTCGGTCCGATGCCCCACCCGTATCGCCGCATCCGCCGTGTCGGTGAGTGGATGCAACTCGCAGTCAAAGAGTGGCGCATACGTTTCACTGTTGTGGAGCGCGAAGTCCGTGTAATCGACATCGACTCGGGCTTTCGCGCCTCCCAACTCTGCGCAGGCGACGAAGATGAATCCCGGCGGCCCCATCGTGAATTCCTCGCGATATGGCCGCGCGAGCTGCCTCAGCGATAGAAGATATGGTTGCCGATCGTCGCGATCGCCGTTCTGGTCCTTGCCCATCCCGGCCGGACGCTGGTCGAGTGATAGAACAATGCGCCGGGCACGATCGGATCGTGCAGATCATCGTACGCTGCGTTTGCGACTTCCATCGCCCGCTTCCACGCAGGTCCGTTATCCGGGGATAGCGCGCCGAGCTCCGTCCAGGAGAAGTCCGCAACCATGCGCCGGCGACTCGGGTCCCAGCGCATTTCGTGAACCACCGAGCAGATGGTGTGCGGGAAGTGCTCAGTGCGGGTCCGATTCAAAGTCACTTCGGCCACCGCGTACTGGCCCTTGAGCGGCTCGCCGCGCGCCTCGAAATAGATGTTTTCCGCAAGGCATTGCAGATCGCTTTCACGCCGCTGCGCGCGCTTCAATTCCCGCTGCGTAGCTTCGATGCGGGCTGGCTCGAGGGGTGTCTTGTGCAGGTAGGCAAAGCAGACGATGCCGGCTACACCGAGGATCGGCAGCCCGATCATGGCCAGAAACGGCAGATCATCCTGTGCGCTGACAAGCCAATACGTGACAAGTCTGTGACGCCAGAGGGTCAGCCAGATCCGGATTTCGTGGAGCAGCGATGTGAGCATGGTGCTTTACGTAACATGCACTATCGCGCGAACGGCAGGCCATTTCTGTGCAGGACTTCAAGCAATGACGCCCCCAGAGTGTGGACTGCGCGCACGCAAGTACGACACCTGTTCGGTTAGCCAACTGTATGCCGGACCATGGCGCGGCAGGACACTGACAGTGTTGGGTGCTGGCGACACCCTGGTGCTTCGGCTACGGCCCCCTGGCTGGAACCAGCAGGCGAAAAGTGTCGAGCACACCTTCGGCCCGTCCCGTGGTTCGACCAGGCACACCCTGCGCGAATTGAGCATTGGGATTCATCCGCGTCGCCGGATCCAAAAACCACGTTCGCAGCAACTCTGCGGCCTTACGGGCATAGCGCGGATCGTCGGTGAAGTAGTAGGCGAGAGCCAGTGCTTCAACCGCTGAACTCATTTTGCTCGAACGAGTGGCGTCAAAATCCTCAGTGTCTCGACCCGGATTGACCTGGCCATCACGACGGATATACGGACCGCCGGGATGGTCGGGATCGGGCCACCAATACGGGCCGATGCTCATGTAATCGTGTTTATCGCCGCTCGGCGGCGTCATGCGTTTGTCGACGACGCTGTAGCGGGGGCCGGTGAGCGCGTTATCTGCGCGAGCGATCAACGCAGCATAGGCCGGTTTGAGATTCGAATCGCCCTTTGCCAATGCCTTGGTGCGGGCCAGCCAGTCCGGTCGCCATAAGAACGTGCGGCGGCCGTCAAACGCCGCTTTGTACCCATTCGCGCCATCGCAAACAGGTGCAGCGCCACTGACAACGGTCGGTATGGGCGAAGGTGGCGTCGTTGCACCGAGTGATGAGGAAATGCTCAGTGCGATGAGCGCGCTGCAGACAGCGAAGCGTTCGATCATCGATCCGGCACCGCATCCAGCGCTGCAATCATCGCTGCGATGGTTGTCGGGTTGGTGGCATTCAGTTGCGCCGGGATAAATCCCAGAGTCGCGCCTCGTTCGGTCATCGCAGTGGCAGGGTATCCAACCGGAGTGCTGCACGAGCTATGTAAAGCCCGGACGCCTGTACTGCGCGCAAATCCGATGACATTGTTGGGTGTTAGTCCCGCACCGGCCATGATCTCGATACGGCCTGCTGCCTGTTCGACCAGGCTGCGAATCACAGCGCTGCCGCTGACGGCATCGGGAGCTCCGCCGGAGGTTAATACGCGAATAAAGCCGAGTTGGATCGCGGTTTCCAGGGCTGCATGAAAATCCGGAGCAAGATCGAACGCACGGTGTAGCACAGCAGGCAGCCCGGCTGCATGCTCCAGCAGAGCACGCAATACGTCTTCATCCAGGCTCCCATCGACCCGGTTGGCGCCGATCACTATCCCGGCAAGTCGCAGTGACCGTACGATGTCGATGTCACGGCGCATGAGATCCACATCGCGGGTGTCATAGCAAAAATCGCCGGCGCGCGGGCGGATCAACACAAAGCAGGGAAGGGCTTTTGTCGCGGCAATCGCCATCAGGCCCGCCGAAGGGGTAAGCCCCGCCAGGCTCAGCGCAGAGCACAGTTCAATTCGATTGACGCCGGCGCGGGTGGCGACGTCCACCCCTGCGGCAGAATCCACGCACACCTCGAGGTAGGGTCGGGGGACATTCACTCTTGAACACTCTTGCTGGCGCGAAGCGCAGTCTGGTCGGACGCGTCGCACACAGCATAGGTAAAGCCCTTCTGGACAGCCCAGGCCCCGATCTTTCCCGCTTTGTTGACCGCAAGAAAGCCGACCTGGAAGTCCTTGTCGCGGTTGGCGGGGCGCTGCAGGATGCGGTGAACCGCCTCCTGGCAGGCCTCGGTAGGGGAGCGGCCCTGGCGCATCAGTTCCACGACCAGAAAGCTTCCCGCGTTGCGGATGACCTCTTCGCCGACCCCGGTTGAAGTTGCAGCTCCGATATTGTTGTCCACGTAGAGTCCGGCGCCAATGATGGGGCTGTCGCCGACGCGGCCGCGCATCTTCCACGCCATGCCGCTCGTGGTGCAGGCACCCGCCAGGTTGCCACGTTGATCAATTGCCAGCATGCCGATGGTGTCGTGATTGTGGGGTCCTCCCGGAGTGTTGAGATCCGGGGAGTGCCGGCCGTAATCCCGGTTCTCACGATTCGGGACGGGCTTGTAAGCCGGGTTTTTCTCGCGCCATTCCTGCCAGGCGTGCCGGGATTCCGGCGTGAGAAGCTGCTCGCGCACAAATCCCTGCTCAACCGCAAACTGCGTAGCCCCTTCGCCGACCAACAGCACGTGCGGCGTCTTCTCCATGACCCGTCGTGCCACTGAGATCGGATGAGCGATGTGCTCCAAAGCCGCTACCGCGCCACAATTCCCAAATTCGTCCATGATGCTGGCGTCCAGCGTGACGTGTCCGTCGCGATCGGGATAGCCTGCACGACCGACCGAATGGTTTTTCAGGTCCGCTTCCGGGATGCGCGCACCTGCCTCGACAGCATCGACCGACCGGCCGCCGGTGGACAATACGGCCCATGCGGCTTTGTTGGCGGCCACGCCAAAATCCCACGTTGAAACCACGATTGGTCGAGCGGGAGCCTCGGAAGGCGTAATGCTGGAAGGTGCAACGCTCGCGGGATCGGGGCTATTGCTGCGTGCGAGTACCGGCGTGCTCAAGCCAAGCGCGCCCAAAACGAACCGTCGAGTCACCATGCATGGACCCTGATCGAGAAAAGGAGAGGATGAAAAGGCTGGTTTGGGCGGCGATCTTACCCGACTGCGCTGCGGTGAGCCCGGGATTTACCGCAGCGCCGCAATGGGGTTGCCAGCTCAGCTCAGGGGCAGAAGCTTTGGACCACCGGCCACGCCTGCGGGAGCGATCAGTGCCGCCGTGGGCGTGATGCTTGACAGTTAAAGCAAATGCGGGCTACGGTAAGGCGATGCCAAACTGCACACCGACAGTCCAGGGCACAGTATACGAAGCCCTGTGCCGCTCGGCAGTCAGCCACGAGCACAACGACTTCCTGTGCATCGAGTCGCGCACGGCGGAGCATTACGGCATCCAGCCGCGCTCGTACTCGTACGGACAGGTTGCCACCGAAGTTGAACTGCTCAAGGGTGTTTATGCCGCTGCCGGTCTCGGGCACGGTCACCGCGTCGGTTTGATGCTCGAGAATCGGCCGACGGTCTTCTTCCATTGGCTGGCGCTGAATGCACTGGGCGCGTCGGTCGTGCCCATCAATCCGGAGTGGCGGACAGCGGAATTGGAATACCTGCTGGGTCATTCGGAAGCCTGTGTTGCCGTGGTGCCACCTGCGCGCGCGGATGAGTTGATTTCCGCTGCCCGCAGCGCACAGCGTGTGGTCCGTGTTACGGGCCCGGATTTATCAGGGCTGACGGATATCCCATTTCCGCCGCCGTACCGCGAGAGCGCTCCCGACGTGGAAACGGAGTGCGCGCTTCTTTACACATCGGGTACGACAGGCAGACCTAAAGGCTGTGTCCTTTCAAATGGATACTTCCTCTGGGCAGGGACGTGGTATGCCCAAATCGGGGGCCTTTGCGATGTCAGGCCGGGTGTTGAGCGGCTCATCACGCCGTTGCCCATGAGCCATATGAACGCGATGGCGTGCTCCACGATGGCGATGCTGCTCACCGGGGGTTGCATAGTACCGTTGGACCGATTTCATCCGACTACATGGTGGCGCAGTGTCCGCGAATCGCGGGCGACCATCATCCATTACCTGGGCGTCATGCCGGCCATGTTGTTGGGAGCAGCTGCTGACGAGCGTGATGGTGACCACCAGGTTCGATTCGGATTTGGAGCAGGTGTCAGTCCCAGATTCCACGCAGCCTTCGAGAGCCGGTTCGGATTTCCGCTGCTCGAGGCCTGGGCGATGACCGAAACGGGCACTGGCGCCGTGATGATTGCGAACCGCGAGCCGCGAAAAGTGGGCACGGCCTGCTTCGGTAAGGCCGAGCCGCGCATCGATTACCGGGTAGTGAATGAGCAGGATGAGGCAGTTCCGCCGGGTCAGCCCGGAGAGCTGCTCGTCCGCTGCGCAGGGCCCGATTCGCGGTTTGGTTTCTTTCGCGAGTACCTGAAGGACCCCGAGGCGACGGCGCATGCGTGGACGGGTGGTTACTTTCATACTGGCGACATCGTCCGCCTCGATGAGGATGGTGACTTCCACTTCGTCGATCGGAAGAAAAACGTCATTCGCCGCAGTGGCGAAAACATATCTGCGGTGGAGGTCGAGAGCGTTCTTCTCCAACACCCGCAGGTTGCCAGTGTTGGTGTGACCGGAGTACCCGACGACGTACGGGGCGACGAGGTGATGGCATGCATTGTGCCCAGAACGATGCCAAGCGATGCCGCGCGCGCCTCATTCGCGCGGGATGTAGTTGATTTCTGCCTGGCCAGGCTTGCGTATTTCAAGGCGCCGGGGTACGTGGCGTTCTGCGATCGGCTGCCGCTCACACCAACTGAGAAGATACAGCGGGCGGAGCTCAGAAATCTCGCGCGGGCGCTGCTCGGCGATCCGGGCTGCATTGACCTGCGCGGACTCAAGAAGCGCAGCGGCCCCGGGTGACCACGACTGCAGTCATTCCTCGGCCTCTATCCCGATCTGCGATTGGAGTTGGGCATGGGACTTCGGCCGGTGGATCTGCTGGAGGAGGGCATCGACTGTGTCGTGCGCCTCGGCGTGCAGCCGGACTCGAGTCTGGTCGCACGGCGAGTCGGTACGATGAGTTCGGTCTGCTGTGCGAGCCCTGAGTACTTGCGTGAGCATGGAGTCCCGCGCAGTCCTGAGGAGCTGTCCAAACACCGATGCGTCAACTACGTGTCAAATCGCACCGGACGAATCCTCGATTGGGAGCTTGCGCGAGCCGGGCAGAAAGTTCAGCTGACACTCGACGGCGTTCTGGCCGTGAATGATCACGATGCCTACATCGCCGCTGGCCTCATGAGTTTTGGAATCGTGAAGGTGGCGAACTATATGGTGCGACCGTACCTTGAGTCTGGGCAGCTTACGCAGGTACTCACTGACTGGACGGCGGAGCAATTCCCCATCTCCGTGATGTATCCACAAAGCCGACACCTGTCGGCGAAGGTGCGCATTTTCGCCGACTGGATCAGCGGGCTGATTCAGCAGGATCCGAGTTTCCAGTGACGGGCAACTCGCAAAACCACTCTGTTAGGGACCGAGAAAGTCCTTCTTGCCGATCTGGACGCCGTTGTGGCGAAGAATGGCGTAGGCGGTAGTGACGTGAAAATGAACGTTCGGCAGCAGATGATTCATTAGATACGGCAGGCCTTGCATGCTCTTGGTGCTGCTGCGCGTCTGCCAAGACACGGTCTTATCTTCGCTACCGTCGATTTGCGCGGGGCGCAGAGTTTCCAGGTACGCAACGGTATTGCGAACTCGCGCTATCAGTTCCTGAAACGTCGCCTCCTTGTCCTCGTAGGCGGGGAATTCCACACCAGCAAGGCGGCCGGCGCCGCTCTTCGCTGTGTCCGACGCGAGCTGAACCTGCCGTGTCAATGGGAACATGTCCGGGAATAGACGGCTGCCCAGAAGCACCGCCTCGTCAATCTTGTTCGCCTGCGCGTGCGCCGCGCCTTTCTCGAGAATCGCGGCCAGATTGTTGAGGGAGCGGATGAACGCCGGGATCGATGCCTGGAACATTGAAATCGTCATGGATGCCTCCGAAATTGAGCCGCTTACCTTACCGTGTTTGGCCTAGGGTTTCTCACGGTCGTAGTAGTCAACCGTGTTTTCGGCGCGGAACATCTTACGGACCTCCCGCGCGCCGCGCTTGCCGGCAACGATGCTGATCTTGTTCGAGTCGGGATATTCGCAGGTCTCGATCTCGACCAAAGTCGATAGCGACAAGTAACGCATCTCGGTCTTGCCGGTGTTGATGATCTGGTGGGCAACCGCAGGCCCGCCGGGTGGGCAGGCGATGACGTCGTGCTGGCGCACAGGATATGTTTTGTCGCCGAAGCGCAGCTCGCCCGAGCCTTCGAGAATGAAGAACATTTCCTCTTCGCCGTGATGACTGTGGAACGGACACTGAACCTTCCCCGGTGGCAGGATCGTCAGGTTGTATCCGAGCTTTTGCGCTCCTATCTGATCGCTGATTTGGCCGCGGCTCGAGGTGTAGATGCCGTTCTCTTCCACGTCGTCCAGTTTGACCTCGTCCAGGTTCATGATTGGTTTCATGGGATTGTCTGCCCGCACCGTTCTTCAATGAGCTGTATCGGCGAAGGGTAGCTGACCTGTGCCTCAACCGCCATGGCGCCGCACCCCGCGGCTCAATCGTAGTTGCAGTCTCATCTGAGCCACCGGCCGAAGAAGCTGAAAGTGCGATCCCAGGCTTGCTGCGACCAGGCAGGGTCGTACTGTGTTTGTGGGATGCGTCCCGGCCCGACGGCGGTCTCGTTGGCAAAGGCGTGGTGTGCGAGGTAGCGGTGGAAGTCGAAAGTTACGCCGGCTTCGCGCAGTTTGTTCTGCAGCGAATCGATCGTGGCGATGGGGAAGAACTCGTCCTGCGTGGCCCAATGCCCCTGCAGCGGCGCCCGGATCTTGGTTGCGTCGATGTACTCCAGCGGCGGGCAGCCATACCAGACCACGCCGGCGTCGATCTCAGGGGACATGCACAAGGCCAGCAGCGTCAACGCACCCCCCATACAAAACCCAGTTACTCCGACTTTGCCGTTGCGGGTCTTCAGGAACTGCACGGCGCCACGAATATCCTGCGACGCTGCGTCGCCGAAGTTCAGCCCCGTCATCAAGTGATGCGCTTCCTCAGCCTCGACCGTCGATTTGCCGCGGTAGAGGTCCGGCACGAGCGCAATATAGCCGGCGCTTGCCAGTCGGTCAGCGACGCCCCGGATCTGTTCGTTGACTCCCCACCATTCCTGGATGATCACGATTGCCGCAGCACCGGCTGCGTGCTCCGGCTCGGCCAGGTAGCCCTGAATAGTTTGTCCGTCAGGGCGCTTGAAGGTCACTGTCGTTGCCATTGGTAGTTTCCAAGTTGTGTGTGTAGAGCATCATTGCAGTGCGGCCAGCCTTGCGCTAGCACGGAATTCCGGACCGGCGTCCGATCCGGCAGTCGCGCCCCGGGGGCTCGTCGCTGCTGGGTGGCGGCCGATCATCCCGTCGGACTCGCTTTCGGCTCCCGGCCGCGGCTACCGTGGAGGGCAGCAGGCACGACGTTGCTGACCGCGTCGCCGCACTGGGCATTATTAGTCTGTAACGTTCACGCTAGCGCCACGCGGAAGCTGAGCGTAAACCTTGCGGGCGGGGGGTTCGCGCGCACGATTTCGTCGGTGTTGGAGTATACACTTGCTCCATGCGAGGCTTGAGCAGTAGTGTAACTTCCGCTTGATGTCGCTTGAGCGCCGGCAGAACTCACTGCAAGCAGGGCAACGCCTGCGCAGAAGGGTGCAACGCCTGCGTTGCACGGGCAGCCCGCAAGGGATACCCAGGATCGACGGTGAGCAGGCAATGCCTGCGCAGAAGGAGAGATCTCATGAAGCCATTGCTCACTAACTCGCCGTGGTCCCGGCGGAACTTCCTCACAGGCGCGGGCGGTCTCGGTGTGGCGGGGCTACTCGGCACCTTCAGTCGGCCGGCCTGGGCAGACGGCCACGTAGAGCTGCCGTTTGCAAACGGACGGCGTGAGCTTGCGACCAACTTTCCGCAGAAGGGCGCGATGATCCTGCCCTGCCGGACAGGGCGCCGAAATCGCCAATTCCCAATGCCTCATTTGCCACTCCGCGGACATGGTGTTGTACCAGCCGGACCGCACGCAGGAACAGTGGAAAGAGACCATCAACAAGATGCGCACCGCGTATGGTGCACCACTACCGACCGAGCAGGTCGATGTACTGGCGACCTATTTGTCGCAACTGAAGCCTTGAGGACAAGACGAGTTAGCGACTCGCTCGTGGAGGTGAGCCACTGTTCGGTGCATCCGCGAGCATACCGACAGTCGTTGAGCCGGGGCCAATTCTGACCCCATCACCGTTCGCAATTCCGTCCGGTGGGCTGTCGATGATGCGATCATTGGCCGTGAGTCCCGAAGACAGCTCGACCGAGTCGCCCTGATCGCGAGCGACCGTGACCGGCTTGAAGATGACTCGGTTGTCAGGTCCCAGCGTCGCGACCTGCAGGCCGCTGTGGTCGAAGATCAGAGCGCTCGCAGGGACGCTGAGGTTGGCCGAAGCCACTGGCAGACTGAAACGCACGTTCGCGTACGCCCCCGGGACGAGCTCGCCCGCCGCATTGTCGACAGCAAGCTGTACGAGAGTGGACCCCGAGGCCGGGTCGACGGATCGGGCCGATGCTTCCACTGTGGCGGTAAACGTCTGCCCGGGACGTTCGGGCACAGTCAGCTGAGCCTGCGTGCCGGACACAACCCGGGTGGCATAGTTTTGCGGGACGTTTACGTACAGGCGCAGCTTGTGAGTGTCGGACACGACAAACAGCTCGAGACCTGTACCCCCACCGGCGTTGATGAGCGCGCCGATATCCGTAAATCGCGCCGTGACCGTACCGTTGAATGGCGCCACTATTTTCTTGAATCCTTCCAGCACCTTGAGGCGGTCGACATTCGCTGCGGTAGCCTTGGCAATTGCCTCCTTCGCGGCCAGGTCACCGTTTTTCGCGTCGACGTCCTGCTGGGAGACGGAATTGGTTTTGAACAGCACTTTCCAGCGTACCGCCGTCGTGCGCGCAAGTGCGGCGTTGGCCTGAGCGGTCAGCAGATCTGCCTGGCCCTGGGCCAACTGTTGGTCCAGATCCGGAGCCTCGATCTCAGCGAGGAGCTGTCCAGCTCGGACCGGGCTGCCGATATCGACATTCCAGGCCTTCAGATAACCGCTGACCCGCGCGTAGATCGGAGCGCGCGAGTAGGCCTCCAGCCTTCCCGGGAGGTCGATGGCATATGAGTTGCCGCCGCGTGCTGGCAACGAGACCGTCACAACGGGCTCCGCTTGCGCGTTGGTCTCCTGCTGGAGGCGCTTGCCATTCGAAGCCCGGGTGGCGATCCCGCTACCAACAATAACAACGGCGACAGTGATCCCGGCGACGGCGGCGAAGCGCAGCCCACGGCGAGAGACGGAAGGACTTGAGCCTTCAGGTGACATGTGGTTCTCCGGTGGCAGCGCGCGCTGCCGGCAATTTGTCAGGTGGCGACTGCGCGGGCGCCGCTGGGCCGGGCGCTGGCCTGCTGTGCTGATCGCGGCGGAAGTTGCGGTGCACGATGCTGAAGACGACTGGAACGAAGATCAGCGTGGCAACAGTTGCGAAGGCCAATCCGCCTATCACGGCACGACCGAGCGGGGCGTTCTGCTCGCCGCCTTCACCCAAGCCCAGTGCCATCGGCACCATGCCGATGATCATGGCAAGCGCGGTCATCAACACGGGACGGAATCGTACGAATCCGGCCTCGAGGGCTGCCGCGAACGGATCTCCATGCGCATCCAGCTGCTCACGCGCAAAACTGATCACGAGCACACTGTTGGCTGTCGCAACACCCATGCACATGATCGCGCCGGTGAGCGCGGGCACCGACAACGTCGTACCGGTGGCGAACAGCATCCAGACGATTCCGGCCACTGCTGCAGGCAGTGCCGTCACAATCACGAACGGATCGCTCCAGGATTGAAAGTTGACCACGATCAGCAGATAAATCAGCGCAATCGCGCCGAGCAGGCCGAACAGAAGACCCGCGAAGGCCAAGTTCATCGTCTGCACCATGCCGAGCAGCCTTACGGTGCTACCCCTTGGAACATCGTGCTGAGTCGTCTTCAGGATTTGGTTGATGTCGGCCGCTACTGCGCCCAGGTCGCG
>Ga0307511_10002855_pt1 | contig 17911 bp, 13 predicted proteins | sample 13_EM_MG_FD_200266 | JGI IMG/M metagenome (GOLD analysis project Ga0307511, IMG submission 200266) | Populus trichocarpa ectomycorrhiza microbial communities from riparian zone in the Pacific Northwest, United States - 13_EM | ecosystem: Host-associated > Plants > Roots > Unclassified | place... | reverse complement strand
CAGGGCCGCGTACCAGCTCGCGGACCTCGATTTCCAGCGCGGCGAAGTACAGGACGCCAGAGACACGGTCGATCGATTCATGTCATCGTTCGATGCGACGCCGGACCTGTTGCTGCTCGGCGTTCGGATCACCCGCAAGCAGGGTGACCGGCTGGCGGAAGAGAAGTTCGCGCGCAAGCTGCGCCTGGATTTCCCCGCGTCGGATCAGGCTCGTGCGCTTGCCGAGCTCAGTCACAACCCGGGCTGATTCCCATGGCAGTGGAAGCTGGCGGCATCGGCGCTCGCTTGCGGGCAGGCCGCGAAAAACTCGGGCTGACCGTGTTACAGGTCGCCGAAAGAATCCACACCGATCCGAAGATCGTCGAAGCGATCGAGGCCGAGAACTACGAAGCCCTCGGCGCGCCTGTCTACGCGCGCGGGCATATCCGCCACTACGCCGAGGTCGTCGGCGAGTCGGCCGGCGAGTTGATTGCGCTGTATTCCGACTCGAGCAAGGTCGCTCAGCCTGATCTCACACGGATCGTCAAGGCGCCGTCCGGAAGTGCTTCGAACAAGTTAGTTGCGCCTGCGTTGGTGGTGATCGCAGTGTTTGCAGTGGCCGGCGCCGTCTGGTGGGTATCGGCGCTGTCGAAGAAAAAGCCGCAGTTGTCGGAGACGCACATCGTAGGTGAGGAGGCGCCCGCGGCCGCACCGGAGTCTGCGCCGGATGCCACCACCGCCATGCAGGTGCAACCGGCGCCATCCGGTGCTGCGGGTACCAACGCGACGCAAGGCCGATCTGGCGGGGCACCTGCACAGGGCGGCGCAGGCGCGCCGGGTGGCATGGCGATGCAGGGCCGGCCGGGAGCCGCTGTGCCTCAGGGCGCGGCCCCAGCGCCAGGCCGCACTGGTGGGGCGGCCACCTCTGCAAGATCACAGGCGCAAGGCGGAACGACAGCAAGCACGTCGGCTAACGCGGCCGCGCAGGGCCGATCCACCGGTGCGACTGCAGGTACGACGGCCAGTGCGGGCACGCAGGGGCGAGCGGGCAGCGCGTCAACCACTGCGGCCTCGCAGGGGCGGACCGGTGCCACAGCAGCAATGCAAGCCCGTCCTGGCTCCGCTGCAGCGCAGTCATCATCTGGAAGCCCCACCTCGTCAGTGACTGCCAGCACCGCGCCGCCTCCACGCCCCAGGAATCAATCTCAGGTTACCTTGCACTACTCGGCGGATAGCTGGACAGAGGTGTATGACGCTTCCGGTGCGCGGCTCTTCTACGATGTGGGAGCCGCCAACTCGGTGCAGACGGTTGTCGGAACGCCTCCGTTGCGGGTTGTGCTGGGTAACGCATCGGGTGTTGCTGTCGAGTTCAACGGACACCACACGCCTGTCGCGAAGCTGGCGCTGCCCGACGGCAGCGTTCAGTTTTCCATCAATCGCTCGGGCCGTGTCGTGCGGGCAAAGCCCGTAGCCGACGGAGGTTGATTTTGGCAGAGCAGATCCAGCCCATCCGGGGCATGAATGACATCCTGCCGGCCGAGATCGGTGCCTGGCAGCACCTCGAGCGCTCAGTTCGCGAGCTGGTGACGGCCTATGGCTACGAAGAGATGCGGGTGCCGATCCTGGAGCAAACTACGCTCTTCCGGCGTTCCATCGGGGAGCTCACCGATGTCGTGGGCAAGGAGATGTACAGCTTCGAGTCGCAGGGCGGTGAGAATCTGACACTGCGCCCCGAAGCGACGGCGGGAATGGCTCGTGCCGTCATTTCCAACCGCATGTTGCGTGGTCAGCGGCACAAGCTGTGGTGTATGGGGCCGATGTTCCGCTACGAGACACCGCAAGCCGGACGCTATCGCCAGTTTCATCAGGTCGATCTGGAAGCGGTTGGCTTTGCGGGTCCTGATGTGGACGCTGAGTTGATTGCGCTGACAGCTCGTCTGTGGCGCACTCTCGGGATCCAACGTGTCCGGCTGCAGATCAACTCATTGGGGACGCCGGAGTCACGGCGCGCATACCGCGACCTGCTGGTGGCCTATTTTCGCAGCCACGAGAGCCGGCTCGATGCCGACAGCCGCCGGCGGCTCGAGGCAAATCCGCTGCGCATCCTGGATAGCAAGAACCCGGATATGCAGGAGCTGGTGGCCGGTGCTCCATTGCTGACCGAGCACCTGGATCCGGAGTCGCGCGAGCATTTCGATGCGCTCTGCAGCATGTTGCGCGACATCGCAGTGGAGTACGAGGTCAACCCGCGGCTGGTGCGTGGCCTCGACTACTACAGCCGCACGGTGTTCGAGTGGATTAATGAATCCTCAGGCGCCCAGAATGCCGTATGCTCCGGCGGCCGTTACGACGGGCTGATCGCGCAGCTGGGGGGCGAGCCGACGCCGGCTATAGGTTTTGCGATGGGCATGGAGCGTATCGTGGCTCTGCTGATGCAGGCGGGCCAGTCACCAGCGCCTGCGAAACCCGACGTCTACGTGGTCCTGAATGGCGAGCGCGCGTCTGCCATGGGCCTGGCGCTGGCAGAGCGATTGCGCAACGAGCTGCCGCGACGCCGGTTCGAGATGAATCTGGGCGGCGGCAACTTCAAGACACAATTTCGTCGGGCGGACCGTAGTGCCGCCCCCCTTGCGCTGGTCGTCGGCGACGACGAACTCGCCCGGGGTGTGGTGGGAATGAAACCTTTGCGGCAGGAGACGGGTCAGACCGAGTGCCCGATTGAACAGCTTGCCCAGGGGATCGAAGCAGCGCTGGCGTCCTTGGGCTGCGCGTAATCGGGGGATTGTTGCGTGGAAGAGTATCTGTCGGAAAAAGAGCAGTGGGAACAGATCAGGGCCTGGGTGCGGGACAACGGCCTTTGGATCATTGCCGGAATCGCCGTCGGAGCTGCGGCTCTGGGCGGCTGGCGTTGGTACCAGGACCATGTCGATAGTGTCGGGGCCCAGGCGGGCGCCAAGTACACGCAGGTCGTTGACGCTTTCGGACGTGGTGACCGGACCCAAGGGTTCGTCCTCCTGGGCGAGCTCGAGCGCGACTACGCGTCATCCCCGTACGTCGATCAGGGAAAGCTGATGGCAGCGCGGATGTACGTAGACACCGGAGATCTCGACAAGGCGGCCGCTGAACTTCAGGCGGTCGCGGAGCACACGAAGGATACCGAGCTCGCGTTGCTCACGCGGTTGCGCCTCGCGCGGGTTCAGATCGCGCAGAAAAAGGTGGATGCGGCGCTAGCGACATTGAACGCGGTAAAGCCTGGCGCCTTTGAAACCCGCTATCACGAGATATTGGGCGATGCCTACTATACGAAGGGCGACAAGGCCACTGCGCTCAAGGAATACCTGAAGGCGAAAGTCGGCGACCTGGCGGGTTCGCCTGACAGTCAGCAGCTTGACCTCAAGATCAGCGATCTGTCAGCGGACAACCCGCCCCCCGTGGCCAAGCAGACGGCGACGCCGCCTGCTGCTACGGCGGCTGCCAAATAACACATGCGAGTCGCTACGGCGCCGCGAGGTTGGAACTCAATGGGAAGCTCACGACGTTGGCTGGCTGCGGGCGCGCTGCTCATTCTGGCTGCATGCTCGAAAGACAAAGACGTCGATCAGCCCGCGAAGCTGACTGATTTCAACGCGACGATTCGTGCCCAGAGGGTTTGGACAGCGTCCGTCTCCGACAAGGGCGCCAAGGCGCTGCGCCTGGGCCTGGGTCTTGCCGTCGATGGCAATCATGTCTATGCCGCCGGTCGCAAGGGCGATGTTGCCGCTTTCGATCTCGCATCGGGACGCACTCTGTGGCGCTCGAAAACCAAGCTGGCGTTGTCGGGAGGGCCCGGCGCTGGCGCGGGGCTCGTCGTAGTCGGATCCACTTTTGGTGACCTCGTCGCGCTGAATGCGGCTGATGGCGCCGTGCGCTGGAAGGTGCGCCTCAACGGCGAGGTGTTGTCGGCTCCGGCTGTAGGCGAGCGGCTCATCGCAGTCCGAACAGTTGACGGCAAGCTGCGTGGCTTGTCGTTAAAGGATGGGCAGGAGCTGTGGACACAGGAGCAGCAGGTCCCGCGCCTCTCCTTGCGAGGCACCGCGTGGCCGGTCATGACCGGTGATCTCATACTGTGCGGATTCGATAACGGCAAGGTAGCGGCGGTAAACGCGAATGACGGCTCTATCCAGTGGGAAACGACGATTTCGCCTGCCCACGGTAAGACGGAGCTGGAGCGCCTCGACGATGTCGACGCTGCAGTCAGGGTTTCCGGTCCGGACGTGTACGCCGTTGGTTTCCAGGGGCGTGTTGCGATGCTCGCACTGGATACTGGCCAAATCTGGTGGTCACACGACGCGTCGAGCTTTCGCGGAATTGGCCTCGATGACGGCGCTCTTTACGTCGCAACGGCTGACGGGGAAATCGTAGCGCTGCGGCGTCGGACCGGAACGGAGCTGTGGCGTCAGAAGGCTCTGGCGCATCGCCGATTGTCTGCGGCGGTTGAGTCGGACACGGCGATCGTTACGGGTGATTACCAGGGCTACGTGCACTGGCTCGATAAAGCCACCGGTGCGCTAGCGGCGCGCGCGTCCACTGGCAAGGTGCGCATCAGCAATTCACCCGTGGTCGTCGGCAACATGGTGTTGGTCGTCAACGATGCCGGCAAGATCAGTGCGTTTCGCATGACTCCAATCGGGGGCAAGCGCCCGGCGACGCCCTCCGAGGCGGGTACCGCTGTGAGCCCCACCGAGCCGGCCACCACGTCACCTGCAGATGCGGCTGTGCAGGGGGCTGCTTCGGATTCGACTGCGGCACCCACAGGATCCGCGTCACCGCCTGAGGCGCAGCCACCGGCTGCACAGCCTCCGCCCGACGATCATGCATCGTCTGTCCCGGCGCCGACGCCCGCTCCAGCAGCCCCGGCGCCAGGACCTACGCCGCCAGCACCTGAGACCTCGCAGCCACCGCTTCCTCCACAGCCAACGCCGGATCCGCTGCCGCCGCAGCCGCAACCGCCGCCGTCGTAAGGGCGGCATTGAATTAGGTAAGGCGCCTCATTCGCTGGGATGATGGCGTCCCGGGAAAATGGCGCTTCATATGCTGCCTGTTATTGCACTGGTCGGCCGCCCGAACGTCGGCAAGTCAACGCTCTTCAACGTTCTGACGGGTACACGCGACGCCATTGTCGCGGACGTGCCTGGGCTGACTCGCGACCGCCAATATGGGTACGGTCGCGTGGGTCCTATTCCCTATGTGGTGATCGATACTGGCGGGTTGGTCGAAAATCCGACGGGTATCGAAGCGCAGATGCGGGAGCAGACCGAGCGAGCGGTTGAGGAAGCGGATCGCGTCGTCTTTCTCGCCGACGCCCGGGCGGGGCTAACTCCTCAAGACCACTATGTCGTGCGGGAGCTGCGACGCTCCGGCAAGCCCGTCACCCTGGTACTCAACAAGGCGGAAGGGCTGGACGCCGATGCCGTGTCGTTGGACTTCCATTCTCTCGCTCTGGGTACGCCGCTCGCAATCTCCGCGAGCCACGGCCAAGGCTGCGAGGAGCTCATGGATCACGTCCTTGCCGGCCTCGAGGCGCCCCCGCCGGAAGATGAGGGTTCCGACGCAATCCGCATCGCCATCATAGGTCGTCCCAACGTCGGAAAATCCACACTGGTCAACCGCCTCCTGGGCGAAGAGCGTGTCATCGCGAGCGATCAGCCAGGCACGACACGCGACAGCATCCTCGTTCCGTTTCGCCGTGACGATCGTGACTTCCTGCTCATCGACACGGCCGGACTGCGCCGGCGCTCCAAGGTCGAGGACATCGTCGAGCGGGCCAGTGTTGTGAAGACTCTGCAGGCCATAGCAGAGGCCCACGTGGTTGTGTTGGTGCTGGATGCGCATGACACGGTTTCGGAGCAGGATGCCAGCGTGCTCGGCATAGCTCTGCAGCGCGGCCGCGCGCTGATCATCGCGATCAACAAGTGGGATGGGATCCCCCCCGAGCAGCGGGAAGAGATACAGCGCCAACTGGCGTTGAAACTCGACTTCGTGCCCTTCGCCCCGTTGCAATTCATCTCGGCACGGCATGGCACGGGAGTTGGCGAGTTGATGCAACTGACGGTCCGCGCCTATGAGGCGGCCATGCGCGAGATGCCGACCCGCGAGTTGACACGGACCCTCGAGAAGGCGATGACCGTGCACCAACCGCCGATGATTCGTGGGCGGCGGATCAAGCTGCGCTATGCCCATCAGGGTGGCCGGAACCCGCCGCGCATCGTCATTCATGGCAACCAGACGGCGTTGGTACCTGACGCGTACAGCCGCTATCTGGCGAACGTGTTCCGCAAGAAATTTGACCTCTTCGCAACCCCGGTCGCCGTGGAGTTTCGGACTGACTCCAATCCCTACAACAGGAATCCGGGCGACAAGCCCCACCCGGGCACACCGGGAGACAAGCCTACGCGCCGCGGGTCGAGTGGCAGGGGTAACGGGACCAAGGCGAGTCCGGCAGGAGCGCCGGCGCGGTTCAGAGTGAAGTCCAAGAAGGCGAAGCCGGGTGGCAGGCGAGGCTCGAAGCCACGGCCGCCGGCCGGCAGGGCCTAGTCAGGAACCTGACACGCCTGTTACCAAGGGGGTAGGCCCAGCCGCGGTGAGACGGTCAGCGCGCCTGTGCTTGGGACGCGGGCGCTTGCCCATGCGACCCACGCGCGTGTTTGTTGTGAGCCGCCGTTGCGACACCCTTGTCGGGCGCCAGAAACAGCGCTGGGTCAACGAACGTCTGGTTGAGCGCCACTGCCCAATGCAGATGAGGCCCGGTTACACGACCCGTCGCCCCCACTTTGCCGAGCACGTCGCCACGTTTCAGATGATCGCCGACTTTTACGCCGATATGACTGAGATGGCAGTACATCGTGATCAGCCCTTGACCGTGATCCACGATCACCGCGTTTCCGCTGAAGAAGAAATTCCCAGCGTCGAGGACTCGACCGTCCGCCGACGTTTTAACGGGCGTCCCAGTGGGCGCAGCGATATCCATCCCACTGTGCGGGTTGCGCGATTGATTGTTGAATACGCGCCGCAGGCCGTATGAGCTCGAGCGTATCCCCGGCACTGGCTGAAGCAGGCGCAACGTAGCGGGCGGCTTTGTCGAGTAGGTCGCAAGAGCTGCATGAATGCGCACGAGATCTTGCTCCGAACGTGCGAGATCCTCCGGCGAGAGATCGACCTTACCCGGTGCGACCTTCAAGGACTGCACTGCGTACTGCTTGTCCACGACGTGAAATTGAACTGGAACTTCGGCTGCGTCTCCCGACTGCACCTGGATGTTTGCCTGACCCGGTGTGATTGCCAGAGGGAGACCGACTACTGCGATCCAGCGATCGTCAGACCTAAGAACCATGGCGCGCTTGCCGTCGTATGTAACGACTGGCGGCTGATTCGCTGGGCCGTCAATTGGAGCAACGAATATGCCGCCGGGCACTAAGCTCGAGTGGGGCACTGCGAGCGTCTGCGTTGCGGTGGTCGCCGTTGCGGTTGTCGGCGCCGTGGTGGTTGGTTGTGCCGGCGCCGTCGCGGCTGCGCGTGGGATGGCGGCCAGTCCGATGGCGCCGATTACACACGCGCACGGCACCGCGGCCAGCGCCAATGCGCGTGGTCTCCTCGCAAACCGCAACTCCCGCAGACGCATCAGCATGCCGCAAATAACTCGCATCTATCCATCCTCTACTCTTTCGCTGTCACTCGCGCCTTCAAGGTTCCATGCGCCAGCCGCGCTTCGATCTCGTCACCCACCGCCACTGAGTCGGTATTGGTCACCAAGGCACCGTCAGCAACCCGTTTTACCAGCGCAAATCCGCGGCCGAGCGTGGCAAGAGGACTCACTGTGTTCAGAGTGCGAATCGCCAAGTTGAGCCGATGCTCCGCGCGCGAGACACGTTGCTCTATTGCGTGATCGAGGCGTCCGGACAGGGCGCCGTGGCGCATCCTATATTCTCTGATCGAATGTTCCGGCGACTGATGCACGAGGCGCGTATACATCTCACTGATGCGTGTCCGGTCGCCGTGAAGCGCTCCTCGAATGGCGCCGGTGAGTCTCTGTTCCAAGTCGTCCAGCCGTTGTTTCTGCTGTGCCAGTCGCAATCCCGGGTGCGCGAGCTTCAGACGTAAGTTCATCCCGTCGAAACGCGAGCTGACCGAGCGTAGTCCCCGTTGCATGAATGCAGTAAGGCGTTGCTCGAGTTCGTCGAGCCGCTGCGCCTGCTGCGTCAAGCGAACGCCTGGATGTGTGAGCTTTAGACGAAGGCTCGCTCCCTCGAAGCGAGACGTGACCGCACGCAACTCGCGGCGCATGCACGCGCTCAGACGCTCCATTGTCCGTGCAAGAGCTTCGAGACACGCGATCCGGTCCGGAGCGACGAGTTCCGCAGCTCCCGAGGGAGTCGGCGCGCGTGCATCTGCAACAAAATCGGCGATGGTGAAATCAATCTCGTGGCCGACGCCAGAGACAATGGCTATGCCAGATGCGCGAATGGCGCGCGCCACGCGCTCGTCGTTAAACGCCCACAGATCCTCGAGCGAGCCACCACCACGCGCGAGAATCAGCACGTCGCATTCTGCTCGGGCGGACGCCATTTCAATGGCTGCCACGATGCTGGGTATGGCGGCGTCGCCTTGTACGGGCGTCGGGTAGATGAGTACCGCCGCCGGAGGAAAGCGCCGAGCCAGGATGTGCAGGATGTCGCGAAGAGCCGCGCCCGTTGGAGAGGTGATTACGCCGATACGCCGCGGGAAACGGGGCAGGCTGCGCTTGCGCTCGAGTGCGAACAGGCCCTCAGCGGCGAGTTTTGCCTTCAGGCGTTCGAACTCCCGTTTAAGGGCGCCGACACCCGCTTCCTCAAGGTGCTCGATGATGAACTGATAGTCGCCGCGCGGTTCATAGAGACTGACCCGACCGCGTGCGAGGATGTGCTGACCGGCTTTCGGGGTGAATCCCACAGTCATATTTCGCTGGCGAAACATCGCGCACCGCAGCTGCGCATCCCGATCTTTCATCGAGAAATACCAGTGACCGGAAGAGGGGACCGAGAGGTTTGACAATTCCCCCTCGACCCAGATGACTCCCAGCCCGCGCTCGATGAGTACGCGTACTTCGCGGTTCAGCCGTGAGACTGTATAGACGTTGCGCTCGGGCTCAGTGCCCGCCTGGATGCTGGGCGGCATGGCCCGAACCTTACAACGTAGCCACCAAAAGTCACGCCTTTTGGTGGCGGGCGACGGAGCCGATCTTCCGCCCGGCCAGTGCCGGGGCCAAGTAGCCGGGTTTACCCGGCGAATGTAACCGCGTACACTGGCGCGCTTTATCTTCGACCCTGGCTATCCATGCGTATCCTCGAAGAAGCTCTGACCTTCGATGATGTCCTCCTGGTTCCGGCTTACTCGGAAATTCTGCCACGCGAGGTCGACCTCTCCACGCGCGTAACGCGCCGGATCCGGCTCAATGTGCCGCTGCTGTCAGCGGCCATGGACACCGTAACCGAGGCGCGTCTAGCCATCACAATTGCTCAGGAAGGCGGCATCGGCGTCATCCACAAGAGCATGACGATCGAGGCACAGGCGCAGGAAGTCGGCCGCGTAAAGAAATTCGAAAGCGGAGTCATCAAGGACCCCATCACGGTTTCTCCCAACATGTCGATCCGCGAGGTCCTGGACCTCACGCGCTCGCGTGGAATCTCTGGTGTGCCGGTTGTCGTCGGTAAGAAGGCAGTGGGGATCGTTACCCACCGCGATCTGCGCTTCGAGGACAAGCTCGACGCACCCGTGTCTTCAGTCATGACTCCGAAAGAGCGGCTGATCACGGTGCGCGAGAATGCGCCCAAGGAGGACGTTCTCGCCCTCCTGCACAAACACCGCATCGAGAAGGTGCTGGTCGTGAATGGCGATCACGAGTTGGTCGGCATGATCACCGTGAAGGACTTTCAGAAGGCAACGGAATTCCCCCGCGCCTGCAAGGATGATGGCGGCCGCCTGCGCGTGGGTGCAGCTGTTGGAACGACACCGGATACGATCGATCGCGTCGCCGCGCTGCGCGAGGCTGGAGTCGACCTCGTTGTTGTCGACACGGCGCATGGTCACTCCAAGGGCGTGATCACAATGGTCGAGCGGATCAAAGCCAAGTGGCCCGACCAACAGGTCATCGCCGGGAACATCGCGACATCGGAAGCCGCACTCGCCCTGGTCGGTGCAGGCGCCGATGCAGTCAAAGTCGGTATCGGGCCGGGCTCGATCTGCACGACGCGCATCGTTGCCGGCGTGGGCGTGCCGCAGATCTCAGCGGTGGCCAACGTGGCGGAAGCCCTGCGTGATACGGATGTGCCGGTCATTTCGGACGGTGGTATCCGCTTCTCGGGCGATATCGCGAAGGCGCTGGTGGCCGGTGCGCATGCGGTGATGATCGGCAGCCTGTTTGCGGGCACCGAAGAATCGCCCGGCGAAGTCGAGTTGTACCAGGGCGCATCCTACAAGTCATACCGTGGCATGGGATCTCTCGGCGCCATGGGCGAGCGTCACGGTTCGGCGGATCGGTATTTCCAGGACGCGGCGACCGAGCTCGAGAAGCTGGTACCGGAAGGTGTAGAGGGGCGCGTCCCATACAAGGGCACCGTCGTTCAGATCCTGCACCAGCTCGCGGGCGGACTGCGTGCCGCTATGGGTTATACCGGCAGCAAGGACATCCAGGAGATGCGCACTCGCCCCGTATTCGTTCGCATCACGAACGCAGGTGTGCGTGAGAGTCACGTTCATGACGTCAGCATCACCAAAGAGGCCCCCAATTACAGGGCTTCCTGACACTCAATCCCGGAAGATCCCGGACTAGGCAGCAGCGCGCAAATGGCAAGTGTTGCACGACAAACCGCGTCCTCCTTTGCGCACGCGGACATCCACGCCCATCGGATCCTGATTCTCGACTTCGGCGCCCAATACACGCAGTTGATCGCACGCCGGGTGCGCGAGTTAGGTGTGTATTGCGAGATACACCCCTGGGATATCTCGGATGACGAGGTTCGAGCGTTCAAGCCCCGCGGCGTAATCCTCTCGGGCGGCCCCGAATCCGTGACCGATGCCCAGCCGCCCAAGGCGCCTCAGTCGGTGTTCACGCTCGGCGTACCGGTGCTCGGTATCTGCTACGGCATGCAAACCATGGCGCAACAGCTGGGCGGGCTGGTCGCCGCTTCCACCGAACGCGAATTCGGCTACGCCGAAGTGACGATCAAGGGCGCCTCGAAGCTGCTCGATGACATCGAAGACCGGCGCGATTCCAGCGGCTGTGCGGTACTGGATGTGTGGATGAGCCACGGTGACCGGGTCGCCGCTCTGCCCGAAGGTTTCGTTGCTACAGCGGCAACGGAAAGCATTCCGTACGCGGCGATGACCGATGAGAACCGGCGCTTCTACGGCGTGCAGTTCCATCCCGAAGTTACCCACACCCCGCAAGGTGCGCGTCTGCTCGAGCGGTTCGTGCGCGAGATCTGCGGCAGCGACGCCCTATGGAGCGTCGGCAACATCATTGAAGATGCGATCGACCGTGTTCGGGCGCAGGTCGGCCAGGGCAAAGTTCTCCTGGGCCTCTCCGGCGGCGTGGACTCCTCGGTCGTCGCCGCGCTCCTGCATCGTGCGATTGGCGACCAGCTCGTGTGCGTATTCGTCGATCATGGACTGCTCCGCCTCGGCGAGGGTGACCAGGTGATGAGTACGTTCGCCCAACACCTCGGCGTTCGCGTTATCCGCGTCGACGCCGAACAGCGCTTTCTGGCCGCGCTGGCGGGCGTAACGGATCCTGAGCAAAAGCGAAAGATCATCGGGCGCACATTCGTAGAAGTATTTGACGAAGAAGCCCACAAGTTGACGGGCGTTGGTTTCCTCGCTCAGGGCACGATCTACCCGGACGTCATCGAGTCGGCGGGTGCGCGTACCGGCAAGGCGCACGTCATCAAGTCGCATCACAACGTCGGTGGGCTCCCCGAGCAGATGAAACTCAGGTTGGTTGAGCCGCTGCGGGAGCTGTTCAAGGATGAAGTGCGGCGACTGGGGGTTGAGTTGGGGCTGCCGCGAGAGATGGTCTATCGGCACCCATTCCCCGGTCCGGGCCTGGGTGTGCGGATCCTGGGCGAGATCAAGAAGGAGTTCGCCGACCTGCTGCGCCGCGCCGATGACATCTTCATCAGCGAGCTCCACAAACACGACCTCTACGACAAGACGAGCCAGGCGTTCGCGGTGTTTCTCCCCGTGCGCTCAGTCGGCGTCATGGGGGATGGCAGGCGGTATGATTATGTAGTCGCTCTGCGCGCCGTCGAGACCGTTGACTTCATGACCGCCCATTGGGCGCGTTTGCCCTACGAATTCCTGGAGCACGTCTCCCGCCGGATCGTGAACGAAGTGTCCGGCATATCCCGTGTCGTCTACGACATTTCCGGGAAGCCGCCGGCCACGATTGAGTGGGAGTGAGTTAAACAAGGGGTCCAGGCACGCTAGTTGATCAGGCAGCCGCCGACTCCCCAGCCCTCGGTCGAATCAAACTCGGCGGAAGAGTGGTCAGTTCCCCCTCAACGACCATACCACGAGTACCGACGGGTAAGGTCCGTCGACGAACGGGGCCGAGCGATAAACCTCGCTCCGCTCCTTGACAGATATGGTGTCGCCAAAGCCGTCAAAGCGCCAGCTCGGGAAGCGCAACTCGAGTGAGTTATAGCGGCCTTCGATCACATCGTTGCGGCTGTGTACCGCGTGCTGTACCAGGAAATCGACGTGGTTTTCGCTCAGGTATCGGCCCAGATGATGCTGGGCGAGTGTGCGCTGGAAATCCATGTTGTTGACGAGCCCATCGAGGTTGATCACCCGTCGCATGCTGAAGAACGCAAAATGCCCGCAGTCGCTCATCGCGAACACCGCGTTCGAAGGTGTGTGTTGGCGCGCCCATACGGCTGCGCCATACACCGGTGTATGCCATTCTCCATTGCGTGGGAATCTATCCCTGGTCTGGTCTCTCACAACCACGCCGATACAGAGAATTGCCGCCGTTACTCCGTACAGGGTTGGTCTCGCGACGATTGCGGTCGACCTCAACGCGAGGTCCAATAAGCCGGTGGCCAGTATGACCGCGAAGAGCCGATACGGGACAAAGTACCAGGCGAAAGTGCCCGTCTTCATGAACAATACGTTGAACAGGAAATGCAGGGCGATTGCCCATGCAAAAACTGTGGTCGCCGTCGCGTAGAATTCGCGGTCGGTTCTGTGTGGGGCGCGTGCGAGGCCAGCAATCGACCAAAGCGCGCGTGCGAGCGCGAGAGCCGCGAATACCAGGTTCGCGGTTCCCATGCTAGCCACCCTGGGCAGGGTGTATTCATTCAGCGCGATATGAGGAAAGCTCGATTTGAGTGCGCCGCTGATCGGCACGACCGCGCTAAACTTCCAATAGTTAAAAGCCACATAAGGAGCCACAACGACCGAGGTGGCAAGTCCGCACACGGCGATCGCCGCAACAGCCCGATAACGCGTCTGCCGAACGAGTGCGTGGCGCACGCCGCAGCCAAGCAACGCCAGCGGAATGAAGATCATATCGAGGCGCGCCAGCAACACGAATCCCACAATCACGCCCAGCAGCGCCGCACCTCGCCAGTGGAGCTCGGATTGGGAAATGCGGAATCCGTAGCCATACAGGACCACGAGGGCCAGGATGAGCACCGCCGTTTCCATTCCGTTGATGCTCGGCAGGAATACGAGGGGCACGAAGAGTACTGCGCTTAAAGCCGCCGCGGAGGGGGGGAACAACCGTACCTGCGTGCGCAGGAACACAAGATACGCGAGACTGAGGAGAATCGTCTGCAACAGTGCGACGAGCCTGATCATCGTCTCCGGCGTACCGTGTAGCAAGAAGAGCGGCACGAGCATCAGAAGCCAGAGGGGATGGAAGCCATTCGTCTGATGAATTCCGTCGAAGGTCACTCCTGCGCCGGACGCGATGTTGCGCGCAATGGTCATGTAATAGGAGGCATCATCGGCGATACGCGGCAGGAGATGGCGCACGTCATCTTGTAATGCGAACTGAAGGCACGCGTAGAGTGCGTAGATCAGAATGGATGCGCTCGCCGCAGCGGCTGCGCGATCAGACGCCGATAGAGATCCGAGCCACTTCATGAAACGGTTCGGGCGCGGTGCATAGGTCCTGTGATCTCGTACGTATCGCCTCCGTGAGGGGGCGGTAGCGGCCCCCTCACTATAAGGTCAGATCGCGCCGGCTGGTCTTGGCTCAACAAAACTTGACCTGGTACTCGTCCGTCCCTAGTTCCCGTGCACCGCAGAAACCAAGTAGAGGATACGCTGAGCGTCAGGGTGTGGCTACGCCTTATTGCTGAGTCGGACGACCCCCTGCTCTGTATCCTCGGCGGGCTCGTGCGGAAAGAGGCAACCAACGGCGCAAGAGCAGCGAGTGGATAACGCGCCGCATTGCGCCAGAGCCTGGATTCCGCAGGCAGTCCTCAGTTGGATGAGTACCCATGTCAACATTCTCATAAACGCGGTTCAAAACTACTGCCAGAAGCGGACGTGACCAACGGGCCGAATGGGCAGCTCACAAACGACTACACCTGCCTACGAACTAATACAACTTGATTGGACGCTCGTCGGTACCATTCGGCAGTACAGCGGTTGCTTGACGTCGGTCTGCCACCGAAGAGGTGCCCCCAATGCGACGTATTTCCCCCGATAGGTTAGTGTTTGTAATTGTTGCAGGTGTGCTGCTGGGGCTCAGCCGGAACGCCATAGCTGACGACTTGGTGGGTGTTTACATAGGTAGCGCAGTCGGGCAGGCGCGAATTGATGCCACTGCGCCCTACGTCGGTGGCTTCAGGGAAAATCACTCAGGCTTTAAAGTCATGATCGGCCTCCGTCCTATCTCGCTGGTCGGTGCCGAACTCGAGTATCTTGACTTCGGGCACCCGAGTCGCCTTATTGGATTCATACCAACGGACGCATCAATGAAGGGCGCCGCGGCACTCGGGATCCTTTACCTCCCGGTGCCAATCGTCGATATCTAGCGAAAGCTGGTCTTGCACGTCTGCAGAGCACTGTCACCGCCACCAACGTGTGCCCTCCAGGTGCGTACTGCATAGCAGCTCCTACGCCCGCTTCTGTCAGCCGTACCAACGTGGGCTTCGTCGGCGGTGCCGGGGCACAGTTCAAGTTTGGCTCATTCGCTGTGCGTGGCGAATATGAACACTTCAGTGCGGCCGGTGGGCATCCGAGCTTGTTGTCCGTTGGGGCTACCTGGACGTTCTTCTGACGCACTGGGAGAATTGCGGGACGGTGGAATGCTCTGGCTGGATTGCACCGAACGGCGGCCGGGTGGTGCCGCCATTTTGCGCTTGATCATCGTCAAGGTTTTCGCGCCTCCAGTCGGCTGAGGATCGCATCGAGCCGTCGCTGCTGTTCCTCCCACTTTGTGAGGACTGCGTCCATGCGGGCTGCTTCAGCTTCCACTTTCGTTGCGTGTGCTTCGGCGCGCGTCATCAGCGCTTCATTCCTTTCAGCCACTACCTGAGCGCGATCGTAGAGAGCCGAATTGCGGCTATACGCGTCCTCCTGTTGCTTGGGCGGCCCAGCGCTTGTGGATGAAGAGCAGCCGCCTGTAAGAGCGAGGACCAACAGAAGGGTCAGGGTGCGTACTGTCATAGTTGCCTGCTTCGTAGAGCGATCCAAGTCAATCCTATCGAACAATGCGCGACAATTCCCCGGCACCGCAATTGGAGCGCGCACTTGGTTGGCGAACCAACCGCAACTGGTAAGCCAACCCGTGACCAACCCGTGCGGCGCTAAGTCATTGATCTGTATTGGGGCGCGGCCTAAGGCATGCGCCGAAGTCTCACCGACAGATCTGGGTCTCGGTAATTACTGATTTGTTTGTCCCTGCGCATGTAGATACTCGCTGCAACGCGCGGAGGGCTTTAAGCCTGTACCGGCAGCAGTCCTCTTCTGAGCAACGAGGATTCCACTATGAGACTTTTCAGCATGCAACCTGCCCACCTGTTTGTGGCTGGACTCGCGGTGCTATGCATGGCGGCGCCCGCGGTATCGCACGATCTGTTCGTGCGTAATGCCGGACTGGACAGCGCACAGTGCGGTGGCACCCAGAACGCGTGTCGCACCATCAATCGGGCAATCGCCAATGCAGCAAGCGGGGACAACATCTGGGTCGGCCCGGGCCGCTATGGGGATCTGAATGGAGATGGCGACCTCGACGATCCTCAGGAGGAGCATCTAGAACAGGTCGGCGGCGTGCTGTGCATGATCTGCATCAAAAAGTCGATACACCTCTATTCGCTATTCGGGCCTGAGGTCACGCTGATCACAGGACCGGCGTTCCGCAACCCGATCGGGATCGCGCTGGTGGATATTTTCGCAAGCGGCGTAACCATCGGTGGTCAGGGCCACGGTTTCACTTTCAGGGGTGGAGACAGGTCAGTGGAAGCCCGCAATGGGCTGGATTGGGTGCGTGTGATCGGCAATACCGCCTTGCAGGCTGGCTATGCTGCATTTTCCTTCACTTCGCTGGGGCACGATCTGCTGATTGCCAATAATCGGGTAATCGGCGCCGGGGGACGCGGCTTCATGATATGGGGTGGAGAGGACGGCGCTTTGATCTACCGTAACGTTGCGGACGGAGGTGCATATGCGGGTTTCTGGGTGGTCAGCGGTAATGGAACTCCGCATCAGGTAGTGGAGAATGTGGCCTCGAACAACTTGTACGGTTTCCTCATGGAGCAACGCACTGTCGTAAAGAACAACTCAGCCATCGGCAACCACGTTGGAATCCGGCTGCCCGGGGAGGATTCGGCTTTTCCTGCGGATACCAGGATTTTTGGCAATACGATTGCTGGCAATGACTATGCTGGTATCGAGATCATGGCCGCGTCGCAGGGTATGGCGATCACCCGCAACAACATCTATGGCAATGGGACCAAGGGCATCGAAACCCTCGTTGGCAGCGCCTCGGGTTGCGGTATCGTAAACTATGCGGCAGGCGGAACGATCGTGAACGCTACCAACAACTTTTGGGGCTCGGTAAGCGGTCCCGGAAGTGATCCGGCGGACAAGGCAGGCCCTGGGTCCGGATGCGATCTGGGTAGTGGGCATACACAAGTTCAGCCGTTCTCGAAGACTGCGTTTTGGGTGTCTCCTATAACGAGCGATTGGTAAGTCACCCCGATGATGTGCTGATCAAGGTTGTCGCGAGTCAACATGAAGGGGCTGCCTGACACGGCATGGGCACTAGCTGAGGTCGCGACGCATGTACCCTCAGGATGAGCGGTAGCGCTATGAGAAATGTAATGACGCATGCCAACTGAAGCGCGTCGTACACGGTCGCCTACCTTGAGTTAGTTCGACAATTGCGGCCTGTAATGCACCTCAAAAGAGTTTCAGGGCGCGTCCCAGGAACGTGACGAAGGTTACCAGAATCACAGATCCGACACCGGTCACCAGCATCCACAGTTTGGCCAACTCGATCGACGTCTTGAGCGAACCGAAGCCCTTCTCGGTGTCCGCTCTGTTCCTTTCGATCTCAGTCCTGAGTGTCCCAAATCCCTTCTCCATCTCTGTTTTCAGACCTCCAAACTCCTTGGCGTTCGCTATGATCGATTCACTAACACGCGCATTGAGGGCTTTGACATCGCCCTTTAGTTCGCCAACGTCCGAGTCTAGCCTGGCAATTCTATCTTCGGCCACCATTGAGCTCTCCGCTGCCACGACGGCATTCACTTGCAATTCCCTCTCGGATTTTGTCCGTCTACCACCGAGCTTGCTCAGTCTAAACTTAACTCCCGCTCTCTGGGAGTCTGTGAATTTGCCAAACTTGTGCAATTTCTTAACGAGACGACGAGTGTATCGGGTGATGAATTCGGACGTGGACCTA
>Ga0307511_10002854_pt1 | contig 17916 bp, 10 predicted proteins | sample 13_EM_MG_FD_200266 | JGI IMG/M metagenome (GOLD analysis project Ga0307511, IMG submission 200266) | Populus trichocarpa ectomycorrhiza microbial communities from riparian zone in the Pacific Northwest, United States - 13_EM | ecosystem: Host-associated > Plants > Roots > Unclassified | place... | reverse complement strand
TTAGGGGCAGCACTACGGTAACGAATCTCGGCGGCGTACATGTTTCGCAAACCAGTTCGGCGGATGGGGGTTATTCCAACGGCTGCGCCAACCCTGTGGTCACCAGCTATAATTATGTCATGAATGGCGCCGGCAGCGCCTCCTCGCTGTGGGGAATGGAAGCGCCCATCAATATGCAGGTCAGCGGCAGCCATTATGCACCCGAACAGAAAGGATTTCACTGCAATTTCACCTCCGGCTGCGGCTGTTACTGGCACTTTATGTACCCGGGCATCTTATCGGTGGGAGAGGCCATCAGCCTGTCCACGCTGCAGAATTTCATGAACTCCATCGCGCCGGTACTGACGATCCTGAGCACCATCATGGATGTCCTGGATGTGATCAATGTCTGTCTCGATGATACGCCGGCCGCCATCGTGGCCGTCATTCTGGACGCCATTGCGATCATCGTCACCATCGGGATCTCCTGTTTGCATAGTTACAATAAAGATGGCGCGACGCCGGTCTATCATAATGCGAACCTGAACGACGTCAGTCCGCTGCCTGCGCAATTTAAGCGGGTGGAGATTATCGAGAACCCGGGGACCATCGGCAAGACCGTGCAGACGTTCACCAGCTCGGACGATTACGCGCTATGGCTGCCGGGTGCCAATACGGCCTTTTCCGCCAAACAACGATTTGCTCCCTGGGCCTATGGGCTGCCCCTTCTCAAGACGGTATATGATGCAACTGGAAATATGATCAAACAAACGCAGAATGCCTATAATTTTACCAATGCGTCGGAACAGATATGGGAATATAACAACAAACAATATGGATTCGTAGCAAAAGCCTTCTGTAAATGCCTGGTCGACTACAGTTACTCCCAGCGCAATACCGACTGGACACAACCTTCTACCTACACGTATAGCGCTGTCAATTATACGACAGTCTCCAACAGTAATATGCTGGTGGATATTTACAATATGTATTCCGGCCGGACAGAACTGGCTTCTACCCATGAAAGAACTTACCGGGTGGGAGATGCTACGCAATATGTGGAAACCGTCACCACCTATGCATACAATAATTTCAACTACGAGGTGTCCACCATTTATACCACACAAAGCAACGGTACACAAAATACTAAAAATATCTATTATACCAGCGATTTCTACAACAACGGCCTGCTAACAACCCTGTTCAATAATAATATCGTTGCACTACCTGTTGCTACCAGTGTATTTGAGTATAATACCGCAGTGCAGACCACCATGATCCTCGATGAAAAGGTGACTGAATTCGCCCAAATAGCCAATGGTGGCATCAGGCCATCCCGTATCCTGGAACAACGCTTTAATATGCCCCAGGCTGCTTTTACGCCCTATCCGGGCCCTCTCACGGCCAACTATGCGAACTATAAGATCCTTCAGACGTTCACGTATGACGGTAACAGCAATCTGGCAGGTATCAAGGACGAAGGAGGCCGTTCCGTTACCAGTATCTATGATTACAATGATAAATATATAACCGCCTCGGTCGTCAATGCGGATCCGGTCGTGGATAAGCCGGTTGTCACCAGCTTCGAGACTGCTGGTTTCGGAGGCTGGAGCTTATCGGGGTCCGGACCATCCTATTCCACCACCAGCTTTATCACCGGGTCACGGGGATTTAACATGACGGGCAATACGCTCTCTGCCCCGATCAATACGGCCAGACCGTATATCCTTTCCTTCTGGTCTAACAATTCCTCTGTAACGATCTCAGCAGGGGCCACCAACACTAAATACGGCCCGGTCTATAACGGCATGCATTATTTCGAGTTCAACATCGCGCAGGGGACTGCCAGCGTCTCCGTCACAGGAACCTGCACCCTCGATGAATTACGCCTTTATCCGGCCACGGCACAAGTGCATTCGACCACCTATGATCCGCTGATCGGTAAGACTTCCGAATGCGATGAGAACAACAGGATCACCTACTACAGCTATGACAATCTGGGCCGGCTGCAGTTCGTGAAAGACGAGTCCATGAATATCGTGAAGATGTATGAGTATAATAATGTCTCGGCAGCTAAGCAGACCGGTTGCCCGGCAACGTATTACAATCATGTGTTGTCCGAGACGGTAACCCGGCCTACCTGCAGTGCCGGCTACCAACCCGGATCGGTCACCTTCACCATACCCGCCAATAGGTACACGTCCACTGTCAGCCAGTTCGACGCGGATATCCAGGCAGAGATCGACCTGTTGCTGAACTGGCCTGCCTATGCCAATGCCAATGGCGCCTGCTCGCTGATCTATTACAATGCGGCTCAGTCAGAGACGGATGTTACGCAAAGCTGCCAGGAAGGATCTGTCGGAGGGTCGGTGACCTACACCGTACCTGCGAATCGGTACCACTCCATTATCAGCCAGGCGGATGCAGACCAGAAGGCTCTGGACGAGCTGGCAGCCAATGCACAGGCGTATGCCAACAGTCCGGCACATTCTGTCTGTACCGTGAGTACGACGCCTGACTGGACCTGGCTGGAAGGAGATTCCACCTACTGCTCCTCTGTCGGCGGCGCCTTGCCCCCGCATCAGTTCGTGCAGGAGACCGATCTGAATCCAAACAGCCCGACGTATCACCAGAGACGCTGGATGGATGCAGGTCCACAAGACTACTGTCCGGCAGGAAATTATTATAATGCTCTGCAAAGCCAGAATTTCACCAAAAGCTGTCCGACGGGTTACGCTGGCAGTAGCGTTCCCTACTCGGTGCCAGTTGGCAAATACAGTTCCACGGTGAGCCAGGCTGCCGCTGATCAGCAAGCCATTAACGAGATCAATGCCAATGGACAGAATAATGCCAATACAAACGGTGTATGTACAGTGGTGCCCGATGTGTATGCAAAACTCCGTTATGAAAATACCCATACCTCTGTATCCACAGGCAGCACGGCAGATATAGTAATCAGGTTCTATTCGGATGCAGCCTGCACAATTCCCATTTCTGTCACCAATCTTACGATGAACATATTCGAAAGGGTAGCCTGCGATAGCGATCCGGATCAAAATTTTACGAATACCTATACCGCTGTGGCCAATGGATCTGTTTATGTTTTATATACGGGTTATCATGTCGTCTATATTGACCCTGAATCGGGTTGTGATCCAGCTCATTCGAGATGTCCGACTTGCAATCATGACCTTAGCCTGAACAGCGGAACCGGCTATATCGTAAAATAATTATTAAAAATACAAGTTATGAAACTATACAAAATAACAGTTCTGGTTATCCTCCTTACTTTCTTTTTGCCCCGTTTGCAGGCACAGTCTTCCTTGTCAGGGGACAGCGCGCTCGTGTTGACCCCGGCTCAGGAAGCGTCATTTTTAGCCGTGGAGAAACAGCAGTCCAGCGCTATAGATAGTTTAAATAAACTTTCGCTTGGTTTGGAACAAAGAAAGCAGGCATTGAGGAATATTGAAGCAGTACATGACGAGCAACTTAAAAAGTTCTTCACTATCTATCAATGGGCTTGTTATGAAAAGATGCTTCAGGCCCGAATAGTCGATTTTAAGAAACATGCCCGTGAGAAGAAGATAGAAGTTGTGATGGCTGGTGATAACTAACGACAAGGATCTGTCCGGATACAAGAACCGAAAAAATTATCGGATGACACACAAAAAGTTTTTGAAGCTCTTATCGATCATTGGAATGATCCTGACCGGCTTCGCGAATGAAATCGATGCCCAATCCTGGAATCCCAGCCATTCCATCGGGACGACGACTGGCGTATATAATTTCTCCTACAACCAGGTACCTGCCCAGTTCGTGGAGATCTATCCCGCCGCCTTTCCGAATACCGGGTTGAATTACCAGTGGGAGTCGAGCACCTTTCCTACGACCGGTTTCGCTGCCATCACCACCAATGGAGCGTCGACTTCTTACCAGGTGCCGGCAGCCCTGGCCCAGACAACTTATTTCAGGAGGAAGACGATCTATCCCTCGAATGGCGCCTTCATCTATTCCAATACGATCAAGATCACCGTGGTGTCTGTCAATTGGGAAGATATCAATTACATCCGTGAGCATGATGTCATTACGACCGGCCTTACTACCTGGACGGCCGTCGATCAATTGGCCATCGGCTCCAAACTACAGACCACCACCTATCTCGATGGACTGGGGCGGTCAGTGGAAAAGGTGAGCCGGGAGACGGCCACGCCGGCCAGCGGCACGCAATGGGGGGACATGGTTCAGTTCTCTCAATACGATGCCATGGGACGGGAGCCTATAAAATACCTGCCCTACACTACTTCCAACCAGATCGGAAAATTCAAGACGGCGCCCATGACGGACCAGCCGGCCTACTTTGCCAATGCGGCCACCTATAACGAGACGTCTGCATTTTCTTCCATTACATTCGATAACAGCCCGCTGAACAGAGTCATGAATGTAAAAGAGGCCGGAGCCTCCTGGGCAGCCGGTCCTGGCAATTCAGCCGCCTATGATATGAATACGGCTGCAGATAATGTGCAAATCCTGGCGACCGATTATGTCCAGGGCGATGCGCCGGTTAATAATGGCGTTTATGCGGCTAATCTATTATACAAGCTTACCTACACTGATCAAAATGGCAGCCAGGTCATTGAGTTCACCGACAAATCCGGCCGGATGATCCTGAAGAAAGTTCAGGCTGTGACTGCTCCGGGGGCCGGGAATACGGGTTGGATCAGCACGTATTTCGTGTACGATGACTTCGGCCTCCTACGCTTCCAGATCCAGCCGGAAGGGGTAAAATACCTGGATGCCAATGCCTGGAGCTTCGCGGGTACTAATGGGCCGACTGTGCTGGCCGAACAGGTCTTCCAATACAATTACGATGACAAAGGCCGCACAATCTGGAAGAAGGCGCCCGGGGCGGCGCCGTTGAATATGATCTATGATATCCGCGACCGGCTCGTCTTTACCCAGGATGGCAACCAGGCGGCGCTGTCAACTCCTCAATGGACAGCACAGCTCTATGATGAACTGGATCGCCCCGTCCTCTCTACTCTATACAATTCGACGGAAACGGTAGCCAACCTGCAGGCCGACCTGGCTGCTGCACCTGCTACGGGGGCTGTCCTTGTTACGGCTTCTGGCAACAAAGTCAGCGGGGACCTGGCGGTCAACCTGTCCCTATGCCCGACCTCGATCAATAATACCAGCCTTAACAACACGGCCACCACTATAGTGCTGAAATATACTTTTTACGACGACTATTTGCATCCGAATCTCCAGGCATTCCAGTCCGGCTATACGAATGAGACGGCTGCCTATAGCACCACCGATCCGAACGTTATCCCGATCACCCATTCGGCACACACTTATGGCTTGTGCACCGGCGACATTGTCCGGGTGCTGGGTTCCAACCAGTTCCTCCCATCCACCAACTTTTATGACGATAAAGGGAGGCTTGTGCAGACCATTGGCCTCAACGAACGCTCGGGGATGGAGCTCACCACTATGCAGTATCATTTCGACGGACGCCTGCTCAGTTCCTGTAACAGCCACACGAATACCTCCGGGGGATACTCAGCCTTCATCAGTCTCACCAAGTATAATTTTGACAAACTGGGTAGGGTTACCTCCACTCAACTGCAGTTGGGCGCCAACCCCTTCAAGACGATTTCCGCCTATGATTATGACGATGTGGGCAGAGTGAAGACCAAACACCTGGATCCCAATTATAATAATCCCAATTCAGGCCTTCCCGACCTGGAATCCCTGAATTATACTTTCAATATCCATAACCAGCTCACAGGCATCAATAAGGACTATGCGTTGAAGACGCCGGCCACCTATAATAAATGGGGGCATTTCTTTGGCTTGTACATCGGCTACGATAACCGGGACAACGTCTTCAGCCACGCGCTGTTGAACGGTCAGGTGACGGGACTGCAGTGGAGCACACAGGGGGATGATGCCCAGCGCAAATATGATTACACTTATGATAATGCCAACAGGCTGATCAAGGCGGCGTATAACGAGCAGCAGCATGTCGGCGATGGATGGAGCAGCAGCAAAATGGATTTTTCCGTCTCCGGCTCCAGCGGCCTGATCACTTATGACAACAATGGCAATCTGCTGACCATGCTGCAGAAAGGGGTGATACCCGGCACGGCTACGCCCATTACCCTGGATGATCTTCAATATACCTACAATTCCTTCAGCAATAGATTGCAACGTGTCACTGATAACATGACGACCACGACAGTCAATGGCCAGTCTGGGGATTTCAAGGACGGCGCCAATGCCGCGGGTACGCCTGATTATGTATATGATGCCAATGGCAATGTCGTAGTGGACCTGAATAAGAATGCGCAAAGCCTGAACAATGGGGCGGCAGGCGCTAATGGCGTCCATTACAATTTCCTGGACAAGCCCGACCAGATCCGTATCGTCGGCAAAGGAACGATCGATATCGTCTATAAGGCCAATGGTGAGAAAATTCAACGGGCATTCATTCCCGAATCCGGCGGTGCCTCCACCATCACCTCCTATATGGGCCAGTATGTATACGAGGAGACGGGTAACCTTACTACGGCCACCCAGCCACCTTTTTGGGGTACCAGTAGCCATCTGGCCTACATCAATTTTGAGCAGGGGCGCATACGTGCAGTGACGACCACCAGCACCAACAATGGCTATGATGCCTTGTCGGAGAGTGGTAACATCACATTACCCGGCACCAATATGACAGGCGCATGGGATTATTTTATCATGGACTACCAGCAGAATGTGCGCATGGTGCTCACCGAGGAGACGCATTCAGCTCTCAATGACTGTACGATGGAGCTGACGAACAGCCGGCCGGCAGCGGAAGACCCGGTATTTGGGCAGACCGGCGCGGGGAACGAAGTAGAAGTGACAAGGATCACCACGCCTACGGCCTGGACGGGTAACACTTCTGCATCGGTCAGTCATCTCGGCAACCTATCCGGTCATAATATCGGTCCCAATACCTTGCAAAAGGTTATGGCGGGGGACAAGGTCAGCGCCATCGCGGATTATTATTACGCATCGGCCACCGGTGGCAGCAATCCCAATATCGTTACCAATGTGCTGGCTAACCTCGTATCGCTGATAGGGGGCAGTGCCACGGCCGGCACCCTGGTGCATGGCAGTGCGACGGGTATCAGCAGCCAACTGAATGGTACACCTGGTTTCGTCAGTGCGGTGACGCCGGCAGGCAGTGGAGGCACCACGCCTCAGGCCTATCTCACCATCCTTTTCTTCGACGAGCGGTTTAATTTTATCTCCGCAGCCGACGGCGGGGTGGCGCAGCAGCAGGTAGCTTCTTCCGTCACGGGGGCAGGCCTGCAGTTGGTTAAACCGAATATCCTGGCGCCAAAGAACGGATATGTATATGTCTACCTGAGTAACCGGAGCGACCAGGATGTCTTCTTTGATAATTTCAAGGTGACGATCCAGACGGGTAATATCATAGAAGAAAACCATTACTATGCCTTTGGGTTGAAGATAGCGGCGATCAGTAGTAAAAAATTAGGGGATCCCGGAGAGGGTAGCCTGAAGAATACTTATCTTTATAACGATAAAGAGCTCTTTGACGATGGGGACCTGAATTGGTATGATTATGGGTTCAGGAATTATGACCCGCAGATCGGGAGGTTCATGCAAATGGATCCGCTGACGGATGATTATCCTTTCCTTAGCTCCTATCAATATGCGGGTAATGACCCGATCAGTAATATAGATGAAGATGGGTTGGATATAGCCGGAGCTATTGGTGGTATTGCAGATGGCACCCGTGACTTTAGTTATGGCTACAGCGCCGCAAACAGTATGAGGTCGTTTATTACCACTGGTTTTCATGCTGTATCGGCAGCTTCGACGGTGAGCAAAGGTCTTAGTATAGCAGCATTGGCGACGAGTATAACAAGTTTTATTACTCAAACAGCCATCTCCGCGTCCAATCTTATCAATAATGAGGTTAGTACGAGACAGGCTGGTGATCATGATGAAATTTACCGCAGGGGTATGAGCGACGCAATCAAAAATGCCAATACGTTAGGGCTTCATGATCTTCTTGTTTCAGTGTTTAGTCATAACCCACTGGATGACTATGATAATGATGGCGACAGACAAGCATACCTAGAAGGAAGAATAGCCGGAGACGGGTTGGCTACTGTCCAGGCCGCTCTTGAAATTGACTTGGGTGGTTCAATTGGAGCCGGGGGAGTACTTGCAGGCCCCGTAGGAGGGCCTGCTATAGTCGGAGGGGCAGCTATGGCTGCACATGGTGCTGGTGTTGGTGCTGTGGCAACGGCAGATGCAATGGCTCAACTGATAAAACTCACCCTTATTTTGAAGATGTCGAGCAGGACCCCACCTCCAAGTAGCTTTAAAAATTATAATGAAACTACAACGGCGCCTACGACTCCTCCAAAATATCCAAGTTCACGCCCCGAACTTCCAACAATAGATGCAACAGGAAAAGTTCATGGAGATTTGCCAAAAATCGAAGATTTAAAAAAATACCCTAAAGATGATCTCCTGCAATTTCTAAATGATCTTAAAAGAAGTGTCAGGCAGCGTATAAGAGCAACTATAGAACATGGGGCAGATGCAGATAATTTGCAAAATAGATCTCATGGTCAAAGACAGGCCCAAGAGCAAAGTTTGATTAAGGCAATTCAGAAAGCGTTAGGAATAAAATAATTTTTGATACAAAATATGGACAAAGAAAAAGGTGAAAAATTAATCGCTGAATTACTTCACAATCCCCCTAAGTTTGCGAAGCAGGGTAAGGCAAATACATTATTGCAGGAATACTTTAAAGGTTTTGATATTGAGACATTGCGTCCTTTGCTTCAAAGTGCTGATAAATATGTACAAAGCGCAGCAATATTTGTAGTATCAGAACTTGGAAAGGACGCAGCTCCTTTAATAGAAGATGTGATACCCTTATTGAATAGTGATAATACCAGGATAAAGTATGACGCTTTAGAAAGTATTCTGGTTTGTACTTTGACAGATAATGTTGAAAAATTCGTACATGTTATAGGTGCTATGGAAGACGAAAATGAAGTGATACGATGTCGTGCCATGGAATTAATTGCAAATGCAAATTATAACCAAATGCAAACAGCTATTAAAGTATTTAGCAGAAGTCCCGACAATAATAGCCAATTAAATGTACAAGGTTTAGCACTTTTATTGGGGAATGAAATCGCAACTCCTGAAAAAGTAATTCAAATGTTAAAAAGCGAACATTTAGTAGCCAGACAATATGGTGCTATATTGGCAAAAAAAATGTTTCGGAGGTTTCCGGATTTAATCAAAACAGCTCTTGAGATTGAGGATTCCGATATACAGACTTTTGCTCGACATGCTATTGAAGATGCTGAGATATAGGAAGTTCTTCCGTATTCCTTCAATATTAGCCGTCAAATTTTTACAGTAAATGAAATTACGATCTTCAATATTCATTGTCATTCTCTTTATCTGCTCCTGCAAGACCCATCCCAATTCCGACCGCAACTACGCCGGCGACAGCAAGGTGTACAAACTGCGGATCGACCCGCCGTCCGGGTCGAAATACCAGTACCAGATCAGCAATGAATCGACCCTGAACATGGAGGTGGATAGCAAGCAGATCGAAAATAGTAAAAAAGCCGACGTCACCATTAATTACGGCATCGAGAAAGACAGCCTCGGGGATTTTGTCCTCAGCATCGTCTATGACAAGATCCATGTCTATACCAAGAACGGCGAGCAGGTATCTGAACTCAGCACCGAAAATTCTGCGAATTCAGTCGATCCCATGGAAAGATTGCTGAGCGCGCTGAAAGGGGCTGACATTATCGCCACGGTGGGCCGAACCGGCGAAGTGAAAACGGTGACCGGGTATACGGAGATTGCCAGCAAGATCCTGTCCGAAGCCACGTCCATTAGCTTGCCCGATAAAGAAAAGGTGCAGCAGCAATGGAAGACGGTGGTCGAGAAAGGAATGATCAAAAAGAATATGGACCAGTTGTTTAAAATGTTCCCGGATTCCGCGGTCCATATCGGCGACCGGTGGCGGATGACCTCGAATGATGAGGCCGGCATCTCCTTTGCCATCAAAAATGTCTATACGCTGCGATCGATAAAAGATGGGGTGGCTGACATTGAGTCACAGGGGGAAGTGTCCAGTGATAAGACCTCTACCTTTTTAATGGGTTATGATGTTGTGGCCGATCTGACCGGACAGCAACAGGGCTCCTATTCGATGGACATCCGCACAGGTATGCTCATGGATTGTAAGATCTCCTCTGAAATAGAAGGCAAGATCCAGATGATGGGCCGCGATATTCCCATAAAGATCTCCACCGGCGTTAAGATGGATGGCCGAAAGGTAAAGTAGTGCAGGCATCATCCTTCCCGCGAACAATCATGGAGCCGAAGGCGTTAAGAAAAATAACCATCAAAGACCTGTAACATGAAAAAAATTGCCTTACACGGATTCGGCCGTATCGGACGCCAGTTCCTGCGTGTCGGCCTGACCCAGGGCCTTTTTGTGCCCGCCTCCATTTCGGACATTAAAGACGAATCCACACTGGGCGCTCTGTTCGCCGTCGATACCATTTATGGCCGCTGGCATGAACCGGTCTCCGGAAAAGACGGAAAGATCGCCATTGGCGGAAGGGAAATTATTTATACCAATGCGACCAAGGAGATCCCTGACTGGGCGGCATTAGGTGTAGACCTGGTAGTGGATTGCACAGGCCGCGCTACCGTCAGAGCGGGCGCACAGGCCCATCTGGACCGTGGTGCGAAATATGTACTGGTCAGCGCACCCAGCAAGACGCTGGCGGACTGCGATGCCGTATTGCTGAAAGGGATCAACCTGGATACTTTTGACCGGGACAAGCACCATATTATAAGCATGGGGAGTTGTACAACTAATGCCCTGGCCGCGCCCATTAAAGTGATCCTGGAAAATTTCGGCATCCAATATGGTCTTTTTTCGACCGTTCATTCCTATACCAATTCCCAGTCACTGACCGACCAGCCGATGAAAGACATACGTGACTCCTGGGCCGCTGCAGAAAACATTATCCCCTCTTCTTCCGGAGCGGCGAGAGCCCTGCAGTTTATCTGGAAAGACCTGAAGATTACCGGCAAGGCATACAGGGTGCCTACCCGCACGGGGAGCATTGCCGAGCTGAACCTGATCACCGAGAAGGACTGTACCGTGCAGGAAGTCAACGACGCCTTCCGGAAAGCGGCTGCCGAAGGCCCCCTGAAAGGCGTAATGGATACGCTGGAAGGCCAGTGGGCTTCCTCGCGGATCGTCGCCGACCCCCACTCTGCCATCATCGACCTGCCACTGACCGCTAAACAAGGCAATCTCCTGTCCGTAGCGTCCTGGTATGATAATGAATGGGGATTTTCGAACCGGCTGGCGGAAGTTGCTGCTTTTATCGCCGGAAAGATATAATGATTGCAGAAGGGGGGAATTTTCCTGCAGGATTTTAAGGATGTTTAGTTTTATTGGAACTGAACGATATTTGCGTTACACTTACAATAAAGCTTAAAATAACCGTCTTACATGAATGATCCCTATGTGTTAGTCAATGATGATCTTGTCCCGGAAAAAAAGGCTTCGCTGCTGGTGAGTGATCTGGTCATCCAACGAGGCTATGGCATCTTTGATTTCTTTAAGACCCTTCATAACATCCCGGTATTTCTGGAAGAGCATTTGGACCGGTTCTTCCATTCCGCCAGCCAAATGCGGTTGTCTGTAGGAAAAGACAGGGAAGAGCTAAAAGCTCTTTTGCATACACTGATGGAAAAGAACAGTATCCCCGATTCGGGCATTCGCCTGACACTAACGGGAGGTTATTCTCCGGACGGGTATGAATTGGTAAAGCCCAATCTCGTCATTACACAAAAGCCCTTACCATTACTTTCCGGGGAAATATTTCAAAAAGGGACCAGGCTGGTGAGCTACCCACATCAACGCCAGATGCCGGATGTAAAGACTATTGACTACCTGATGGCCATCTGGCTCCAGCCCTTTATCCGGCAAAACAAAGCGGATGATGTGTTATACCATCGGGAAGGGATCGTTTCGGAATGCCCAAGGTCTAATTTCTTTATAGTGACAGCAGCAGGCACGCTCGTTACTCCTTCGCGGAATATTCTAAAAGGCATCATCCGGATGAAAGTGCTGGAACTGGCAGCCAGTCAATATCAAACGGAAGAGCGGGATATTACGCTGGAAGAGGTCCGGACGGCTAAGGAAGCTTTTATCACCAGCACCACCAGGCATATTTTACCCGTATTCCGCATCGATGATCAGGTGATCGGAGAAGGTCAGCCAGGAAAAGTGACGGCCTGGCTAAGTAACGAATTAGAACGGGTGGTGACTATTGCGGCCCCCGGGTCAGCTACGCCCGCATTTTGACAGGTAACTGTTCACTCTGGTCCCGTCTTTTCTGTAAGATCGTATCCCGCAGTCGCAGGAATGGCCGTTCCACGGCATACCGGAGCGCGAGTGCGCCCAATAAGGAAGTAATTATACAAAGAAGGAACATCCAATTGCTGTCGCCATCAATGCCCAATTTCATGAACCCTTGTTGCGTGAGATGGATCACCCCTTTATGACTCAGGTAAATAGCATAGGAAAGAGCGGCGATATTACTTGAAATTCTACCCCTGACCTTATAAAGGATACAGGACGGGCTGACCGCCGCTGCCACGATCGTTCCATAGGCTATGGCCACCAGGGGGAACCCAAAAACAGTAGCGTGAAAAGTGTATTGATCCGAAACTACGAAATAAGCCGCTATGATCAATCCTATACCGGCCAGCAACAGCCAGTTGCCCATTTTGGTGATCCGTTCTTTAACTGCGGGAAAAAACTGGAACAGGCCAGCCAGGCTCACCCCGACCAGGAGCCCGTCCAAACGGCATTGGAACGGATAATAGATCCATTTATACCACGCAATTCCAAACTGATCGGTATCGATGAGGGGGGCTACGAGTCCATTCCAGCTTAGGATCCTGATCACAAATCCGGCCGCAAACAGGATCAGCATTAAATAAACTGCTTGTTTCCCCGCCCTGAAATGAAGGAAGATCAGCAGAATCAGGGGAAGCAGTAAGTAAAATTGTTCCTCGATGCAAAGAGACCAGGCATGCGAAAAAGTGCCGCGGTGTCGGATATCAAGCCCAAAATTCTGCGTAAAAGTGAGGAATTTCCACAAGGGGGAAAGGGCCTCTCTTTCCCTGAATGCAGGAAGGCAGAAATAAAGAGCTACGACTACCAGGTAAGCGGGTATGATCCTGAAAAAACGTTTAAAATAGAATTCGCCCATGTCGATGCCCTTTCCTTGTGCGATTTTATGGAAGAGCTGTCCGGCAATCAGGTACCCGCTCAATACAAAGAAAAGATCTACGCCCGTCCAGCCGAAGCTGCCTGCGGACTCCGTCCATTCGGGATGTTGAAATATCCGGTAATGATATAAAAAGACCAGTGAGATCGCCAATGTGCGAAGATGATCGAGTCCGGCAAGCTTACTATTTCCTGAGCCGTTGATGGAGCCATTTTGTTGCGTCATAAAATTACAGTCGACCGATGTACCGGATAGGTGATTTATCAATTTAGCCGGTAATGTAAAAATTATTTGAAAATAGGGGTAACAAAGTCCATTCTTTATTTATATACCAATAAGGGATTACGCCGCAAGCCATTCAATTATCTGTAAATCATATAATTATCGAATGAAAGCGGAAACGGGTCTTTTAATTTTTAAACCAATTAAAACAGGAATTATGAAAATCATCGCAGTTTGTTTCATCGCTGGTCTTTCTTTAACAGTCACCAGCCATTCTTTTGCCCAGATCAGGCTCGGCGCGGCCAGCGCTACCAGGTTGAGTTCAGCCACCAGCGTAAGTACACCTGGTGTGAACAATGCTCTGAGAGCCACTACGACCACGGCAAGGACTACTTCCGCAGCGGTAAAAGGCACAACGGCTACTGCAAAGGCCACCACGAACACCACTACTCAAACAACAGTCGGTACGACCAAACAAGTCGCGGCAAAAGCAGCTAACACGGCGGAGCAGACAAAGGTCGATGCACAGGTAAATACTTCTGCTGTCTCTTCTACCGGGGCAGGCAGTAAGAACACCAATGCGAATACTTCCACGGCAAGTTCGACGAATGCCCACGCGGATGTGAGTGTTCCTGTGAAAGCCGATGCCAGTGTCCAGGCGCAAAGCACTGCCAATGTAAGCGCAAAAAATCAATAGAACCTTTATCAGGCAGCGGCCGGCCTTGCTTCGCAGAAACTATACAAAGGCGAGACAGGCGTGGCCGCTGCTAACCTTTAATCTATTACTTATGCATTCTTCCAGAACCTTTTTGTTCCTTCTCCTCTCACTATACCTATTGAATAGTCCGTCTTCCTCTGCTCAGATAAAGGATTCCGTTACTGTCAAAGACTCCACCGGCGGACAGGAAAAGGGCCATTTTATCATTGGTGCAACGTATAATTCGGGCATGAATTATTATGGGCGGGTTGACAGTCTGAAAAGCAGCGGGATCTATCCATTTATCGGTCTTTCATCAAAGAATGGTCTGTATCTGAATGCAACATTCATCTTCATTCATAACAACCTGCAGTCTGAATACGCTGCTACGCTGCTGGAAGGCGGGTATAATTTTAAAAACAAGCAGGGCAACTGGGCTGGTAGTCTCTCTGCCTCCGGATATTTTTACCGGGATAATACCACCCTCCCACAGTCCGCGGTGAAAGAAGTCCTATCGGCCAGCATTACCAACCTGAATAAGATAGTCAATATTACTTTGGGAGCTGACGCCAAGTTCAGTGACAGGACTGATATCGGGATGCAGGCCGGCCTGGATCATATCATCCGGTTCCCGAACATTTTTGGAAATGATGTGATCGTTCTGGACCCTTCGGCGAATATCTATGCCGGTACCCAAAACTTTACACAAACTTATTATCAGAAAAAGAATTTGCTGTTCTTCCCGGTCGCTGAGGAGGAAGTAACGAAGAACAGCCGGGAGTTCAATATACTGGCTTATGAATTCAGTATGCCCCTTGTGTATGGTTATAAAAAGATCAATCTGATCCTTTCCCCCGCTTATATATTACCACAGAATATTTTGTCTGTGCCTGGCCAGCCCGGCCTTTCTGAAAAGGCAGCCAACCTCTTCTATGTTACAGCGACGATGAAACTTACTTTGTAAAAAGACGATAAAACTTACCTTGTAAAAAAATAACAACATATTATCGCCGTTAACACACCGGCTACAAAGGCGATGACTAAACCGACGGGATGATAACTTTCTTCATCTATCAGGGTGATGTAAGCAACGATCCTTTTCATAAGTGTACTATTTAAAAAGTTCAATACGGATAACGTAGGGACGACAAGACCTGTACCATAGATTAAAGCCTGTTAATCAGCTATTTAAAAAATCGAGGAGGGCCAAATAGGGAATTCTTTTCCCAATTTGAGAACAGCACGCACAAGCGAGCGCTACCCCCTGCTCCAAAAGCCTCCCGGCCTATCATATAGTCACTTATAGGTATACGTTTCCTTTTTTCTAATCTTTGTCATATCTTGTCACGAACTCAATACCCCTTTATGGCCAAACTTTACCCTAAGGATAAACCAAAATCCGTTTATTTAAAAAAATATTTCCTGTTTCTTATAGCGGTCTTCTTTACGCAATATCTTTTTGCGCAGCCGACTATAAGCGGCTTTTCACCCCTATCGGGACCGATTGGCAGTACAGTAAGTATAATGGGAAGCAATTTCGATCCGACACCTGCCAATAATATCGTTTATTTCGGTGCGGTGAGAGCCACTGTGCATTCGGGAAATACAGGTGCAATCACAGTCGATGTGCCTGCAGGCGCCACTTACCAGCCCATTAGCGTTACTACTAATAATCTTACAGCCTATTCCAGGTTCCCGTTTACGGTGACCTTTGCTGGAGGAGGCGCTACTTTTGCGCCCAACGCCTTTAGCGCCCCTAAAATTTCCGGGGTACAAGGTAATTCTCCTACCAATACGCTGACAGGAGATCTGAATGGGGATGGTAAGCCCGATGTCGTTGCCGTTCAACCGGGTTCCAACACGTTGACCGTATATACAAACGGGACATCTGGCGGAACTTTTTATTTCTCGTCAATAAATTATATTAGTGTAGGAGGCACTGTTGTTGCTGCCGCCCTGGCAGACCTGGATGGGGATGGCAAGCTTGATATTGTAGCAACAAATTATGCCGGCTTCTATAATGTTTACGTACTTAGAAATACCAGTAGCGGTTCCTCCATCTCTTTCACCTCCCCCGGTTCACAATATCCAACAGGAAGCGGCACCTCTACCAGTTATCCGAAAGCTATCGCCATAACTGACCTGGATGGGGATGGGAAACCCGATCTGGCGATTGCAAATTCCGACAGCACCATCACCGTATATAAGAACAACAGCACGGCAGGCGCACTCTCCTTTACTAACAGGCAGAATTATACCATCGGGGGAGGCGCGCTATCTATTGCGGCAGGCGACCTGGATGGAGATGGCAAGCCGGACCTTATCTCGGCCAACAAAAGTGCCAACACGGTCTCCGTATTAAAAAACACCAGCGTCCCGGGAACTATTTCCCTGGCCTCCAAAATAGATATTACACCGGGAAGCGGCCCATGTGGTGTCGCGATCGCCGACCTGGATGGCGACGGCAAGTTAGATTTTGGAGTAGTAAATGCCACCGACAAAAAGCTTGTCCTGTTCAGAAATACGGGTACGACCGGAACGATAGCCTTTACAGCAGATACTGCCACTTATTCATCCGGGACCTGGCCTCCCAATGGCATTGCCATAAGCGACCTGGACGGGGATGGGAAGCCGGATGTGGCTGTTTCCAATACCGATCCCACCACGCTCAATTTAACGACCACCTATTCTGTGCTGGCCTTTAAAAACGCCAGTACTTCCGGAAGGGTGTCCTTTACTCCCGCAGCAAGCTATCCTGCCGGATACAGCATGTATTCAGTCTCCCTGGGTGATCTGAATGGTGATGGAAAGCCGGATATTGTCACATCGGATGTGGCTAACAAGTCATTTTGCGTATTGCTAAATCAAGTCCAGGCGCCGCGTATACATTCTTTCTCACCCACCAGTGCAGGAACAGGAACGACCGTACAGATCAATGGAGTGGCTCTTACCGGCATTACTTCCGTCAGTTTTGGCGGCACGCCGGCGCAATCCATTACGCATATCTCGGATACCGCTATCGCCGCCGTTGTCGGAGCTGGCGCCAGTGGATTGGTGACCATAGCAGGTTCCAACGGAGCGGATACCCTGGCCGGGTTTACTTATATCTTGCCGTCTTCGCCGCATATTATTTCCTTCACGCCCGACAGTGCAGGAGCGAATGATACGGTAACGATCAGGGGAGCCCGTTTTACCGGGGCCACAGCCGTTAAATTCGGAGGGATCGCAGCCCATTCCTTTACTTTGCTCACTGATAGCAGTATCCTTGCCATCGTCGGAACAGGGGCCAGCGGGTTGGTGAAAGTAACAACCCCCGGAGGAACGGATTCCCTGGCAGGATTTACGTTCGTTGATACGACGACACCAGCACCGCCGCCACATATTACTTACTTCACGCCCGATAGTGCGAAAAAGAATGACACGATAGGAATCATCGGAACCCATTTCACCGGCGCCACCGCCGTCAAATTGGGAGGAACGGCGGCCTCATCCTTTGCCGTAGTCTCGGATTCCTTCATCTGGGCTGTTGTAGGGAATGGCGCCAGTGGAGCGGTGAAAGTGACCACTCCCGGAGGAACGGATTCCCTGGCAGGATTTACTTTCATTGGTACTACGCCACCGGCGCCGCATATATTTTCCTTCTCG
>Ga0307511_10002853_pt1 | contig 17922 bp, 25 predicted proteins | sample 13_EM_MG_FD_200266 | JGI IMG/M metagenome (GOLD analysis project Ga0307511, IMG submission 200266) | Populus trichocarpa ectomycorrhiza microbial communities from riparian zone in the Pacific Northwest, United States - 13_EM | ecosystem: Host-associated > Plants > Roots > Unclassified | place... | reverse complement strand
CAGTAGACTCTCCCCAGAACAAGTCAGAGTTCCGTGCGACGTGCGATATGGGGCGCGCGCGTGCGAACTGGTGTGATTCCCGCGCGCGTGATGGGAACTATTATTTGTGCACATTGACCGTCATAATTCCGGAGGTTTGACCATTTGTCCCCGTTGCGATCACATCCCACCTTCGCGACTGCTCCACATTCGACGCTTTTCGTTATCGCTTTGGGTCCCAGCCTTAAGTGATAAGCTCGTGACACAACTTACATAGATTCGTACCATTTTTTCCACCCTCCCTCACGAAAAGACCGAAAAAAATGGGGGGGGGGGGGGCATGGGCCTCCGCTGATTTTAACACGTGCACGCTGTTGTAGAAATTCAATACAGTGGTCCACCAGATTTTCGAGACCAAGTATCCGGACCCCGGCGCTCAGCCATCGGGAGTTTTCAATGAGGATCGGTTGCCCCAAAGGAGTGGTGACCAGATGATCCGTGCCATACATAGGAGAGAAAAGGTCACAGTAACTACAACAGGACTCGGATGGTGGGCGCAGACAATGAATGTGGGGGTTAGCAGGTGAAACAGCAAGGATGTGAAAAACGTGGATGATGAGTCGAGATCTAACTCGATCAACCCTGGAGAATGGAGCGGTGGGGAGGGAGGGGCACGGGATGGTCGTATCAGAGGAGGATCAGTAACCCAGCATTACGTGCTGTTACGCTTCGGGTTCTTCTCAATGTCCACCTCCATACCCTGATCCTTCTAGACAGTGGGAAAGCCTCTCGCTCGCACCGACGAATCTGTAGTCTTGGATTCATCAGCAAGTGGTACAACCTTCGACTTTGAATTCCTCAGAGACGCGACCGATACTTGCGTCGTAAGTTGATGCTTCCGATCGTCCTTCACGCCAAAATCGATCGGGCCTCCTTGTTGGTGTACCATTGTATCAATGACCCCCCCTTCGTAGTCGTCACTGTCCGTGATTGCCGTGCCGCGAGGTGTGGGAAGACCGAACTCAACCCTCGCTGAAGACATACGAGTGACATCAACGCCGGTACTTGGATTCGGCTCGACGGTGTCCTCTTGCATGAACGGGTCGCCGACACCCAGGGCGCGGAGGACGGCGGGGATGATGACGGACATATTGCACACGATAACCGATACAGCCACTTCCACACATCCTGTGGAAAAAAAGAAGGAAACCGTGTACGGTGAGTCGGGAATTCAGAAGCGCGTGGAATATGAGCGAAGGAGCAAATGTGGCCGCACCAAAAATTCCTTCCCAAAACCCTGGGCTGGTCATCACCAAGACAGCGTGGGCCAGCGACGCCACGGTTGTTGCGATAGATACAGAGAAAATAGAAAACAGGCGGAAGCGCAGCGCCCGGATGTGGACGCCCCTAACAATCTAAATACACCGTGAGAGATGGTACAGGGTAACTGGAGGGGTAGGAAGTTCTGTAGTACCGTCAAGGGGGCAATTACCAGGATAGCGTCCGAAATGACCGCCGCTGAGGATCGAGTAGATGAACAAACAGGCAGGGGCGCGAAGGAAGAAGGTGGCTTACTAACGACCTGGGAGATAGGAACGACCTCTGGGAGGACACAGACAGATCCAGGGATATGCTTCCATCCGGCGTACGACAACTCACACACCCAATACACCTGCACGGTCAACATGGCGAACTGCAAGAAGAAAAACACGGCCACCCCTGGGAGGGTGAGATTAGTACTGTGCAGATAGGATATCCAAGATAAAATTCCCGCACATATTAAGATCTTCCTTTGCGACTCCCAGGGGGTGATCCTAATCACTGTGAATACGATAGAGATTCTCGCACCCCTACTCAAAGATGAGCTCAATGTTCCGAATGGGCGAGCGAACGGTCTCACCAGATCGGCGTGTAATAACCAACGACGACGAGATAACAGCCAAGAACCTTTCTAGCTTGTGAGGATGATTCTGGAGCCCATTAGCGGCTGGTGTGATGAAACACGCTGTTGAGCCGGGGGTGCGGGGTCGTACCATCAATGATAAAGGTATATCCTAAAGCCAGGGAGTTATCAATCCCGGACCTGGCGCCTGGCAGATCGGGAACAAATATCGTACGGACCGATCGGGAAAAAGATGAAGGAGAGCGCGCTGAACAGTGCGACGGAATCATCGTGCCACCATAGTTTCTTCGTGTATCTTGCAAAACATCTGTAGGAGGTGACGAGCAATGTGACAACAAACAAGATGATTCCAGCATCTGGAGGAACGTGGTTGGCGGACAGCAAAGTTAAAGATATAGGAGTGGACTTACTCCTGATGTCCTTGGAATCGGGCCCAGCCATCCCTTGCGCCTGAAGTGGTCAAATGAAGGGGGGAGGAGAAGGGTGAAGAGAAGGGGGGGAAGATGGGGAACGCGGTTCATTGAGTCTGACAGATGCTTATAACACGATGATCAATGACAGACACAGAGAAAAGCCGCCAGGATGTAACTGGGAAGCAGAGAAAGGTTCCGGGCGTTAGGGATCGTACCACCACACTGGGAAGGGAGGGACGTCAGCGAATCATCCTTCGCTCGGCAACTGACTTCCCTTAGTCGAATTGGTTCCGTTCGCGGACGAAGTGAGCCTCCGAAATTGGGATTAGGGAAACACACAACCGTCTGTGGCGCGTTCTTGAAGCCGAAGTGGCGGTGGGCCGCATCCCTCACAGCCAACAGAGGGATGAGTGTATGTGCCGGGCGCGTGGCGATGAGCGCTTCCGCCTTTGAGGGAACGAGGTTGCTCCTTCCGACGTTACGGCAAATGTACGAGAGAGCCACGACGGCTTCGCCATGGGTTGACGGTGGCTAATCTCACTCGACCGCGTGTGTGTGATACGTTCGGCTCAGTAACCGTTCAAGTAAGAAGGGTGACTGTGGGAGTCTGAACACCTCTCGTCCGTCCCTCGGCCAGCGGGCGTCATAATCGATAAGCGAATTTTGGGACGGGCAGTAGCGCGCATGCTGTTCAGAGACGCCATCGAGCCCCTGATTCTGATCTCCAAGAATCCGTATGCTAAGATCTTGCATCGTCATCGCGGTTTTCTCCAAGCCAATAGAAAGCGTCGATCCCAGCGCCAGTTTTCTTGATCCTTATACTTGCTTACCCACAAAGGGCTCGAACGGAAGCAGAGATCAAAGAAGGGGCGAAAGAAAGGGGGAAGTGCGCTAGAATCGCGTGGATAGTTGCTGGAGTCTGGGAGGTTTCCCTTTTTTTTCGAACAACGCCAAGGTGAGCCCAACACTGGAAAATTCAAGGGAGGCGGGCTGTGAGCCCTAGAAACCCGGGTCCCCCGGTATCAGCACCCAAGCTGTGGCGTCAGAGAGAAGTTCAACGGAATGGGGGAGGCACACCCCGGGGCCACGGGGTGCCTTCATCATCATCTAGGCCGAGAGCGGATATTGACGGTGGGTAGTGTTGGGAAGGTCGAATAGGTCAGTGTGTGGTCGTCGAGGCAGCTTCGCAGAGATTCCGTACTCCAGTGTATATGTCAATCTGCGCCCGTTTTTCGATGCTCGAGATGTTGGTGGAGGATCACTACGTGGGCCAGAATCTCCGCCCAGTCCTTTACGTAAGCATCAGATCCTGCCAGAAACCGCGTGCGTGGCAGATGGGGGAGAGTCCGGCGAACCCTCAGCCGATGGTCGGGCCATCACCTCGATATCTCGCACAGGTGAAGGCATTCCTATCATACATAGAAGATGTGGAGGTAGACGAGGAGATCGTCGAGGACATCCTTACCGGTCTCGAGGAGGAGTTCGACCCTCCCCTTACCAGTGACGGAGAACAATCCGGCGCCGAGGCAGATACTCCGCGCGGAAACGTTCCAGATGAAGATGACGACGAGTTTGCTCAGGAAGGTGCGGTTCGCTGTGGCATTGATTGGCTTGACGAGCTCATTTAGCCGTTTCCTGTTTAGCAAGGGACGCGTGGACCGAGGAAGAGGTCAAACAGATAATCCAATTTCTGAAACAGCGCGGTAGGTGGCACGGAATTCCCCATCTGAAACTCTTCGCCCTAATTTCCGTACCAGGGATGAAGGCTTTCCTCACAGAGTATGTGATTGTGCGTCAAATTCCGATCGCCCATCTCCTCTACGCATTTGGGATATCGCTGGTGCGGGCAGCAACCTCATTTGAGTTTTCCATCGGAGCTAAGCTGACTGCACAGTGCAAAGAGCTGCGGCAGAAACAGCTCAAGACTCAAATGTACTTCCTCAGGGTCGTTATCTTCCAAGTGTAAGCATCGTATCTGACGTGCGTTTGAACGAACAATGACGATCGTACTCCCATTAGCCTACAGAGGAGACAGAAGATTTCACATCACAACAGCATCGACGATGCTGTTGACCTCATCCAGAAATCACGAAACATCCTCATTCTGACCGGAGCGGGAATTAGTGAGCCGATATCAGCCGCCGAGTTTTTGTCTGAGCTTAGGACCTGTCAAGGTGTCTCATGCGGCATACCTGATTTTCGTTCTGAGAACGGGCTCTACGCTTCCTTGAAGGAGAAGAATGAGTACGATCTTGATGATCCTCAACAGATGTGGGTCGCTTTTCTTGTCCTGTATTCGTTCCCTCACGCCCACCTGACAGGTTCGACATCCAATACTTCCGGGAGAAGCCAAATGGTAAGTACCTCGACAACGCCTGTACACACACCACACCTAACCGCCAACCGGACGTCTTTAGTCTTCTAGTAAGTTCGTGTGAACGTGGCTCTTCATGCATTCTAAACCTTATCATTTTCAGCGCATTCGCGAAGTACGATCTCGGTTTTGAGTCGTCCGCAAAGGGCTAATCACCATCGCAGGGACATATACCCATCCAAGTTTATCCCCTCTCCGTGTCACCGTTTCATTAAACTAGTGGAGGACAAAGGCAAGGTGCGAGTACCGAACGTCCGCCCCCTGGACTGTAGTTGATCTTCTCCTATAGCTCTTACGCGTAGGTCCTACACTGTGCCACCCTGAGCGTCCCACTCGCTCACGGCTTGCGTGTTCTCCGACGACGGCAAACAGAACTACACTCAGAACATCGACACACTCGAGACCGCCGCAGGGGTAAAAGCTGTTCTTCAATGTCACGGATCATTTGCCACCGCTTCCTGCATTCAATGTCGTAGGAAAGTTATCGGCACAGAGATCGAGGAGGAGATATTGGCTGGCCAGGTGCCGCTGTGTAAGGTTTGTGATTTGGAGGGTAGTGGCGTCGCCAACAATGCGAAGGTTCCCAAGAAACAGCTCAAGACGAGGAAGAAAAAGCAGAAGAGCGGCCGGTGGGACGATGATGAGAGTGAGGAAGACGAACCCGATCTCCCAGACTACCCTCCTGGGATCATGAAGGTCTTCCTTCCGCATAAACCTGCTCGTGGCACGCCTAATTGATCCCTACCCCCTTGGTGACTCGCGCAGCCCGACATAACTTTTTTCGGGGAGAAACTCGCAAATGACTTCGACAATGCGCTAGAGGAGGATAGGGAGCGTGTGGACCTTGTTTTGATTATCGGGACATCTCTCAAGGTGTCTCCCGTTGCGGAAGCACCAGGTTTGGTCGAAGCGGTAGGCTGTCATACGCCACGGCTAAATCTCGTCTCCGCACTTTTAGGGTACCTCCCACATTCCGTCCCTCAGATACTTATAAACAGGACTCCTATAAACCACATCAACCCCGATGTGAGTTGCATGTAACCCAACTCGCGTGTGCATGAGCGACCACTGACCGCCCGTTGATTTACATTGTAGATAATACTACTTGGGAACGCGGACAATATCGTGCAACACCTCTGCCTTAAGCTCGGGTGGGACCTTCCCCTCGACCCACGCCAGAAAGGCGCACTGGCTCAGTCGGCTCGGGCTCAGGCTATCCTGGGTAAACGACCGTCTTCGAGCACAAGCCTTACCAACGAACCGGAGATGAGTGTAGGTCCCATGAGGGTAGGAGAAAGGTATGAGCTCCCGTTCTCCTCTGGAAGCTACGCGTGCAGCGCTGACCCGCTTGCGCCAGTCACGTGTGGTTGTTTGAAGGTGCAGATGGTGGAAGATGGCTGAGGGAGTTGGAGAGAACACTTCAAGAGGAACGAGACGCCCAGGGTTCAACTAGTCGAGAAACTTCGGAGGAAGGGGATCATGAGTCGAGGAACCCGAAGAAGACTAGGGTGATGTAGCCGGGCGCTCGTTTGGGGAGGACGTAGGTGGATCTTGGTCGACGGCTGGACGTAGAGCCCCTTTGCTATACCAACAATATTCTCCTAGACTCGGTTCAACAACGCACACGTCATTTATCCATGAAATTCCTTGCCGGTCATATTTACAAGATATAAGTATACCTTCCCCGGCGTCTGTCCTGTCGGAGTTGTTTATGCGACGGGTTTGGTAAAACCGCTCGATCTAATCAGTTGGCTGGCTCGGGTCTCTCCCGACGATCGCTGCTTTCAATTTCGATCCTGTCGATTGGAGTACGTTCTAGGTCTTACCTCGGAGTCTATCATGGACTTACTGGGCCCACCTACCCACGTATTTCAAGGAATAAGAGCTGGTCCACTTGGGCTGAGAGTTATACCGCCTCGATAGCACACATGAAAGTAATTGTCCTTGGGTTCGTCGCTTTCCTCCACACTCAAACTCAAGGTTTTCGTCTTTGACACTCTTATCTCCAGTGCTACTGGTTTCATCGGGTTCCCAGTCGCCCAGGCTCTGATCAGGGCCGGCCATATCGTCTATGGACAGACCCGATCCAACTCTAAGTCCAGGCAACTTGCCGAAGAAGAGAGTACGTGCCACTTTCCCCCCTTGTGCGAGGCCTAACGTTCATCATGGTCGAAGTCATCCCAATTGTCAGCGATCCCACAAACACCCAATCGTGGAGGTCGTTGTTGGCTACCGTCGATGCAGTGATTGACGCTACGGGAAGCGAGGACACATCCAAGCTCGCCCCTGTTGTCTTCAATACCATCTCCGAAGCTGCCACCGCAGTTCGTCTCCCAAACGCCGTGAAATTGACGTTCATACATACTTCCTGGAGCTGGGTTCACGGCGACAATCGAGACGAAACGGTGACCGATACGACCCCCGCTAAGACCGACAACTCCTTTGTCGCATGGCGGATAGGGCACGAGCAGGCCGTGGTCACTAGTCAAATCCTGAACGGAATCGTCATTCGTCCCTCCCTGCTCTATGGGAGATCCGCCTCTATGTTCGACCCGCTGTTCAAACAAGCTTACGATGGAGAGATCGCTTGGTATGGTACCCCAGGAGGTCGTTACGCCCTCGTTCATCAAGATGACCTTGCGGATCTCTACGTGAGGGTCGCAGAGCGAGCCTCTATCCTCCATGGCCTGATCATCGAGGCATCGAATGACTTCACTGAGAGCGTTGACGACATCCTCGCCGCCTTGGTTAAGGTCAGCGGGGCGAAAGGCTATCGATACGTTACTCCAACCAACCGTAAGTTCGTCTATATCATCTGGTGTTGCCCCATAGTAACGAAAGTTCACGTGGCATAGTGTTGGAAGAGGCGATTGCAAGCACGACCCTCCTTCGGCCGTACCTTGCCCGGTCCCTTGTTGGATGGAGTCCTCGTAAGCCGGGCTTAGTGGATGGCCTTGCGGTTTATTACGCTGCTTGGAAGGCTTCCCGTGGATTGTAGTTGTAAAGAACTGAGCGAATAGTTGTCAGAAATTTAGGCGGGTTCATCGAATGTCATGCCCCCCGGAACGACGCACGGATTTTAATCATGATACCCGTTCCAATCTCAGAGAGTGGTGTTGTCATATTTACACCACGCGCTGTACCGCAGCTGTCTCTTCGATAATAAAATTCCGGGGCGACTATCGTGACTATCACACACCGAACCAACCGGATGAAGCCCGGTTGAACTCGTGAGTACTACATCTCGACCCTACACTCCTTGGGTTCACTATCCATCAGCTCCATTTGACCAGAAATTATATTTCTAAAGGAATAGATATGAGCAGTAGGGCAGGTGTACAGGCGATTGACATGTGCGTCAGAAAATACGTGGTGGGAATATCAGTCCACCCGCCCAACACCACTTCACGTCAGATCAGCCGGTAGGTTCCTACCGAACCGGGCCTCAACAACTGATACATGCCTCTCCAGTTTGCGGATTGAAGCGGCGCTCGGGAGCTCCCCACCCCGGCGGACGATTACGACACGATGTAGCCAGGTCGAAGCGGTATTCTTGCGGTCGGAAGCGAACCGCGTCCATTCCTCCATAAAATCTTCGGTGATGGCACAATCCAAAAATCCGAGAATCTTCAGCGAGGGGAAAAGGGAAGGATCCGACAACAGCGGTGAAAAGAGGCGAGACACACCGGTGAGGCGCGCGAGGGTGAGGGCCTTGAGGGCGGGGAAGGATGATGGATCGAACGTTATGGGTAGCATGGTGTCCACAAAGCGGAGCTCTCGAATGTTGGCGAGAGGAAGTACAGAGAACTCCGCGAATGGTTCCCCCAGGGAATGATAATGGTGATATGAGAAGCTCCCATTTGGCCCAATCAATCGAATTGTCCTAAAGGGGGGAGTCGCCTTAGCGCAGGAATATTCCATGAAAGTGGGTGATGGCAGATTCGGGAAGTGTGTCATGGGGATCTCGGAGAGAATTCTGTCCAATTCAAATCCCACTCCTTTATCACGAAATTCGATCTCCAGGTGCGCACCTGTCCGGAGGAGTATGTTGGAGATCAGGGTTCGAGCAGTCGTTGCATCCCAACAAGACACCGACAAGCGGAGAAGACGGTTCGTAAACGCAGCTCGACGCTGGGAACTACTGGAGGGGGAGTCATCAAAGCCGATCGTAAGGTCTACACTTTCGAGTGAGCGATTATCCTCCACAAGGTCCAGAATGGCGTCCAAGGTGGGGTGGACCTCGTAATAGCGGAGGCACAACTTCGTGAGGGTTCTGATCTTAAGAAAGGAAGGGTACAGGGGGATATCGTCCAGGATGAGAGATGTCAGAGTATTCGGGAACGACCCAAACGGGTCAATGGACAGACCCCAGCGCGGTACGCCGTCATCCTCCGTGTACGCTAGATGTAGTGACCGGAGATTGGGCGTTGACTGGGGGAAATTTGGTAGAGCTTTTGTGAATCGTTCAACTGTCGGAACCTCCCTAACCTGCAGGGTTTTGGTCCTGTGGATGTGGGGCGCAATTAGGTTGCAGAACCTAGGCGTGCGTGTCCGAAACGACATGTCGAAATCGAGGCGCAGAGGAGCCGCCTTAGACCGCTCCAGGCTCAACGCTGTTAGGCCCAGTCGGGGGATAGATATCAACGTCCAGTTTTCCGGAGCCGAAATGATTGACTCGCGCCAGTATCGATACACGTGAGTCAGTGGAATGATGGGTTTCGGGTCGATGTGGTGCAACTCCAGGGAGGATCGGGCGATTTGGGAGAAAATTTCTGGTGGCAACTTGTTGACCGGTCTCAATGAGTTTTGCAAGGAGAGGGTGAATATCAGAACATCGCGTGCTTTAGTTCCGAGACTTTTGATCTAGACCGCCCACCGGAGTTAGACCACGTCCCATGTCGCTACATTTGATGGTGGACTCACTTCTGCTTCCGGTGATGCGGTGGACACTACGGGGGAGAAAGGGCCTTCTCGTAACCTGGCACGTTCCAGGCCAAGTTTTTCCTTCAACAGGCGGAGGAGATCCGGGATGGAGAGGTTGCAGGCGGCCTCGAATTCCGACATGGCGGTGGCTGCCAACGTCAACGGTGCCATCGATCATCACTGCGGCAATGCAAACGCGGCTACGATCGCTTTCTCACTCTTTTCTGCTTTTCCCATACAGTGCAGGCTCATTTTCTCCGTACCAGCTTTTTAATTTATTCGAGTTTCCACTAGGCTCATGACCGTTTTAGCGATTCCACCTTTAACTTACGGTTATTTTGACTAGTAACCTGGTGCCATGCCTACGATTTCGAGGTGCCGGCCCGGGGAGGTGCACCCCGAGGTACCTGGAATCACCGGCTGGGAGGAGAAATAGAGGCTGAAAGTTATGGAACTCGAGACCCGGTAATTGATCTGGTTCTCACAACTGCCGTCGGTCGAGCCCTTCGAGCGGGGTTCGCCCTTTTCGGGGCCCTAGCGCTGCAAAACGGGTGGAACACCAAATCTAGCCACCATTGACTTCCTGGCCCAATTTGAACCAGATCCCTGGATTCCCTCACCCCGCGGCTACGAGGTTGCACGTGTCTCATATGCTCTGGAAGTGCAGCGCCCTGTCGTCGAGGGGTCAGTTTGGTTCGCCCAAGCGTAGGTTCCGAGGGCGGAAAACCCAGCCCAGAGTAAGGAGGTTGCGGCCCCAGTAGTCCATCCCGTTTCACCAGGATTGGTGAGGTATCTGCGGGTATATGTGGGTCCATTTGTGACGGCAGAGTCTGCGGGCGTACTCGAGGTGGCGTTTGTGGTTACACTTGAGGCGACATATGCGGCAATCCTGGCGGCAACTGGTGAACGTTTGAACACTGGGACCAGCACCGAGACATTCCCGCTCTGAGCGGAGCGGGAACTGGCAAGCTGATGTGAGCCCCTGAACCTCGAACCCTCACCAGAGCTGGGATTTGCCAGTCTTGCCATTTCAACTCATTCGGGTTTTTGCTTGCGACGTGTTATCGATTATCGATTATCCCTAGGGTATTTGTACCGAGTCTTATTAAATGTTGTTCCACGGCCCCCTGCATGCGCAAGTATCGGATCTTCGGAGAATGTACCCTTCCAGGGTCCTGCTGTTGATCGGCCTACAACCTTTTCAGCGTTTCCATCTTTGGTTCGAAATTCAGGCCAGGTATTCCGGTTGACACTGTGCGCGCTGGTTGGAGGTGCCAGAGAGGTACACACCGGGGTGGAAACCCGTAGGCATGGGATTTGTATCGTCTTCGTAGTGGAGAGTCCCGGATATTTATTGATTCACGAACAGTTCTATTCAAAAGGATTGGTGTGAACGGTAGGGTGGCTGTACAAGTGATTCGCAGGCGTGTCAAGAAAAGGGTGAGCGGATGTCCGTCAACCCGCCCCATACCACTTCACGTCAGATCCGTGGGTAATTTTTTACCAAATCGAACATCAACGACTGACACATGCCTCTCCAGCCCGTGAATTGAAGCGGCGCTCGGAAACAGTCCATTTCGGTGTACGACGATTACGACACGACGTAACCAGGCCGAAGTGGTGTTCTTGCGGTCAGAAGCGAACCGCCTCAATTCCTCCATAAAATATTCGGTAATGGCACAATCCAAAAACCCGAGAGTTTCCAGCGAGGGGAAAATTGAAGGATCCGACAACAACGGTGAGAAGAGGTGAGACATGCCGGTGAGGCACTCGAAGGTGAGAGCCTTGAGGGCGGGGAAGGATGATGGATCGAACGTTATGGGCAGCTCGGTGTCTACGAAACGGAGTTCTCGAATGTTGGCGAGAGAAAGTGCGGAGAACTCCGTGAATGGCTCCCCCAGGGGACAGCCATGATGATACGAGAAGCTCCCATTTGGCCCAATCAATCGAATCGCCAGAGAGGAGTATTGCTGGGGGAGCGCATATTCCATGAAAGTGGACGACGGTAGATTGGGAAAGTGCGACACGGGGATACCGGACAGAATACTGCCCAGTTCCATGTTTTCGTCGCGGAATTCGATTTCCAGGTGCGCCCCCCTCCGGAGGGGTATGTTGGAGATCAGGATTCGAGCAGTCGTTGCGTCCCAACAAGATACCGATAGGCGTCGAAGACGGTTCGTACTCGCAGCTCGACGCTGGGAACTACTGGAGGGGATAAAGTCGATCGTAAGGTCCACACTTTCGAGCGAGCAATTATCCTCCACGAGGTCCAGAATGGCGTCCAAGGTGGTGTGGACCTCGTAATAGTGAAGGCGCAACTTCGTGAGGGTTCTGATCTTGAGGAAGGAAGGGTACAGGGGAATATCGTCCAGGATGAGAGATGTAAGAGTACTTGGGAGCGATCCGAACAGGTCAACTGACGAATCCCAGTGCGGTGCGCCCAGATCATTCATGCGTGCTAGGCTCAGTGACCGGAGGTTGGGCATTGACTGGGGAAAATTCGGGAATGCTTTGGCGAAATCCTCGATTGCAGGAATTTTTTTAACCCGCAGGGTTTTGGTCCTTTGGATGTGGGGCGCAATCAGGTCACAGAACCTGGGTGTTCGTGTGTGGAACGACATGTCGAAATCGAGGTGTAGGGGAGCCGTCTTGGACCGCTCCAGACTCAACGCTGCTAGGCCCAGCCGGGGGATGGATACCAACGTCCAGTTTTCTGAAGCCGAGATGATTGACTCGCGCCAGTACCGACACACGTGAGTCAGTGGAACGATGGGCGTTGGGTCGATGTGGTACGACTCAAAGGCAGATCGTGCGATTTGAGAGATAATCTCTGGCGGCAACTTGTTGACCGGTCTCAACGAGTTTTGCAAGGAGAGGGTGAATATCAGAACATCGCGTGCTTTGGTTCTGAGACTTTCAATCTGGACCGCCCACCGGAATTAGACTACATCCCACATCACTGCGTTCGATGGTGAACTCACTTCTGACTCCAGCGATGTGGTGGACACTGTGGAGAAGAAAGGGCCCTCTCGTAACGTGGCACGTTCCAGGCCAAGTTTTTCCTTCAACAGGCGGAGGAGATCCAGGATGGAGAGGTTGCGGGCGGTTTCGAATTCCGACATGGTGGTGGCCAACGGTGTCATCGATTACCGATGCCTCAGCGCTTCAGCAAACGCCGCGATCGCTCTCCCGCTCCTTCTGTTTCAGACCGTAGATTTTACTGATGTTTCCGCAGGTTTATTTCTCTGTATCTGTTTCTAAACTTATTTGGACTTTCACCTGCTTCATTATTACCGTTTTAGTATTTACACCTTTATATTCAAGGTCAACACAAACCAAGGCAGAAATTAGCAGGTGAGGGAGGAATACTAGGTTACGTGGCTGCACGAGAGGCGAGGAAACGGAGAACGAAAGATGGACATGAAATCAAGACCTGGCAACTAATCCGATTCACGTAACTGCGTTGGTCGAGCCCTCCGCGTGGGATTCACCCTTGTTGGGACCCTACCCGTCGCTTCGTTTCGCGAAACAGGTGGAACATCCAACCCAACACCGTTGTCCCCCTGGCCTCTATTTAAACCCAGTCCCTGTCCCTGTTGTTGTGAGGTTGTATGTGTTCCAGATATCATGGAAGTTCGGTGCCCGGTTGTCGAGGGACCAGCTTGGTTCACCCCGGGCGCAGATTCTCCAGGTATCGAACCCGGTCCAGGGTAAGGAGGTGGAGGTCCTGGCAATGTATCCCAATTCATTGGCATCGGACCTCGCATCTGCATTTGAGGCTGCATCTGTGGATATGCCTGGGGTGGTATCTGCGGGTTCATTTGTGGCGGAATTTGCGGGTGCACCCGGGGTTGCATTTGTGGATACATTTGAGGTGGAACATGCGGGCACCCTGGCGGTAACTGGCGGAAACTGGGGCCGGGACCGGTATATCCGGGAACGGTGAAAGATCCTCGATGAATGAGCCCAATCACTTGTCCCATCGGATTTTGGAGTTGTCCGAAGACAGGAACGGAATGACCGAGATGAGGAACTGGACGTTGAGGGGGAAGAGGAGGGTTCAACGGTCGGCCGTTCATGTCGAGGGGATGAAGAGGTGGCTGTCCCAAACCCTGACCTTGGGAAAGAGGAATTCGCTGGGGATTGGGGTATCTGGATACAGGATCAGGGTGGTGCGGTGGTTGCCGAGGGTGTTTTGGTATGTTTAGTGAATGTTCTGACGAGGGTGAGCAGTTGGGATTGGAGATGGAAGGTCCTCCTTTATCTTCGGCTGGAGGCACCGGCCCAGACGCAGAACCTCGCAGCGGGAGCGCACGATCCTGGACATCGTTTGGAAGACTTGGTACGACCCTGTACCCGGCACGATCAGCCGACCTTCCTCAACCACACACCAAAGCAGGTTGAGACAACCTACCCCTCTTGTTCTCGTAACACGCCGATGAGTTCCATCAACTCGTCTTGTCGCCGAGATACAACGTTGAGTTGCATCTGCAAGCTCGTGATGCCCTGCAAGAGCTGACCCTCTCGAGGGCTTAAACCAGGTCGGGGGACAGCAGACGTTTCATCTATGTCCATGGGCTTGTCCCCAGAGGCGGAAGAGGTGACCATACGGTGACAAATCGCCGACAATATCAGGTGGTTAGGGTCGGGAATATGTGGCGGAGGGTCCGATCGGAGTGGATACGAGGGAAGGGGTGTTGTGGGCGGAGTTCCAAAGGCAGGGAACCGTGAAGTGGGGTGGCGACTGGTGAGCTGGCGAAAGGTTTCCGCCTGACACCCTTTATATACGGGTGCAGTGACGCCAAAAGGGGGCGAGCTGTCTAAAGTGAGGCTGGGACCATGGCAATCTTCACCAGATGGGGGACGCTGGACGCCACGGTGTGGCTTTCCTTTCCATATTCGGCACGAAGACGAGCAAAAAAAAAGTGAATGGGCTCAATCAGTTATGGACAAGGAAGTAGCGCACACGCGCGCAACGGGCATCGCACGCAACTCCCAAAAGACAACGCCCCGCAATCGAGGGCATTTATCTGCAGTTCATCCGAAAAAGAACTGTACACGGTTCGCCGGGGTACCCTAATTTTCACAGTTCCCGCGCAGGACTCTGCCTCCTCATAGGAATCCGTCGATAGGGAGGTTCTCACCCTCCCTGGCGAGGAGAAAGGAGCAGAGACGGTCGAAGGGGGGTTGATCAGGGCTACATGGTCCACTGTTCAGTGAGAGATTCGATCGGAGTAATGGACCCATGGCCGACTGGATCTGAATGGGCTCAGTCGACCACATATAGACCATTCTGCCCTGTGGTAATGGTGGCGGATACAGATCACGTTCTGGAGACAGTGATCCGGACTAGTACTCAGTACTCAGTACTCATGATCAGTACTCGGTTTCTGGTTCTGGTACTCGTTTGACGTTAAGCGCCGGCGAGCGCCACACCTCACCCCGCCCGCGTCCAGGGCTCTGATCGGGTGACCGCCACACTAGGACAGTCCTGTCGGATCGGTGGAGAAAAGGGAGGGACAAAATACAGAGTCCAGACAACGGGATTGTCAGGACGAAAACGGCAACCGTAAAGAAATACAACATGGGGACAACACGACAGCTGTAAGAAGCCAATTTGAAAGGGACAAAGGGGTAAACGCAGCCGCGAAAAGCTTCAGAGAGCCCGAGAAACAGGAACCGGCGCAGCACCCGCGCCCTTCACACTCAACTCTACTTCAGCAACAACTCATCATCCGATTCATCGTCTTTTTGGGGGGAAAGCGGTAGCCCATCATCTATCTTCGTGATCCTTCCGTCCCTGCAAACCCTCACACCCGCTCGGTAATCTTTTTGAGTAATTGTACCACTCCTCCTCCTCGCCGGGGCCTTGCGTTTTGGAGCCGGGGCAGGGTTCAACCAAACCACCTTCGGTTGCGGAAGTCGATCGGCATTGTAGTCGCTTGCCCTAATTGTATCACTCCGCTTCCGGTTGGCGCGTTCTGCCACGTCCTTGCTTGAGCCTGCCACCGGCTTCTCTTCTTGGCACACTTGATTGTTTTCGGCCACTGATGGCATCGAGCGAGAGCGGTTCAGGGGGGCTATGACCGTGTCAGCGTTTCGACACAAAACGCCTGCCACTAGATGGACAAGACCTTCTAGATTCATCTCCGAAACCTTGGCACCCAACACCTCCAGGTCGTCTAGGCAGGCGGCAGTAGACCTCTTGCGGGTGTTCGCAGTTTTGGGTAGGTCCTTCGTGAGGACGTTTGACGCGCCGTTATCATCAGTTGTCCGGCCGGTCCTGCTCGCGTCGTCGGGCGTCGGCCCAAATGCTTGTCTGAGGGTTGGGAGTTTGCTGGTATCGGTTGGGTCGAGTATCCCAGTCAAAGACATGGCAGAAGTGAGTGAGGTGGAGTCGGATAGCCCGTTTCCCGTATTCTGGTTGACTGTAGTATTCTTGCACAAGGTACGAGCGGGGATACCAGTGATCGTAGACGCCGACTCGGAGCCAGAGATTTCCATAGAAGAGAAGAGACTATCGTGCGAGACATGAACGGTTTGTCGACGACTTTTGGTGGGGTGGGGTATACGTGAGGCAGAATCCGGGGTGAAGCCTTCGGCATCAGTCATTTCCACGTCTTCATCGTCGCCTTCAACGTCCGCGCCGGAGAATTTCTGAGTCAGGTTGAAGTCCCTCCAGCTCCAGTTAACAGAATCCTGGGGTGAATGACCAAGGCGGCGGTTGGCAGGTGGAGTCGAGAAAGCAAGTGGTACCTCGAGTGAAAACGAGGGATGACGAATAGGTAGTAGCTGGGATCGTGGCTGTGATCCCGAGCTAGAGGCGCCGGAGGTGGGGCGGGACGATCCCCGAACACCCCAACGGCGGCCTCCACGGACGGGTTTTCTAGGTTTCGCGCCCGCGTAGTTCAACCACTCGGGGGAGTCATCGACAGCAAAGGAAGGCAACGAAGGGTTCCTGCCATGATGCAAAGTTTTCGCCTTCTTCCTATCCGGCGATGGAGCAGCATCCGTAGCGGGGGCGGTTATTTCGCGGTTTTCGGGTAAATGGGCTGAGAGCGTGCGAGATTTAGCTCGCGGTCGTTTGGTCGGTTTAGGTTTTGATTGCGATTTTCTCGGAGACGCGTTTCGAGAGTTGGGTTGACTGTTGAAGGGAGAAGCGAGATAAATATGATGTTGTGAACTGATGACGTTTTCCTTAGCGGCGGAATTGAAGGTGGGCTTAGTGAGAGGGACTGGAGAGAGTGAGGAAGCAGAGTGATGGTGTGAATACCCAGAAGATGCGCGTTTTCCGTGTTGCAGAGCAGAGGTTAGGGGCGTTTGGAAAGAGTTGGAGTGAATTTCAGCATTGAAGACAGTAGAGAGATGGTCAGAGGCCACAGGTGCATCGTCTCCAGCGCGAGGCCGTTTCGACTTCTTCATTGGTGCCAGATCCGAGGTATCCGCGATAACAGAAAGGTCAGGAACGGAGGAAGCAGCGAGGAGCCGAGACCGTTTTCCCATCCTACGATTCATTTCCGAGAGCGTCGTCTCATCTTTGTCTATCTCCGATAAGGGCGATGTCAGGATATGGTTTGACTCCTCATCTTGGTCGCGTTTCCTTCGGTTTCGGCTTTTGTACGTGCTGACAGTGCGTCTAGTTTGCATGTAGTGACAGACAGGAATGACGAGCAAGAGAACAGAGGTAGGCCGCGGGGAGATGGTGGCGGAGAAGGGAGAGGTGCATGGGACTGCTGGGGCGCCGGACTCTGAATGCGTCGATCACAAAGTGAGAGCAACGGGAGCGGTGGTGGATGACATCGATGAAGTGACAGCTAGTACACCCGGTCTTGACACTGAGGACAACTGGTCCAGATGACATTGTGACTGAACAGAGCTTTGCCACTCGAGCAATACCCCAGCCGCTTGACTTTCGTTGTCTGACGTACAACACACCCCTTCAATTCGACACCAAAACAAGTCCTCCAAGGAGTATCTCACAATTGCAGAACTCCTCCTCGAATCCATTCACGGCTCCTCACGACGTGCCAATATCCTGATCTGTCAGACCCGCCGCCAGGAATGATCCATCGTACGATTTGCAACCCCCTCGGACATGGTGGGACGGCGTCTCCAAAAACATGTTTAAAGGCTCTAGATTCAAAAATTCTCGAATGACCTTGAAATTGACGTTGATTCAAGCCGGCGGCTGTTCCGTGATCACTACTGTATTGGACCCGGAAGTGCAAATAGGACCAGAAGTGTAAATCGAAGATTGTAATTCTCTTGTTTGCCCGGCGCAGCCCAAAATATTCTGGTACAAAATGCACGTCCTACACTTGCTACCATTC
>Ga0307511_10002852_pt1 | contig 17933 bp, 10 predicted proteins | sample 13_EM_MG_FD_200266 | JGI IMG/M metagenome (GOLD analysis project Ga0307511, IMG submission 200266) | Populus trichocarpa ectomycorrhiza microbial communities from riparian zone in the Pacific Northwest, United States - 13_EM | ecosystem: Host-associated > Plants > Roots > Unclassified | place... | reverse complement strand
CCTGAAAGCGGCGTCTTTTGCCTACCTGGTCTGCCCGATCATGACCACCGTACTGGCTTATTTTATTCTGAAAGAAAAATTAAGCAAATGGCAATGGACAGCAGTGCTGCTAAGCGTCTTCAGTTGCCTCCTCTTATCGTTCAATAACCTGACAGACGTATTTTACAGTTTGGTCGTCGCCCTTTCCTATGCCCTGTATTTAGTAAGCCAGCGTAAGAACAATGAACTGGATAGATTCCTGTTGCTCACTTTCCAGATAACATTTTCGGCACTTATGCTATTGCCATTTTATCCTCATTATAGCGGGCCCTTGCCCGCCAGCGCTTTTTTTTACTGGTCGATATTGCTTATAGCCGTCCTGTTTACGATTATTCCTCTTTTCCTGAACCTTTACGCTTTGCAGGGAGTCAACTCTTCAACAATGGGTATTTTACTATATATCAACCCCCTTATCAATTTCATATTGGCCATATTTTATTTTCACGAAGAGATCAACAAATTTCAGATAGTAGCTTATTGCCTGATTTTTTTATCCATACTGATCTTTAACGAACAGCATCTTTTCAGGAAGAGGTGACTCACAAAAAAACCTCCCTTTCAGGAGGTTTCTCCGGCATGGACAGCATGGTCCTTCAGAGACCTTTAGTTATAGCTGCATGGACAGTACTTCCATGCCAGGCCGTTTTTAATCCCACTATCATTTACGCAACCGGACGAAAGATGGATGTTAAAAAATATAAAAAAATATTATTTCCCCGATTTGTTCCTTTTTCTATACTCAATAGGAGAGATCCCCATTAACTTGGAGAACATCCGGGAAAAATAATACTGATCATCGACGCCCAGGTTGGCCGCCATCTCCTTGACGGTCATAGTCGTAAAGAGCAGGTATTGGCAGGCTTTCTGTATTTTAAGATGATTGAAGTATTCAATAGGGGCGTACCCGGTCCTTTCCCGGAAAACGGCTGAAAAATGCGAGACGGAGAGCTTGGCGAAATCAGCGAATTCCTGTAACGTAAAGATGGTATGGATCTTTTTCTGCATCAGTTCGATCGTCCCGGCAATCACATCATTCTCTTTCTTATTCTCCACATAATTGAATTTCTCCTCATAAAGGATGGAAGAGAGAAAGTGATAAAAGATCATATTTACATAACGGAGATTATCTCCGCTGTATCCTTTCTCCAGGTTGGAATAGATCTCCTCGAATAATTTGATCCGGTTCTCATTATACGTAAGATCGGGTTTATAGTTTTTCGTGTTCTGAAGGATCAGGTCTACGATATACCCGGCGATATCGCCTTTGAAATGTATCCAGTATATTGTCCATGGATCCTTTTCATTGGCGGCATACTTGTGCGGGACGCCTGCAGGGATGACAACACACCGGGACGGAACGATCTCCGTTCTTTTCTTATCGATATCGATCCAGCCACTCCCTTCCACGCAATAAATAAGAATATGCTGGCTCACGCCACCGGCCCGCTCCATATAATGATACCGGGCCTTCGGATAATACCCGATGTCCGTGATATAGATCTGCCGGGTCACCGGATCTTTCATGAGAAAGTCGGTCATTATTTTTTTGGGGAGCACGATCAGCCGTTGCCCCTCAAATCCCTCTTTCTTCCTGAAAACTTTCTCTTTCATATATTATATGGGATAATACTAGTCAACAAGAAAGGTAAGAAGAAAATCCATCATGGTATTGTCATATTACCACCAGACCTGTTTTCCATTCGAATAAGTAAAAATTCTTTCCTCATGCCCTCCGCTAATACACTTCAGCCAGAATACAGCGCCTTCCGGAGCGTCGTTATACGTCAGGTAATTAATGGTGGCCGTTTCCACACCCAGCGACACCCATCGATCGTCCCAGTAATAAAGCTCATATTCATTCCCGGGTATAATGCAGTTCGTATCATTGCGGGGACAAAATTTGATCCTGGAAACTATTTTTTTATTGTTTTTCCCAAGATCTAATCCTATCCATCCGTTTCTATAGGCCGCATTTTCATAATAACTGTCCATATCATTATCAAAAGCTTTACTGATCTCATGGCCGCCGGATCCTATTTCCCCTATGAATGCACCTTTCAGGGGAAGACTATCTTTGTCATAAAAGCCGAGCTCAGCTATATTATCGGCTTCCCAGCCGCCTCCCGGCGGAGCGGCATACCGGACATAACGGAAAACTTTCTTGTTTTCAATCTTCACTTCATTCATGTAGAACGGATAACCTTTAATCTGATATAGGAGAGTGGCATTCTTAAAATCCGGAGAGTCCGACCCTTCGAATCTGCCATCTTTTAATAATTGCGTATGATAAGCCGTGTAGGAAAAGAGTGCTGTTTTTCTCACCAGTTTCATACGTTGCCTGCTGGCAGGGTTCCCTTCGATCACCTTCATCCTGCTTAGAGAGTCGACATAAAAGCAGCGTCCCACCGGTACGTAATTCCCCTGGTCATAAACGGCAGGAAGGTAGATTATATTCCTGCCTGCTTTTTTAAAAACGATCCGGTCGCGATCGATCGTTGTCAATGCTACCGGCTTCCAGCCTGCAACGTCGAAAACACAAAGATAGGCCAGCTTGTATTTTTCAAAGGCAGTATCGATAGGTAAGGTAATATCAGCGTTACTGACATAGTCTTCCGTCACATCTTTGAAATTTGTATACCGGAATTCCGGGGCTATCAGGGAGTCCGGCATCGTTTCGTTTATTTTTTTTAATACAGGGTCTTCCGTATAAGTATACCGGTATACCTTAGGGATGGTTCTTGTATACTGGATGTACATCCCGTCCGGGAATTCATCGGGGGTGAATTTATGCCCAGACTCCATCAGATCAGTGGAGAAATCGACAATACTCCAGGTATTTTTCATGCTATTTACATTCGGCAGCAACGCCTGTTCGTGGTGATCGACCAAATGAACCATATAATGACGGCTGGGAGTATTTCCCCAATGAGGAATAAAATCCAGGGCTACCGGTAAACCGGCTGCACGCATACAGGTAGCAGAAAAAAGACAAGTAGTCTCGCACCCCCCGATGCGTCCTTTTAATATATCGCCTACGCTCTGTGTGAAAGGATAATAGCGGTTAAAAAAAACGGTGAAATTCGTTTCCGTATTTAAATTCCAGTTCATATAATCGAACACTGACCTCAGCTCTTTGTTGTGCGGGGCGCTGCGGGCCATATTCGTATAATCCTCATAAAATTGAGGCCTCCAGTATTCCACCCGCTCATCCCGGACCCTGTAAGGCAGGATGTATTCGCAAAAATCGTTAAAGTTGACTTCCTTCCCCCAGGGCGCTGACTTCCAGGCTTTGAAGGCAAAGTCTATATTATTGATCAGGTAGGGAGCGGAGACCCTCCGAACATCACTGACATTCAAGGCAAGGGACGGAGTGGGGTAACCATATATTTTTACAATGGAATCTCCTACATGCGATTTTTCATCATTCGACATCCTGCTCCCCCGTCTGAATGACATCGTATCGATAATAGAAAAAATATTGGAATATTTGGTTATTTCCGATCCATAATAGCCATGATGAACAGGCATATTAGAGATCAGGAATTCTGCCGCCCTGCGTTTTAAGCTATCCGCTGGCTTTGAATAATGCTCCAGCACCCTGGTTAATTGAGCCTTATTGTTTCCCGCCATCTTCAACGCGTAGTTCAGATTGACGTTCCTTTTACAGGAAGCTGTGCTGCCCAGGAAAATAATCAGAAAATTTTTAACTAATGATCTCATCGGAGTGATAATTATTCACTTATATATATAGAAGCGCCATAGACATCATCTTGCGGGACCGGCCCATACCATCCTTCGAAGGAATGACGCGCGTCCGACCGGTACCGCAGCACATAGCTTCCTGCTTTGAGCGATAGCTCCTGATCTTCCAGGAAAGAGGGTAAATACCGGGAAGCAGTATCTGCCGTCATTTTCCAAACCACCTCGCCATTCAATGCGTTCTCAATCCAGCATTTGTCAGTTGTTATAATTCCTGCTTTATTTTTACAATTGTCGGCTATGTTAAATAGGAAATAGAGGTAATGATCGTCATAGACCGTTTTAAACCGACCCGAACAATCAACACTGCTGCTTACATTACCCAGCCATAGATTACTTATCGGTACATAACCCGCCTTATCCCATATTTTATCCGCCCATCCATCGATGACCGGCGGCCGCCGGACCCGGAGGCTGTTAACCCTCTTTGCCTTATCGGTAGCTCCTTTCCCGGATAGCGAAAGGGTTCCGAATTTGTAAGGATCATCCCATCCTTCTCCCGCAACGGCTGACCAGGAAAGAATACCCTCTCTGCCATTCTCTTCCAGGTCGCTGTCGCTCACAAATACATTGACGCCCAGGGATGTTATTTTTTTATGATTGCCTTGTATCACCTCCCTCCAGGGAATCTTAACTTCCAGGATATAGGAACTGTCGGAAGGATCGCCAAAGGCGAATTTAATGGCAGTGTTCTTCAACCAGCTATCCGGAATTTTATCATCCTTGCTGCCGGAGATATTATTGCTGCGGTAATTAAAACGGAAGACCCGCGTATTCTCTCCATTGATCACTTTTTCATCAGGTCTTTGCGGATTCAGCACAATTCCCACATTATCGTATTGGTAGGCATAATATTCATGGTCCCTGGCCAGTGCGACCTGCCCCCCTGCAAATACACGGAGCCTGGCGGGTTCCTTTAATTCGAAAGGCGCAGAGGCATTCAGATCATCGGATATATAGTTCATTTCCGCCAGTGCAGGGGCATTTACATATCGGGGGAGCAGGCTATCCCTGGTCATTTCTTTATAGACTTCATATAGTACATTGGCCTGTTTGTTATTTCCCATATATTCGAACATCCTGGCATGAGCGATCAGGTCCTTCCTATAAAGGATATGATAAGGCGTATTATCCGACTTTTCTATCTGGCTGCCAATACTACCTGCGGTTAGCCTGTAATCTATGTCACCGGCCTGCGACGGGAATAGGATGGATTTTAGCAGGGCAATCGCCAGAGGGGATTGTAACAAGTCCTTCTTATTGTAGCTGAGGGGGGAAGGGATAAGGGCAGATGGATAGCAGGTCGCGACAAAAATGTCTTCATCCATGAATTTTAGCAGCAATAAATTCTCTTTGTCCGTGGTAAAATAATTCCATAAAATGGTCTTTTGGGAGATTTTTAAAATATTCCATCCAAAAAATCCGCGGAGACCCCTGGTGTACCAGGTGGGAAATAGATTGGCAATAGAGGGGCCCGGCGCAGAATACTGAATGTTATTCCGGTCAAAAAAATCGGATATTTTCAGTAGGTTATACAAAAGGGCTTTACTGTCCTTAACGGATCCGGATAGACCCAACTCCAAACGGATGGAACGGTCGGGATCGGCATATCTTTTTTTTGGGGCGGTGCATATAACATCCTTGATCATCCCGGCCAAAAGATCGGTTTGCTCCAACTCCGGAACATAGGGGCTAGCCGGGACTAATATCAGGTCTTTTACCCGAAGCTGCTTATTTTTAACAGAGGGTAAAAGAGAATCCAATCTCCAATCTTCCTTTATAAGGCTATCTTCTATCAGCTTTTTCAATAATACAGGTGCTGCAAAATTGTCGATAATGTCCCGGAAGTATCCTGTTCCGTTCTTTCTGCGGGCTTCCTGGAATTGCTGTGCTACAATTTTTCCATCGCAGGCGATCAGGTAGGAGAGTCCCTGTAAATTGAATTCCGAACATGCTTTTTCAATGGCAACCTCCTGCCTGCCGGGCGGGGGGACCGGACTACCGGAATGGCAGCCTATAAGAAGACCTACAATAAGGTAATAGGATGATTTCCGCGTTCTTCCAGGCAAATTCATTTATAAGACAGGTTATAGATGACTAATTCTTTTCCAATATAATACTTACGGCCAGATCTTTTGAAATAATGGATTTTATATAAGTTATCATAGAAGAGCTGATCTTGACCGGCAAATTAAGGATGGCCCTGCCAACAATAACAGCCTTATCGGGCTGGCCGGTCTGCCTGTAAAATTTATATAGATCATATCTGCTGACAAACCGGTTGGGCACCATATTAATGGCAGTAATGTAGGCGGCTTCAGCTTTCGCATATTCCCCTGACAGATAGTAACATTGCCCTAGCTCATTATACAGATCATTGAACGTAATAATTTTAAGGGCCTGATCTAATATCCTGACAGCTTCCGTTGTTTGGCCGTTGTTTAAAAGTTGTTGCCCGTAATAGGCAAGGTATTCACTATTATTTTGAAGTTCAGGATATATTCTTTTCAGCTTATCCAATGCCTCCTTTTTAAAGCCCGCTTCGTTTAGATGGATCCCTTCCGCATATTCATTATAGGCGCGGTAATGTACGACCCTGCCAATAAAGTTAACAAGAACAATGAGCAGGATGATCAAAACAGAACCTGGTACATATAACCTGAAATTCCTTTTAAGAAAAGCTGGAAAGGTATGATAGAGCAGTATCGATATGGAAATAGCCGCCAGCACCTGAAATATCGGCCTGTCATAGATATGTGTAAAGAATGCTGCGACGGAAATGGCCAGGTATAACAGGAATGCCGCTCTGTAGATAATGAGATCATTGGAATGAAAAGAGGATATTAAAAATCTGATCAATACAAACAGATAACCAAGCACAATGACGGCTCCCATGATCCCCCCTTCGATAATAATTTGCAGATAATCATTGAAAGCATAAAAAGTATTATCCGCCAGCAAAAGTTCACGGACGGAAAAATGCCCTTTGGCGAAATACGCTGCCTGATAATCCATATAGACCCTTTTAAATGCCCCGAAACCAATTCCCGAAATATAATGATCCCTTAGAATAGCAAAAGAGATCTTATAAATGAATACCCGCCCTAATGATGAACTTAGCTTCCATTGATAGGCCAGGGACGTCGCACATAAAATTAAGAACAGACCGGCCAGCAGGACCCTTCGCTTATGATTGGGGTAAAGGATAAAAATGAATGACCATAAACTTACCAGGAAACCCAGACAAAAGGCCCTGCTTTTTAAAATGCCCGACACCGCGATGCATACAATACAGAGCAATATAATTATGAGCCGGTTAACTTTCATTATAGATCGATAGAATAAATTTCGAAACTACAAAAATTATGGCACCTCACGTAACCACTTACTGTTATAGATAGGCCACCTCACCGGAATCAGAAAAAAATCCATCAATTTCGTAAGAAAGGCTATTCTTTCTTTTATTGGCAAGCACGATTTTTGAGCTTACAAATAACTTTATTTATGAAAAAAAGACCTTTGCTTGTCCTGTGGCTATCCTTTCTGGCCGCACTAATGGTATTTGTTTATGCCTGTCATAAGGATTCTATTAGTCAGCATGGATCCGCGGTCAACCCTGCTGATCTTACCGTTGCACAGGCCAAAAGTTACCTGGATTCCGCTTTAAATTCATCCTCGGCCAACATTAAGCTGCAAAGTACCGATGCCTCCCGGCAATATAATTTGAACGGTTTTGCCTATTGGCAAATGGCAAGGGCATTCCAGGCGCAACATTTTAATGTGGTGGAGATCCCACTGATCATTGATAAGAAAAAGGTCAATTTATATGATTTCTCAAGGGATGGTATAAAAATATCACCCGATGATGCTGTAGCGCGGGCGTCTTTTTCCCGTCTTATCATCTACCGGGATACAGTTTCAAAGGCCATCGATAAGGAGATCGTCACCTACCTTCCGGATAAAGCCTGGCTTACGGCACATCGGAACGATGCCAGCGGTAATTGGATCGATAAGCTGGCTCCCGACTTTAGCGGGTACATCGAATACAAAAAATGGGATGGAACGCCCGCATATACGATACGGATCTATAATGGCAAACGAACGGCACGTTATAGTCTGACGACAGGACAGGCGATGCCACAAACCGGACAAGGCAAACAACTGGTGCAGTCAGAGTCTGTCGTAAAACCAGCAAACCTGGTTTGTGACTTTATCAGTGTTCCTGATTACGTCACCGTATGTACACAGGACGCAGAAGGCAATTTATCCAATTGCGATACTCACTTTAACGGAACATATACTAATTACTATTACTGTTATGACGACGGGACGGGAGGATATATCGACCCTCAACCGCCCACTAATCCTCCCCCTCCCGGTGGTGGCCCCGGTGCTCCGGTCAGCCCCTGGCCCAGTGACCTGATCTTAAATACCCCGCCTCCCGGACAGATCATTACGAATATTGCAACTTACATTAAATGTTTTGTCAAGACGAGCTCGGCAGTGGTAAATATTTATGTATCTCAGCCCACGGCTAATTCTTCAGCCACATGGTCAGGCCCTGTTTACGATCCTAATGTGGGACATACATTTGTATCGATCCAACAAGGCGGGATCACCAGGGTGTTCGGATTTTATCCCGCTCATGGGGTCAATCCTTTTACCAGTCCCACCTCTCCTTCAGCGCTGGTGGACGATAGCGGACATCCTTACGATGTTAGTATCTCATTTCCCGTTACCCCTGCTCAGTTGACGAATCTTTTAAACTATGCCAGCACTTATCCGGCAACCTATAATTTAAATACGTTAAATTGTACGGATTTTGGAATTCAGGCAGCAGCACAGGCAGGCGTTACTTTACCCGATCACAATGGGTCATGGCCCGGTGGGGGTGGCTCGAATCCGGGTAATCTCGGGCAGGACATGAGGGGAATGACTCCCCCGGCAGGAGCAACGATTACAAAGACCTCCGGCACCGCTGTTTCAAACACCGGTACCTGCCCTTAATTTGTAAATTATGAAGCATAGAAATACTCTTTTGACGATCCTTTTATTTTGCACTTCTCTTTTCTCTAAAGCAAATGATAGTACGTTAGAGAAGGTAAGAGCCTTTATCCGGGATTTGTCGGATGATAAAGTGGGTTATGAGATTATTATAAAAAAACATCTTTGTGTCATCGACGATCAGCGAAGGGAAGAAAGGATTAATATGCTGACACAACAACTGGCATCCCTGCGGGAGCAACTGAATGTTATGGGGACGCATTCTTCCTGTACAATTAAAAACTATAAAAATATTTCTTTAAAAGAACAGGATGTTTTGATTGATGAGAATGAAGAAAGAAATATTTATAGCGTTGCATCCGGAGGCAAATTCATTTGTTTTGTCTGGGTTAAGGATGGGAAGATTGCTTCTTTTTCAACCATGAATAAAGGCGGCAAACGGGTTTTTTTAGAGATTTGCTCATAGTATACAATATTATTCTGGCCGCCGGGACAACTGACTATTCCGGCGGCCATACCATTCCCTGCTTGTACCATCTCCCCATTTCCCGTTATCGATAGCCACATCACCGGAAGCAGAAAAAAATCCATCAGTTTCATAAGATAGACTATTCTTTTTGCTCTTTACAAGGGCGAAATTTGACCTTTCAATTCATTCCTGTTTCTTTTATTGCTATCATGTTTAAAACGAGTGCCATGCCTTCAACACCAGATCAGCTGCATCCTCTTCTTTTTCGTATTTATCATAGCCTTGTCCATCAGCACAGCCCTCCTTTCTCTTTTACTACCCACTATTCTTTACAATTTTATTAAGACTAACGAGATAACTACTATTTATGAAAAAGCAACTATCATTTCTTGTTCTTTTTTGTATTGGTTACCTGCTTGCCAATGCACAAAATATAAAAGTACAGGGCAAGATCCTGGAAAAAAGTACCGGCCAGCCCATTCCCGGCGTACAGGTGACGCTGAGGTCCGATCCCAAAAACACGGTTATCGCAGGGGGGGGCGGTGAGTTCTCCATCAGCGTTCCCCCGGGAAAAGCTGTTCTGACCATCCACGCGATTGGTTACACGGACATGGATGTCAATGTGAATAACCAGACGACTCTTAAGATCGAACTGGATGCCGGCAAGGCCTCCGATCTGGATGAGATTGTCATTGTCGGCGCCGTGCTAAAACGGCACGATCTGACGGGGGCTATCGCTACCATCGATGCCAAAACCATCTCCATCACTCCGACCTCGGATATCAATACGGCTATTCAGGGGAAGGTGCCAGGCGTTTATGTGACAAATAGCGCTCAGCCCGGCACTGCGGCGTCGATCAAGATCCGGGGCAACAACTCGCTCAGTTATGGCACGAGTCCCATTTTTGTAATTGATGGCGTCATCATCGGCGACAATCTTAATGCGCTCAACCCGGATGACATCGCTTCGATGGAAGTGCTGAAGGATGCTTCGGCCACGGCTTTATACGGTTCCCGCGGTGCGAATGGGGTCGTGCTCGTCAGTACCAAAAAAGGAAGAAAGAATACGGGACTGATCAATTATAATACCTGGATCGGTTGGTCGGAGTACGAACGCAAGATGCATTATATGAATGCGCATGACCTTTACAATCTGCGCGCCGATGCGTTTGCCAACCAGTACATCGAGAATAACCCCGGCGCCGACAGGCAGGCCTATCTCAACCGGATCACCAGCGATACGTCCAATCTCGTATTTGCACCTTATGAACAGCAGACTTTCCGTTCGGGTAAGTCCTATGACTGGCTGGACGCCGTCTCCCGTAATGGCATGGCGCAGAATCATACGCTGGACTTTTCCGGTGGTTCGGACAAGGGAACCTATTATCTGAGTCTCAACTACACCGACCAGAAGGGCCTGCTCAAAGGCGCCGATTACCAACGAATGGGAGCGCGTATCAATATCGACCAGAATGTCAAATCCTGGCTGAAGGTGGGAACCTATACGACCTTTACACATAGCATTACGGATGTTACCGATGCCTCTGTCTTCCCGGCGGCTGTCGGGGCCAATCCGCTGCTGCCCATCGATACAGCCGGTTTGTATACCTTGAAATGGGCGGATATCCAGAACCAGGATCAGTACAATCCCTTGCGCAGCCTGTATATTAAGAACAATCAGTATCTCAACCGGTTACTGACCAGCAACTATATCAGCGTCACGCCGATAAAGGACCTCGTCATCCGTACCTCTTTCTCTGCCGATATCTCCAACGAGCAGCAGTATACCTATGTGCCTACCACGACAGGACAGGACCTGCGAAACAGCAATCATGGGAATGCCATCCAGTATAAGACCGAGAATTACAATCTCCAGTGGGACAACTCGGCTACCTATCTTAAGCGTTTTGGCGAACACCGGTTTAATTTCCTGGTAGCGACGTCCATGCAGCAGAATACTTCCAACTACAATTCCATCACTGCCTATGGCTTCCCCAATGATGACTTTAACTATATGTACCTGGGCGGCGTCACCTCAAAAGACAGGACGGTGCTGGCATCCGACTTTACGACAACGACCCTGATGTCCTACCTGGGCCGTATCGAATATGGCTGGAAGGACAAATATTTTGCTACCGCCACCCTTCGTTATGACGGCTCTTCCAAATTCGGCGCCAATCACAAATGGGGCGCCTTCCCATCGCTGGCCGTGGCCTGGGATATGAGCCGGGAAAATTTTATGTCAACGGTGAGTCTCATTACACATTGGAAATGGCGTGTGGGTTATGGCGTTGCCGGAAACCAGAATATTCCGGATTATGCTTTTAAAACCTTGTATCGTCCCAGCTATACCAATGGAACGGTCACTTATATCAGTGACGGAAGACTGGGCAACCCCGATCTGCAGTGGGAAAAACAGAAACAGCTGAACATTGGCACCGACATAGGAATTTTCAACGACAGGATCAACCTGACGGCGGACTATTTCCATATCAATAATGACAAACTGCTGATCGATCAGACATTGGCCCTCACCTCTGGTTTTAACAATACAGTAGCCAATGTCGGCGCACTGCAAAATAAGGGGATCGAGTTTACCCTGGACTATGCCATTGTAAGGAAGACGGACCTGCAATGGAATTTCCGCTTCATGATCAGCAGGGATGTCAATAAGGTAACAAAACTATATGGGAATACGACGGCCATCTACAATAAAGGCGGATACACTGGTGTAGAGATCCAGCGGACAGGCAATTATTTTGTAGGGCAGTCCATAAATACCATCTACTCCTATAAGTTCTCGAAGATTGCCCAGGTGAGTGATACAGCCAAGCTCTCGGGTATCAATTTCGGGGGACGCACGGTACATCCCGGTGATATTGTTCCAGTAGACAAGGATGGAAATAAGATCATCAATGACGACGACCGCTATGTAGTGGGTAAGACCGATCCGAATTTCTATGGCGGATTTGGGACGGATATCACCTATAAGGGTTTTGGCATCAATGTCTTCTTCAATTATTCTTCAGGGCTGAAACGCATCAGCTCTTTTTATGAGGGAGGTATCCAGTCAGACGGTATGGAAGCCGCGTCAACCGACATGCTCAATCGCTGGACGCCGACACATACGAATACGAATATCCCCCGTGCTGTATATGGTATTCCCCGGTTTAATGTCAGCGACGTGGACCTGGGCGTTCAGAATGCTTCCTTTCTCCGGATGTCGGTGCTCAGCCTTTCTTATACTCTCCCAAAAAAGGCTGCCAAAAATATGTTTGACAATGCCCGGATCTATGTCACCGGCTCCAACCTGCTGTTGCTGACAAAAGACAAGGGCTATGATCCTGAGACAGGGGATGGTTTCCCGAATACAAAGTCGGTTAACATTGGTTTGCAACTTTCACTTTAAAGTAATTTTATGCAACTTAGAAATATCATCATAATAACCAGCCTTGCAGGTATGCTGACACAGGTTTCCTGTAAGAAGTTCCTCGACCAGCAGCCGAAGACGGCGCTGACCCAGGAGCAGGTATTTGCCAAACTGGATAATATCAAGCCACTGATCTCTGGTCTCTTTACCAACTGGCGTAATGTACGCAAGGATAGAGGCGGATTTATGTTCGAGCTCGGCAGCGACGAGGCGCAACAGGGCGCCTACCAGGTAATGACTGATCCCGACCAGGCTGCTCTCGATAAATACGATGGATATATGGTGCCGCGTAACAATGCGCTAACGGGTCAGTGGAATAACAGGTGGCCGATCGTCACCGCCGCCGGTCAGGCCGTATTCGCCCTGCAGAACAATAAGGAAGACGAAGCTACGCGTACGGAACTGCTCGGGGAAGCCAGCTTTATCCGCGCGGGCGTTTCCTTCGAGCTGACCCAGTACTGGGGGAAGATACCCATCGCCGATCCTGCGCGTTTTGATCAGTTGGGTACAAAAAGACAACCCCTGGACCAGGTGTATGCCTTTATCATCAATGATCTGGAGACGGCCGTAAAATATCTGCCGGAAACGCAGTCGGATAAGAGTCATGTAACAAAGTATGCCGCGCTGGCTTTATTGGGAAAGGTATATATGAATGCTCCCGCGGACGCCAATGTGCGTAGCTTCCAGAAGGCGGCCGACACGCTGAACCTGATCATTCAATCCGGTAAATATAGTCTGCTTACCAACTATGCCGATCTTTGGGACCCCAATCATGCTAATTCCTCCGAATCCATTTATGAATACCAGTTCAACAATACTTATCCGGATAATAACCAGACACAGTGGCAAATGGGCTCACGCGCATTGGCCAACCTGGCCTCCATTGGCGCCAATTGTTATTTTGGCGGATATGATTTAATGGTACCGACAATGTATTGTTACAGCGACAAGTCGGCAGGGGGATTATGGGAAACGGGGGATGTCCGAAAACAACAAAGCATCCGGTATGACTTTACATATCAAGGAATAACACCTACCTTATCGACTGGTTTCGGAGGTGACGAGCTGAATCCGCATGTTAAGAAGTATGAAGACATCCGCACCGACGGTACGATGAGCTTCTGGTATTCGGGGAAGAATATCTTCTATATCCGTTATGCCGACGTACTGTTGTGTTATGCCGAATGTCTGAACGAGCTGAATAAAACGGCCGATGCTGTCAACCTCATGAACACTACGGTCCGGGCGAGGGCCTTTGGCGGCGCCATCCCGGCAGGGCTGGCCTGGGACCCCGGTATGAGCCAGGATGCTTTCCGAACTGCTATGCTGGACGAACGGATGCGCGAACTTTGTTTTGAAGGCTGGCGGCGGATGGACCTGATCAGGGCCGGGAAATTTGTCGACCTCGTAAAGGTCCGGAATCAATGGACAAAAGCAAGTGGGACGATCCAGGCCTTTAATGCCTTGTATCCTATTCCATTGACGGAAACGTTACAAAACCCGGATATTCCTGCAACGGATCAAAACCCCGGCTACTAGCTTTCCCGCGATTAAAAAGATAAACATGTCAAGCCGTTCCTTTTTTTCTTTATTGTCTCTAATCCTTCTTCAGGGCCGGGCAAACGCCCAGGCCCTGAAGGAATATAAAGATAGCCTCGTCCTTTCCAATCAACAGGTAGCCGTGATCGTAAACAAGGTAACGGGAAAGTTGAACTACCGTTTTACCAATGGCATCTTGCTGGACAATACCGTGGCTTATGTCGAGGATGTTCATTCAGGCCGGCTGTCCAGCGCCGACCTCCGCAGACACTCCTGCAGTACAGAACAGCTACAGGACAGCCTGGGAAAAGGCATCCGGATCAGTATCCGGCATTCGGACGACCGGCAGCCTTTATCCCTGCTGCAACATATCACTTTGTATGCCGATCAGTCTTATCTGCTCATTGATATAGAGGCCGGCCGTATAACGGGACAAGGTCCCTTGCCGGAGACGCGGAATATTTCACCGCTGGCCGTACTTCCCTCTCAAAGCGGTCGTTTGTTCATGCCAGGCAACGAACCCAGGATCCTGGACATCCCTTTCGACAATGACGATTGGGTAGGTGTTGTAGAACGGAAATGGCCGGACGCTGCAGGCATCAGCTACGAGGTGGCATCCGTATATGACAACACCACCCTATCCGGGCTGGTCATAGGCAGCATAACGCATGATTTCTGGAAGACAGGTATTGCTTACCGGGCCGGCGCCGAAAGAGGAGTTGTCGATTCCTTCCGCGTCTTTGGCGGAGCCGCCACCCCGGACGATCCCTCCCTGCCCCATGCCTATGGAGGCCAGGACGGTACACATGACCATATGCCTCACGGGACGATGCGGGGCGCCTCCGTTCAGTCGCCGGTAATATACCTGAGTGGCGCCAGCGATATGCGGGCAGCCTTTGTGGGCTATGGCGCAGCAAATGTCAGATTGAATGGCAGCCTTTCCTGGAAGGGCTATGCGCCTGTCTACTGGAACAGCTTTGGTGTAGAAGATATATTGGGATATCGCGGAGTGATGATGCCAGCAGGTGTCAAAAAGACCTCCGATTTCATCCACTCATTGGATAATTTTAACGGCTATGCCTCTCCTGTATTGAGTATCGACTCTTACGACCAGTCGATTTACACGGCGAAGTTACTGACATCCTTAGGCAAATACGGTAAAAATAAAGGCCAGCAGATAGGTTTTTATTTCTCTCCGTTCGCCATTTGGACTCAACGCGCTTCGTTCTATCAAAAGCAGATTGACGGCACTGGTTATAAGCTGAGCGATGTCGTACTGAAAGATAATGATCATATCCCTATCCGGTATAAAGATGGAGATGCTTATCCGTTGGATCCGACCCATCCGGCTACAAGAGAACGGATCATCTACGAGCTGCAGAAAGCAAAAAAGATCAACGTCCGCTTCCTGAAGATCGACTTTCTAACGGCCGGGGCCCTGGAGTCTTCGGCACGGTATGATTCATCCGTTCGCTCCGGCATACAGGCGTACAATCAGGGAATGAAGATGCTCAAGCATCTCATCGATTCCATCCTGGGACCGGATATCTTTATCACCCAGGCGATATCACCCCTCTTCCCTCATCAGTATGCACATACCCGTTTTATCTCGACAGATGTGTATTCGCATCTCCGGGATGATGAGAAAGGATTTCCCAACTGGGGCAGCACAGAGGCCAGCCTGGCGACTGGCTCCCATATGTGGTGGGTGCAGGGGACGCTCTGGTCTTATACCAACCTGGATGTATGCATCATGAAGAACTTTCAGAAGAACCCCGACCTCAGCGAGCAGGAGATCAAAGTAAGGATCTATGCCATGATGGCGATGGGCAGCATCCTGGGTGACGGATCGGATTTCCGGCAACCGATGGCTGCTGAAAGGGCTAAAAAATTCCTGGATAATCCATCTGTATGCGCTTTTTTCAGCCATCCCCGGGCATTCACTCCGCTGCAGTTCGCCGACGGAGACAGCTTTGACCAGCAGATGGCTTTTTATTTGAAAGCTGATTTCCCAGGGATCAATCCCATTACGGGCAATGCTTTCGTCTCCATTGATTCAGGCAAAGGGGCGCCGCTGCATCCATCCATGCTGGCCTTATTCAATTTCAGCAGTAAGGAGACATTCAGCAAGTCCTTCAGCCTGGAGACGCTGGGCCTGGCCAAAGATAAATATATACTGAAAGACTTTATGACCGATGCGGTGCTGGACACCATCGAAAAAGACCAGGATGCTTTCTCCCTTACCGTTCCGGAAAAAGACGCGTACCTGGTGAAGATCATACCTGCGAACACGAATGAACAACGTAAATAAATAGCTATGGAAGTTACAGCATGGGTGGAAAAAATATCCATTCCCACTTACAAGATCGGCGCCCCTGAGAAAAATCCTATGTTCCTGGAAAAAAGAGTCTACCAGGGCAGCAGCGGAGTAGTGTACCCACATCCTGTGATCGAACAGATCGCCGACGAAAAGACCAGCCAGGAATATACCGGCGTATTCCTGGAGAACGAGTTTCTGAAGATCATGATATTGCCCGAATTGGGCGGTAGGATACAGCGGGCATACGATAAGGTGAGAGAGCGGGACTTCGTTTATTACAACCGGGTCATTAAGCCGGCCCTGGTAGGCCTGGCCGGTCCCTGGATTTCCGGGGGAATAGAATTTAACTGGCCTCAGCATCACCGGCCCAGCACCTACAGCCCCGTTGACTTCACGATAGAAGAAAATGCCGATGGCAGTAAGACGGTCTGGGTGAATGAAATAGAATTGATGTTCCGGACAAAAGGAATGGCAGGCTTCACGTTATATCCTGACAAGGCCTACCTGGAGATCAGGGGCAAACTATTCAATCGAACGCCTTTCCCCCAGACCTTTCTCTGGTGGGCCAACCCGGCAGTAAAAGTGAATGACCATTATCAGTCCGTATTTCCTCCGGATGTATATGCCGTCTTCGACCACGGCAAAAGAGATGTCTCCGACTTTCCGATCGCTACCGGCACCTATTACAAAGTGAACTACGCACCAGGCACCGATATTTCCCGGTATGCCAATATCCCCGTACCTACTTCGTATATGGCTATCCGGTCGAAATACGATTTCATGGGATGTTATGAGAACGATACACAGGCAGGCATGCTGCACGTAGCCAATCACCATGTGTCACCGGGAAAGAAGCAGTGGACCTGGGGTAACAGCGATTTCGGACAGGCCTGGGACCGTAATCTCACCGATGCGGACGGACCCTATATCGAGCTGATGACGGGAGTGTTCACGGACAACCAGCCTGATTTCTCCTGGCTGCAACCCAACGAGGAAAAGACCTTTGAGCAATACTTTATGCCTTATACGCAGGTGGGCATGGTGAAGAATGCCACGAAAGAGGCGATGCTCAACCTGGAATGGGAAGGGGAGAAACTGGCCATAAAAGTATATGCCACTTCCATATACAAAGATGCCTGGGTACGGGTATTAAAAAACGGGGCACTGATAAAAGAATATGTGGCGACAATCTCTCCCTATGAGGTCTTCGATCAATCCCTTACACCCGGAGAGAAAGGAACACCCGAAGAATGGAAAGTGGTTGTCACGGACAGCAACGGAAATATCCTGGTAGCCTATCAACCGGATGCCGAACTAAAAAAAGAGATCCCGTCTCCGGCTACTGCAGCTAAACTGCCTGCCGAGATCGAACA
>Ga0307511_10002851_pt1 | contig 17954 bp, 13 predicted proteins | sample 13_EM_MG_FD_200266 | JGI IMG/M metagenome (GOLD analysis project Ga0307511, IMG submission 200266) | Populus trichocarpa ectomycorrhiza microbial communities from riparian zone in the Pacific Northwest, United States - 13_EM | ecosystem: Host-associated > Plants > Roots > Unclassified | place... | reverse complement strand
GCATTCATTGCGGTCCAATATTACAGCTATAGTAATGATTTTGTGTATTGTAATTTAACATTGCGGTTGTGTAAATTAGGTATTGATCGAAATGAAACTGATTTTATTTTTTTAATTTGATTATAAAGGTAAGGGTACTCTCGAGTTAGTGTATACATTCATAAAAACCACCCTTATTTTTATATAATATTAAGAGTTAATTTAGAAATATAATTAGAGTTACTTTTTAAAATGTTTTTCACTCAGAAATGTATTAAAATAATATATTTTTTATTTTTTTAAAAATATTTTTGAGATCAGCGTATCAAAATGATCTAAAAACATAAAAAAATATTAATTTAAAATAAATAAAAAAATAAAAAAATTTAAATTTTTTTTAAAATGTTTTTGAAACACAAAAATAAATAGATTTAACAAATCATTATAAACTTAGTGGATTCACGAAAAAATTAATAAATTATTCTAACTGCTGATTTTAAAATTTAAATCTAGATAATTAAAGAATGAATCAAACCTCCTTAATAATCAGGCCAGCTCTTTAAAGTTAGAAAAACTGCCCTCTACATGTAATATTAATTTATTGCCATGCATGCCATTTAATAATTTGCATCTTTAACAAATCGGGAATCTTGTGAACACATTAACAATGTATTCAAGAATAATTTTCAATGTATCGTATAGTAAAAATTTAGAACAAAAATATTTACTTTCCTGTAATTTCAGGTTCGAGTTATATGGTTACTAATATAATGGTCATTGGAGATTTACATGGTAATTAATTTTAAAATTCATATATAAAATTAGTCGAAATACATATAAACTGGTCTGGATATCTATATTAATAAAAATAAAAATAAAAAATAATTTTCAACGAGGGATAGCTAGAGTTCTAGTATATGCCATCCAATTCACGGACATTAGATAGAATTATATCATATTACGTCCACAAAAAATAAGTAGGCAGCATCTGTAGGTCTCGAGGTTTGGCTAACTACTACATGATTTTCTACAAGAAATGTCTTGTCTTGTCTTAATATTTTAATGCTGTTTAAAAATATAATAATAATTGTTTTATAAAATATTTTTTATTTAAAAAAATATTAAATAATTTTTTTATTTTTAAAATTTTATTTTCTATATCAACACATCAAAATAATAAAAAATACTTTAAAAAATAATATTTAAAATTTTATAAAAAAACAAATTAAAACTTACTCTTGGTACAGCATATCGTCCCTATGAATTAGGCTATCACCAACTTTGTTTGATTATATGAGTAGGGCGACACCATATTCCTATAGGTATTAATTTCAACATTGTAGATTATATACAATGTTAAGAACAAAGAACTTTGACAAATACATTGATTCAGTCCAAATGCATGGAACAGCAAACTAGGAGGAGACGTGTAGTTGTTTGCGTCGTTAGCTGGTACAAGTAATCACAGGCTTCTGGAGATGAAAAGCAAATGGAAGATTTACCGAGTTTCTTTCTTCCCAGCTAGCTAGCATGTGGAAGAGCTCTACTTACCATAACTCTACGAAGGCTAGCTAGCACGAGGGACAGTTTCCTTTATTCGAAGGTAATCATCGTGTCAAATCTATACAAAATTTTCTAAAATCTAAGGCTTTAGCCCTTTAAGATTTCTTGATTATCATTTAGAATCTAGAGAAACATCATTTTGAATACTAGGGAACTAGTCCCATAATCCGGGACACGTTCTAATGGATGCATTTTTGTATATATTATAATCTTTTTTATTGAAAAATAAAAAAATGTTATTTACACTTAAAAAAATAAACTGAAGATATATAAACCGATAAAATAAAATAAAAATAATAATAATTAAATACTAATGAGGATCAAAATATACAAAATTAGAAAATTTAACAACATATTTTCATCTAACGAGGATCTTTTACATAAAGAAAATTCAATTTTGAGGAGGAAAATTCAAAATTGTATGTTTAATGACTCAATTGGAATTTTTCAAGGTTTAATTGAATTTATGGAGGGCTTAATTGCAAGAAAAATTGGTTCTTGAAGTAAATTTAGGCTTTAATTGGAAGAAATTAAAGTTTGGGGTCGAATTGCAAATTTTAAAAGTTAATTTGGTCAAATCAGGAGCTTAATTATTTAAATATTGAAGCTTGATGAACAATTAGGGACTTCAATGAAGAAATCCAAAATCAAGGACCAACTTGTAAGAAGCATGAGACTTCAGGTTTGAAATCGTTGAAATCATGGGCCAAATTAAAGAAAATTAAAAGTTTGATGGTTAATTAGGAGTCCAATTAAACAAATAAAAAACCAATGATGACATTATAAAAGGCGTTCAAATTCAGGGCTGACAATTGAGTTTGGTATGGGTGATATTGCATGAAATTAGGAGTTCAGGAGGAACTTACGAGTGAAATTACAAGAAATTGGAAGAATAGGGATTAAATTGAAGTTTTTTAAATCCCAAATTAAAAACCCTAATTTGTAGGGTTTAGCCTAGGCGACATCGTCCAAATACTGTGAATCTTCTTCTTCGACAATTTTGGATGATCGAGTTGGCACTTTTAGGTGAATGAATGTAGTGTTTCCAACCACATTTGAGGTTGTAACCGCCACCATTCAACTGAAAAACACCCCCTCTACAACCTTATTTCCATGAAATCAAACATTTACATCATATTTTCTCCAATGATCTTAACAACATATTGTCCATGATCAGCCACCACTGTATTTTCAGATTCCATGTTGATTGGGTTGAGACTTTCAAACGAATGAATGTGGAACTACAGACCTCCAAATTGATCAAGATAGGATCCAACATATAGGTATGCACCCTCTTTACCACGATTAGGTGGTCACAGGCAACATTGATGTCGGAGTTGCTTTGGTGAAGTCATAAAAATGACTGACCTAGTCAACCTTAATCGAGACACTCATTTGCACACACCCAGCTCTTTCGTGTGTTCACACCTAAAAAACTCTCAAATGGTTCTTATCAAGGTATTAAAACCCTTGTTTCAAGATTAAAAGGCCATAAACACTTCATATTGGCCTTTAAGTTTGTTACAAAACCACCTAAATCAAAAACCATTGATCCTATGGTAAAACCAGCCTAGTTTTTGTTTGTTAGAACCCTAACAAACTCATTTAGAAGCTCTCAAATTAGCCTATAAATGGAGGGAATCACGAGCTTAGAAAAAAGTAAAGAAATGGAGGAAAAACAAGGGGAAAGAAATTTTGGTTAAGGTTTAAGTAATCCAATCAAGTTCACAATCTCAAGGATTTAGTTTGTATGTGCTAGGTTTGGAGATAAGAAAAAAAAAAGGCTACATTAGAAATCCATTCTTATTTGAAGATTTCAAGATTTGAAGGTATATCCTTACAAACCTTAAAAATGGAGTTCATAAGCCCTATTAGATTGATTTTTATTATTTAAGTGAAATGTTTTGAATGTGTTGACATGCTGATGATTGCCTTAATACGTTATGTTAACATTTGAGTTTGATTTGAAATTTTTCCAATATGGCAGCAAGGTTATGATGTTCTTCTGGTTTAGTTAATGCATGTTTTTGGGTTTTTGGGTGTTATTTGGTTTTTGGTGAAGGTTTGGAAAGACATTTTGAATCCTAAATTGTCTAAACATATAGGCTATTTTAGATTTGTAGTTTTTGGCAAATGGAATTTGATGCATTTTGATGATGATTTGTTGTTTTTTGTGAGTCTTTTGATTTAAGTATGCTTGGTTTTGATAATATGTCTTGTTGGAAGTAAGAAAACATGTTTTAGAGGTAAACAATGGTCATTCTGGGTTTAAACAATTAACTGTGTTTCCTGGATTCTGTTTTCTAGGTTTAAGGCAGTCTTATTTGTGTTCTTGAGAAGAATATTGTCTTAGCCCCTTGATTTCGACTATGTTTTTTTTTATCTATTTCTTTACACATAAACCTTCTTTATGCATGATTAAGCAATAATCTAGTTTTCATTGTCATCAACAATATGTTTTAATTGGTTTTTAATCTTAAGGTTTCAATTTTGAACTAAAACTCATTTTGTCAAAATCATGATGTTTAAATGATCATTAAAGCAAACTAACACTTGATTTTTAATTCATTTGTGATTGCCAAAAAAATTTCACCTTTTATTGTTTGAAATATGGTATGGTTTGATGTTCATGTTGTTGGATTCAGGTTTGAATGTTCTTGGTGTTCTTCACTCTTTTGTGTTTGATCTGTATTTCTTGAGAAATTTTTGATTTTTTATGTTTTTACTTATATTGAATCTATTTTGGGTTTGGGTCTTTATTTTGGTTTGTTTATGAGTTAACCCAGTCAATTCAACCCATTCGGGTCAAAACTAGGTTAGTCATTAGGCCCTGTTTGGTTTGCTACTTTTTTCTATTAAGGTTTCTTTGGTTTAAGAATGTGTTTGGCAAACACCTCTTAGACTTGTTTTGAGTAGTTTTATTTCAAGAAAATTTAGTTTTTTTTTCCAAACATGGCCTTGCAAAATAAATAAATAAATAAATACAAAAATACAAAAATGGTAATAGTATTGAGATTTCAAGTTAACCGAGCTTAAGATAATATTTTGGTTCTGGTTAAAGGGAATTGTCAGATTGAGAATTCAGGTTAACCGACCTAAAAACAAAGACCAAGATTCTAGTTAAAGGGAGTCTCTAGATTGAGATTTCTGGTTAACCGAGTTGAACGTAATATTTTGGTTCTAGTTAAAAAGAATTGCTAGATTGAGATTTTAGATTGACCGAGCTGAAGACAAAGGCTAAGGTTCTGGTTAAAGGGGGTCTCTAGATTAAGATTTCAGTTTGACCATGCTGAAGGCAACATTTTGATTTTGATTAAAATGAATCGTCAAAATTAGTCTTAAATTGTTATTAAAAATGACTCAAATTCTTTTAAGAACTAATGTAACTTTTAAAACCATCTTGTTATATTTAAAATACTATCCTAAAAAGTTAGCCCTAAAATTCTCTAAAACACCTTATGTATACCCCTATAAAGTCTAGGACCTTTAGCATAACAAATTATCATACCAGATATGTTTCTAAAGCTTTTGGTAAGCTAGACAACATGTGGTTCACTAGTTAACTAAACTAGATATAAAATTTGTATTGATAACTGATAATGTAAATCCTATATTAAATAGCATAATTCTCTATAAAAAAATGATAAATCAAAAGGATAAAAAATTATATGACTAAGGATAAAAAATTCCCAGTTAATTAGTTTAAAGCCTCGAATGAATTAAAAAATAACTTATACACGAAAAATATACCAACACTCAAAGATTTGATAGAAATAATAAATGGGACATTAAAGGAATGGCATTGCTATAAATAAAAGAAAAATTTCCCATCATTTTTATACATTAAAGCTAACGATTTATAGGGAGAAAAAACTTGATATTTGCTCTTCATCTCCTTCTTTTTTTTCTCAAATATGATGGTATAAGAGTGTGAACTAAATGATTTCTACTAAGAAAGCTAACCAAATTAGTAAACCTTAAAGAGAGAGAGAGAGGTTGAGAGTTTAGATCATAGAGAAAGAAAGTGTGCAAACTAGATTAAAAAGAGGTGAATTCTTGGAAATTGTAGAAAACAACTCATAAAATTAGATCACTTAGTTGTGTTAAGAGGTTATTTTTCAATTACATGACTTGTTTTCTTGATTATGGATAGGGAATTGAAAATTTCCAATTTTAAACTTTTAAAGTTTATTTAACTGGTTAAAAACTAATTATAAGAATTTGAAACATTGAAGTTGCCGACCATGATTTGGAATTTTAGGGTATTTAAATCCCCAATTTTGAACTTTTAAAGTTTATTTAACTCGTTAAAAATTAATTATAAGAATTTGAAACATTAAAGTGGCTGACCATGATTTGGAATTTTAGGGTATTTAGAAACTTGACTAAATTGGATTGATTTTTTTATATTTTAATGATGTTGGGGATGTTGAAATTGGTTGTGAATATTATAATATAGATTGCTAATAATTTAGTTATTGTTGTTATATTTTGAAATCATGAAATGTGAAAATTTATGAATTGTATAAGTTTTGGTATTTAAACGATGTTGTTATGCTTAAATTAGATTGGTATGATGATGGTAATGTGTTGTGCTTGCTTGTAATTCATATGGAATAAGTTGTATGGGCATTGGTTTATGTTTGTTAAATGTGGAAAGGTGGAAGTATGGGAATTAGAAAATTTATGTAAATGTTTAGGGTTTGTAATGATGTTGTGATGTTTAGAAATTGATTGGAGATTGTGATTTTAATGGCTATATATATTGTGTCTTGGTTGGCAAGTTGGTAAAATAGAAAAATAAAAAAATATATGTTGGATGCATAATGATAATAAGGAATGTTAAATTGCATGCTAAAAGCAAGTTGAAAATATAAGAAAAATATGAAATTATAATTGAGATACAAACTAGTAGTACGAAAAGATTAATCATATGTTTATATAAGTATGAACAATAGGTTAAAATGATATGGGTACTAATTTTCCATGAAAATTAGGAGGGACATCTATGGTTGAACTAGCTATTGAGGGAGCATATATTACTAGAGTGTCAGGTAGGTACCATCACCTTTCCTTTTATTCAAAGAAATTTTCTTGTTAAAATTTCTTTATACATGTGCAATGAGTTTTGAAATGGTTTATGGAAATTTATGTTAAGAAAAACTTGGTTGTATGGACAAAGACAAATTATATAAATTCGGTCGTAAGTGTTACCTATTTTTTACCCTATAAAAATCAAGAAAAGAAAAATAGAAAAATAGAAAAATGAAAATTTAAAAATAAAAGAGGATACACATGAAGAAAGCCTAGAACGTTACCCAAGTTGGTTGATCAATACTTGAAAATGCATTTTCATTAAAGTATTATATTATCATATTGCATTTAAAGTATCATTAAATTACCTAATTTAAGCATGTTTTATAATAACAAGTCTGATAATATAAGATATCTTTAATTTATGGTAAATGCTTATTTTAAATGCAGACATATCTCACAATTCAAAGGATTGATTGATGTGTTTAACTATTGAAATTGAGAAAACAAAGAGAGGGCTAAGCTTAGAGAAGAGATGTTGGTTCAACTTAAACTGGAACGCCATTCAGTTATTGGGTCATAACTAGAGTTATAGACATTGAATTTAGGTCTGATTTATCTTGATGAAAAGTTAAGGGATAGGCCTAAAACATTCATTAAGAGTTTAAGATTCAAAATTATCATTTGTAAATTCAAATCTTAGCAACAAAAGAGAAGTCTGAATCTGTCATGCAGCCCAGACATTGTTCGGTGTTCAGTCCGTATCTCGAGTTCTAGAAGTGCAAATGAGTTCATTCATTTTTTGTTGGAAATCTGAGACAAATACCCACAACTTTCATGAAGATTATCTGTTCAAATTTAGGAATAGTTAAAAATGTGTTAGTACAAGTTGATATATTTATTTATCTCGTGGAATTTATTGTCTTGGATACACAACCTCTTATAGTATGTAACTCAATTCCAGTTATTTTACGTCGTCCATTTCTTACAACTTATAATGCATTGATTAATTGTAAGAATGGACTAATGAAGTTATCTTTTGGAAACATAACATTGAAAATGAATGTTTTTAACATTTGCAAGTAACCTGAAGATGATAATGATTTACAGGAAGTAGACTTTATTGAAAAATTAGTTTATGATCAATTTGAAACTGCTTCTAGTTAAACTGAGTTTAATGAATCAAAAGATTTGCAAATGGTTTATTTTTAGGAAGAATCAAAGGTAAGTAGTTGGAGACCAAAAATTGAAGAATTGCCACTATGATCAATTGATTACATACCTTCAAGTGTTCAACCACCAAAACCTGATTTAAAGTCGTTACCATTTGATCTCAAGTATTTTGTTTTGGGAGAAAATGAAACTTTTCCGGTAATAATCTCTTCCAAACTTAATGCACATCAAGAAAGTAAGTTATTACAAACTCTAAAAATACACAAAAATGCATTAGGATGGACCATAACTGACATAAAGGAATTAGATATTCGATTTGCACTCACAGGAATTTGGAGGAAAAAGTTAAACCCTTTAGAGAAATGCAACGAAGGCTCAATCCTAATATTAAAGAAGTAATGAGGAATGAAGTCATTAAGATCCTAGATAATGAAATCATTTATCTTATTTCTAACAGCAAATGGATAAGTCCTACCCAAGTTGTACCTAAGAAGTCTGTAGTCATTGTGATAACAAATGAGAAAAATGAGTTAATTCCAACTAGGACTATTACTGGTTGGCGCACGTGTATTGACTATAGGAAAGTTAATTCAATGACTAGAAAAGATCATTTTTCTTTACCTTTCATGGATATCAAATTCTAGATAGAGTTGCAGGTCATGAATTTTATTGTTTCTTAGATCGCTATTCAAATTACAACCAAATTGAAATTGCATTTGAAGATCAAGAGAAAACTACTTTCACATGTCCATTTGGTATTTTTGCTTATCAAAGGATGCCTTTTGAATTATATAATGCACCAACCACATTTAAGCATGTTTAGTATATTTAGTGATATGGTTGAATGTTTTCTTGAAATTTTTATGGATAATTTTTCTATTTTTGACGATTCATTTGATGATTGTTTAACTAACTTGAAAAAGATTTTGAGCAAGTGTGAAGAGAAGAATCTTGTGTTGAATTGAGAAAATTATCATTTTATGGTAACAAACAACATTGTACTTGGTCACATTGTTTTATCAACAGGAATTAAGGTTGACAAGTCTAAAATCGAGTTAATTACCAACACCAAAATCTATTAAAGATGTTAGATCATTCTTAGGACATGCTGGTTTTTATAGAAGGTTCATCAAATATTTTAGTGTAGTATCTAAGCCATTGTGTGACATCCTAATAAAGGATAATGTTTTTAAATGGACTGAACATTATGAAGAAGCCTTTGTTAAACTTTAAAACTTGCTTGCTTCTACTCTTGTCATTTAAGCTCCTGATTGGTCATTACCTTTTGAAATAATGTATCACGCTAGTGATTATATTGTGGGTGCTGTCTTAGGATAAAGAAAAGATAAGAAACGTTATGTGATTTACTATGCAAGTAAAACTTTAAATAATTCTCAAATGAATTACACTACCACTGAAAAGGAATTACTTACAGTAGTATTTGCATGTAAAAATTTAAATCTTATCTTGTTGGCTCCCCTGTTGTTTTTTTAGTGATCATGCAGCATTAAAACATCTTCTTTCTAAGAAGGATTCTAAGGCTAGATTGATATGATGAATTTTGTTACTTCAAGAATTCGATATCACAATCAAGAACAAGAAAGGCACCGAAAATGTTATCGCGAATCTTTGTCAAGATTGACAATAGATTCCACATCTGACTTCACACCAATCAATTACTACTTTCCTGATGAATCTTTACTTTTTATTGCTACAATGTATTGGTTTGCTAATATTGTCAATTTTCTTGCTACAAGATATTTTCCAACTCATTGGAGTACCCAAAACAAAAGAAAGTTTTTAAATGAAGTGAAGAGCTTTTATTGGGATGACCCTTACTTATTTAAATATTGTCCTGATCAAATATTTTGAAGATGCATTCTCAACAATGAGGTAAGTAGTGTCATTAAATTTTGTCATTTTGAGTCATGTAGGGATTATTTTTCATCAAAAAAGATAATTGCAAAGATCTTACAATATAGATTCTATTGGCCCACTATATTCAAGGACACACATGCATTTTGCAAAACTTGAGAAAACTTTCAAAAGTTAGGATATATTTCAAAACATAACATGATGCCTTTAAATCCTATTCTTGTTATTGAAATTTTTTACTATTAGGGTATAGATTTCATAGGTCCATTCCCTTAATCATTTGGTTTTTTATATATATTAGTCGCAGTAGATTATGTTTCAAAATTCATAGAGGCAATTCCAAGTTAAAACAATGATCACAAAACAGAGATCAAGTTTTTGAAAGAAAATATTTTTAGTCGATTTGAAATCCCTCAAGCCATGATAAGTGATGGTGGAACACATTTCTGCAACAAGCCATTTAAATCTTTAATGAAGAAATAAGGAATCACATATAAAATCGTCACCCCTTATCATCTTCAAAGAAGTGGACAAGGAGAACTTGCTAATATGGAGATCAAACAAATCTTGGAAGAAACAGTAAACCATAATTGAAAAGACTGGTCTTTAAGACTTAATGATTCACTTTGGGCTTATCAAACTGCTTTTAAAACATCATTAGGTATGTCACCTTATAGGCTGGCTTATGGAAAATCTTGTCACTTGCCTGTGGAACTTGAACATAAAGCTTATAAGGCTATTAAAGCTTTCAATTCAAACATTGATGATGCTAGCCAGGTGTGTAAGTTATAAATAAATGAGCTTATAGAAATACGAAATGATGCATATGAGAATTCAAAAATTCATAAAGCAAGAATCAAAAAGTTTCATGACAAGAAAATCTTGAGAAAAACATTTGATGTTGGTCAAAAAGTTTTGCTTTATAATTCTCGACTCCACTGATTTAATGGAAAGCTAAGATCAAGATGGAGTGGTTCATTTATTATGAAACATGTGTATCCTTATAGGGCCTTAGATATTAAGAATCCAATGAATTCAATGTTTTTAAGGTAAATGGACATCATTTGAAAGCTTAATTTGATAATTTTCTTAGTGAAAATAAATCCATTGGTTTTGGTGATCCTGTTTATAAAGATTGATTATTTTGTTTTTCTCATAGTGTTTTTGTGTTTCTTTTTTGTGTGACTTTTGTTTTACTAGTCTCTCTCAAACCCCAGTTAATGACTTTTGTTTTGCTAGTCTCTCTCAAACCCCAGTCATGACTGGGGTTTGAGAGAGACTAGCAAAACAAAAGTCACACAAAAAAGAAGCACGGGCAAGTGATAAGTTTTCCATAAACCAGCCTATAAGGTGACATACCTAATGATGTTTTAAACGCAGTTCGATAAGCCCAAAGTGTATCATTAAGTCTTAAGGACCAATCTTTTCGATTAGGGTTCACTGTTTTTTCCAAGATTTGTTTGATCTCCCTTTCAACAAATTCTACTCCTCCACTTGTCTGAGGGTGATAAGGGGTGGTAAATTTGTGTGTGATTCCATAGTTCTTCATTAAAGATTCAAATGGCTTGTTGAAGAAATGTGTTCCACCATCACTTATCATGACTCGAGGGATTCCAAATTGACTCAAAATATTTTCTTTTAAAACCTTGATCACTATTTTGTGATCATTGTTTCGACTTGGAATTGCCTCTATCCATTTTGAAACATGAACTACTGTAACTAATATGTACAAAAAACCAAATGATTGAGGGAATGGACCTATGAAATCTATACCCCAACAGTCAAAGATTTCAATAATAAAAATAGGATTTAAAGGCATCATGTGATGTTTTAAAATAGATCCTAACTTTTGATAGTTTTCACAAGTTTTGCAAAATGCATGTGTGTTCTTGAACATGGTGGGCTAATATAATCCACATTGTAAAATTTTTGCAATCATCTTTTTTGATGAAAAACGACCCCCCTACATGCCTCATAATGATAAAATTTAATGAAACTACTTACCTCATTATCAGAAATGCATCTTTAAAATATTTGATCAGGAAAATATTTGAATAAGGGTCATCCCAATAAAAGCTCTTCACTTCACTTAAAAACTTTCTTTTGTTATGGGTACTCCAATGTGTGCTGGCAAATATCCTATAGAAAGAAAATTGATAATATTAGCAAACCAAGACATTGTAACAATAAAAAGTAAAGATTCATTAGGAAAATAATCATTGATTGATGTGATATCAGATGTGGAATCTATTGTCAATCTTGACATATGATCCGCGACAATATTTTTGGTGTCTTTCTTATTCTTGATTGTGATATCGAATCGTTGAAGTAACAAAATCCATCGTACCAATCTAGCCTTAGAATCCTTCTTAGAAAGAAGATATTTTAATTTTGTATGATCACTAAAAATAAGAACAGGTAAGCCAACAAGATAAGATCTAAATTTTTCACATGCAAATACTACTGCAAGTAATTTCTTTTCAGTGGTAGTGTAATTCATTTGAGCATTATTTAAAGTTTTACTTGCATAGAAAATCACATAAGGTTTCTTATATTATCTTTTCTTTATCCTAAAACAGCACCCACAACATAAATACTAGCGTGACACATTATTTCAAAAGATAATGACCAATCAGGAGGTTGAATGACAAGAGCAGAAGGAAGCAAGTTTTTAAGTTTAACACAGGCTTCTTCACAATGTTCAGTCCATTCAAAAACATTATTCTTTGTTAGGAGGTCACACAAGGATTTAGATATTACATTAAAATCTTTGATGAACCTTCTGTAAAAACCAGCATGTCCTAAGAATGATCGAACATCTTTAATAGATTTTGATGTTGGCAAATTAGCAATTAACTCGATTTTAGACTTGTCAACCTCAATTCCTGTTTATGAAACAGTGTGACCAAGTACAATGTTGTTTGTTACCATAAAATACCATTTTTTCCAATTCAGCATAAGATTCTTCTCTTCACACCTGCTCAAAACCTTTTCCAAGTTAGTTAAACAATCATCAAATGAATCACAAAAAACAGAAAAATCATCCTAAAAATTTCAAGAAAACATTCAACCATTTCATTAAATATACTAAGCATGCTAAAATGTGGCTGGTGCTTTACATAATCCAGAATGCATCCTTTGATATGCAAAAGTACCAAATGGACATGTGAAAGTAGTTTTCTCTTGATCTTCAAATGCAATTTCAATTTGGTTGTAACTTGAATTGCCATCTAGGAAATAATAAAATTCATGACCTGCTACTCTTTCTAGAATTTGATCCATGAGAGGTAAAGGAAAATGATATTTTCTAGTAATTGAATTAACTTTTCTATACTCAATGCACATGCGCCAACCAGTAATAGTCCTAGTTGGAATTAACTCATTTTTCTCATTTGTTATCATAGTGATTCCAGACTTCTTAGGTACAACTTGGATAGGACTTACCCATTTGCTTAATGATTCCATTATCTAGAAGCTTAATGACTTCATTCCTCACTACTTCTTTCATATTAGGATTAAGCCTTCGTTGCATTTCTATAGAGGGTTTAACATTTTCCTCCAAATAAATCCTGTGTGCAAATCAAAGGACTAATTCCTTTTATGTCAGTTATGGTCCATCTTAATGCATTTTTATGATTTTTAGAGTTTGTAATAACTTACCTTCTTGATGTGCATTAAGTTTGGAAGAGATTATTACCAGAAAAGTTTTATTTTCTCCAAAAAATGAGTACTTGAGATCAGATGGTAACAACTTTAAATCAGGTTTTGGTGGTTGAACACTTAAAGGTACGTACTCAATTGATCGTGGTGACAATTCTTCAATTTTTGGTCTCCAACTACCTACCTTTGATTCTTCCTAAAAATAAACCATTTGCAAATCTTCTGATTCATTAAACTCAGTTTAACTGGAAGTAGTTTCAAATTGATCATAAACTAATTTTTTAATAAAGTCTACTTCCTGTAAATCATTATCATCTTCAGGTTACTTGCAAATGTTAAAAACATTCATTTCCAATGTCATGTTTCCAAAAGATAACTTCATTAGTCCATTCCCACAATTAATCAATGCATTAGAAGTTGCAAGAAATGAACGTCCTAAAATAACTGGAATTAAGTTACATACTACAACAGGTTGTGTATCCAAGACAATAAAATTCACGGGGTAAATGAATTTATCAACTTGTAATAACACATCTTCAACTATTCTTCTAGGCGCTTTTACAGATCTATCAGCAGGTAAGAGAGTTACAGAAGTTTGTTTTAACTCACATAAATAGAGAATTTGAAAAACTAAATATGGAAGCAAATTCACACTAGCTCCAACATCAAGTAAAGCCTTTTTAATTTTATGTTCTCCAATAAAGCATGAAATTGTAGGATAACCAGAGTCTTTATATTTCAAAGCATTATTGTTTTGAAGAATGACACACTTGTTCGACTAAAAAAGCTTTATTTTTCACATTAAGTTTTCTCTTCACGGTGAACAAGTCTTTCAAAAATTTAGCATAAGAAGGTTCATGTTTAATAGCATCCAACAAAGGTATATTGATTCTTCCGTGTTTAAAAGTTTCAAAGATTTTATAATTGTGATTAACTTTTTTTTGTTTGGTCATGGCATGAGGAAATGAAAGTGTTTAGTGGGGAATCAGTCTTTTCTTTGCAATGTTTAGGTTCAACCTCTTCCTTACCCTCAGAGATTGATCATCATCTTTCTCACAAGGTTCAAGAATAGATTTTTCAATAACCTTACCACTACGGAGAGTAATGACTGATTTGACTTAATCCATGTTTTGGCTTACGAAGCTACTCGCACTTGAATTGTATTGTCCTATAGGATTTTGCTGTGGTTGAGATAAAAACTTACCTTTCTTCTGAAAACTTAGAGCATATGTGAATTTTACAAGAGTATCTTTCAAATCTGCCCAAGTTTGAGCATTTTGAGTGTTGATTGTCTCTTGCTTTTCAATGAATGCATGCAATGTTTCCTAAAGATTTTTTTTTTATGAGGAGGAGCATAAGGAGGTGTATATATATGAAAATTTTAAAAATTATGATGTGCTTGAAATGGTGGTTGTGAAGTTTGTACTTTATTGTTACAACTCTTCCAATTGAAATTTGGATGATTTCTCCAACCAGGATTATACATTTATGAGTATGGATAATTATTTGGCTTTTAAAAATTGTTTAAAGCATTGACTTGTTTATTGAGACATTTCTTGAAAGAATGCAAAGTTGGACAATCATTGGTTGAGTGTTCATTAGTTTCACAGATTTGACACACAATTTCTTGAACAGATTTTAATTAACCACTCCTTTTTAATTCTAGTGCCTCGACTTTCTAGCTAAAGATGCAAATTTGGCTTGGAGGTCATGATATTTCCTAAGATTGTACATGCCTTCACTATATGTATGAGGTTGAGTTTTATCCGGTGCCTCATAAGTGCCTACAGTGTCCTAATTTTAAGCATTTTCAGCTAACAAGTCCATATACTCCATTGCTTCATCAGGGTCTTTGTCTTCAAAAGTTCCATTGCACATCAATTCCACAATTTGCCTATCTTTAGGTGTTAACCCTTCATAAAAGTGTGAAACTAATCTCCATGTTTCAAAACTATGATGAGGACATGAATTAAGCAGGTCTCTATATCTATCCCAACACTGGTAAAATGTTTCTCCTAATTTTTGAGTGAAAGTGGTGATTTGTCTTTTGAAAGAGTTTGTTCTATGAGAAGAAAAAAACTTCTTCAAAAACTGTTATTGCATTTCATCCCAAGCATGAATGGATCCTGACCTAAGATTTTGCAGCCATGTTTTAGCTTTATCTTTTAAAGAAAAAGGAAAAACCTTTAATCTAATGGTATTCATACTATAATTTGAGTCATTATAAGTGTTACAAACTTCTTAAAATTCTCTCAAATGCAAGTATAAATTTTCTAGATCTAAACAATGTAAAATATGTAAAAGTTGAATAATACCTGGTTTAAAATCAAAGTGAGATGCATTAGGAGAGAAAATTATACATGATGGAGCACTTGTTCTTGATGGATTCATGTGGTCTCTAAGTGTTGTAACATGGTTATTCTCATTATGAAATAACTGGTTATCCTCTTCGGCTATTTTTCTGATAAGGATAAAAATTTCCTACAAAACCTACCACTTAATGTGCGTGACCAAACTGTCATACAAGTGCAGAAAGAAAGAAGAAAAATAATAAAATAAAATAAGACAAAATAAAATATATAATTTATACAATAACTTACCTCCTCGGCAACGACGCCAAAAACTTGACATGATCAAATGATTGATATCTTCTCCCAAGTGCAAGAGTGTTAAGGTAATAAATTACTTGGTAAGACCGGGGTAGATCCACAAGGAGGTCAACTATATAAACCCACAGATAATAAAATAAACAGAGTTGAAGAAAATTTTGAGAAATGATATTAATGTAAAGATTAAACAAGGATAAAAAAATTGTCAAGGTTAGAGGATCCACTAAAGGTATTTCGAATAAATATAGTTCGAACTCTTTTTATTACTCAATTGGAAACCACACACAAAGAAGGTTCCAATCGGATGATTTATCATTAATGACTCATTATAAAATATTAATATAATCATATTAATTATCTTATTTGAGTAATGTTAATACTTGTAAATGTTGTCAGGTATTCATAATATTAACTTATATCAATAACAAATCAAGTTCCTTTCATAGCACGAGTGTCGGTTATCCATACAGTAGGCTATGATTCATAGTATTAACTTATGTCAACAACAAATCAAGTTCCTTTCATAGCACAAGTGTCGGTTATCCATACAGTAGGCTATGAAAGGATTAAGTATTTGTTGTACCAAGGGTTGTATAACATAAATCTATATTAATCATTTAACAAGCAAGGTATTAAGAATGAGTAAGATAAAAATTATAAAACATGTTAATAGCAAACTTTCTTGAATATAAACATTAAAGTACAAGTTGAGTTTATACTATACTTATTCTAACACCATTAGTGTAACCTTTTCACCTAGACAAAATAAACTTAGCTAAATATAATAAAGAAGACAAACATAAATAAATAAGATAAGAACATAATTATGATATAAGTTAACTAAGTATAGTAAAGAAAATAAAAAGCATAAATAAGAGATTAATGAAAATATAACATGAAATAAAACTTGAACATTACAAAAATATAAAGAAAGAAAGCAAGAGCAAGATCTTGATCTGAAAACCAAGATGTCTAAATGTATGAAAAATGCCTTCTTTTATAGGCTAAAATTTAAAACTATTGATTTGATGACTAACTAATGAGTTGGTTGTCAACCATTGACTTGGTGGCTAGCTGTTGACTTCTTGGCTAGACAAAACGTCATTGCTAACATCAGAATTTGAACAAATAGTCTTCATCAACGTTGTGGGCATTTATCTCAGCCTTCCAACACAAAATGAATGAGCTCATTTGGACTTCTATAACTCGAGATATGGGTTGAACACCGAACAGTGTCTGGGTTGCAGGAGAGATTTAGACTTCTCTTCTGTGCTAGGATTTGAACTTTAAAATGTCAGTTTTGAATCTTAGCCTCTCTATGAATGTTTTAGGCCTACATTTTAGCTTTCTATCAAGACAAATCAGACCTAAATCCAAGGTCTACAGTTCCAGTTATGACCCAATAATCAAATGGTGTTCTAGTTTGAATTGAATCACCATCTCTTCTTGAAGCTTAGCCCTCTCTTTGTCTTTTTAATTTCAATAGTTAAACACATCAATCAATCTTTTAAATTGTGAGATATGCTTGCATTTAAAATGAGCATTTACTATAAATTAAAGATATCTTATATTATCATACTTGTTATTATAAAACATGTTTAAGTTAAGGAATTTAATGATATTTTAAGTGCAACATGATGATATAAAACCTTAATAAAAATCCACTTTTAAGTACTAATCACACCCCCCAACCATCTTGTTGCTAATCCCTAGTAATTAAAGTGTTAATATAGAAAAACCATTTACAAAATTCAAGAACAAGACATTCATCATTTTACTTCCATTGATCTATTCAAATTAACAAACTCTCATTAGATTTATATGTTTGCTCCATACCTCTTAATCAAGATATTAATAAACCTTCTTTTTATGCTCAATAAATCAAAACATAATTATGGGGCTTTTCTTGAAAGAAAACAAAATTTGTTCTAATGTTTTTCTAGTGTTATCTTTTTTGAGTTGGGATATATATATACTTATTATTATTATTATTATAGAAATTGAGAGGTCAGTATTTAACAACTTCTAGAGGTTTGAAAAGGGCATGTCGCTAGTGAAAAT
>Ga0307511_10002848_pt1 | contig 17962 bp, 21 predicted proteins | sample 13_EM_MG_FD_200266 | JGI IMG/M metagenome (GOLD analysis project Ga0307511, IMG submission 200266) | Populus trichocarpa ectomycorrhiza microbial communities from riparian zone in the Pacific Northwest, United States - 13_EM | ecosystem: Host-associated > Plants > Roots > Unclassified | place... | reverse complement strand
GAAGAAGGGATGGATGAACGACGTGATAAGAATGAATGGGTAATGAGATAAGTGATGGTGCATCATGAAGATAAGAAATGAATAAAGAAGATGCACCGTGAGAACGCATGTGACCTCTCGTGAGAATAATTGGTAATGATCGTGAGAGAGATCACCTATATAAAGATAAATGAAAGAAGTCACACTGAGTCGTCAGGGTTGAGGGTTTGATGGACAGATAGGAGCTCGGAGAGATCCGTTGAAGATAGGGGACTTGACTGATAACCGGGTTCTTGATATATAAGGGAGATGGGTTTGGTCCGGTTGTCTCCATCGTCTTCAGTCGATACTCTTCCACCATTCCAGCACTACTCCTCTTCCTCCTTTACTTCTATGCTTTCCTTCTTTACCATGTCCGACATCTACACCCACGAGGACGTCATGGATTTCACCAACCCCTTCCTCGACTTCGACCAGGGTTACGTCCGCCCATTCGCCACAATCCTGCCGGCCGTTAAGGCCACTCTGATTCCAATTCCGCCGTCCGAGGAGGAGTCGGTCCTCCCGAAGAAGCCTCTTACTAGGAAGGAGCTCAAGACTCGTCGGGGTTATCCTCGGGGTGAGAGTCAGGGTGAATCCTCAGGTAGGATTCTTCTTCCTTCTTTGTTTGATCGGAATGTTGAAGAGTCTTTTTATAGGATTGCCTTTCTTCAAGAGGAAGAAGGGGCATTTCCCTTCTGAGGAGGAGAGGGAGGCTCGAGACAAACGTTTGTTTGTCTATCGTTACAATCAAGGTGGCGAGTCGTCCAGGAGGGACAACGGGGGAAAACCCTATCCTTCCCTTCAGTCGGTGAGGGGTAGGATGATGACCAGTAAGTACCGACACGATGGGTTGAGGGATCTGGGTCTAGGGGATGCCGTTATGGTGTCCAAGGAGCGATGGAGGAAGCACGTCAACGAGTTAGATCTCGAGACGTTTCCGAAGTCGTGGATTGGTCGGGGTCTGCGGGAGATCCACCATGAGAACGATGCGATGGACGGGCGTATGGACGCTTGTATAGGTTTCGCAGCTGTCATGGGTTGCGAGATCTATGAGAGTATCGCGGAGGTGAAGGAGGACATGAGGGAGGAGCAGAAGAAGAGGGCTCTCGACGGTTGGGAGCGTATGAACGTGAAGAGGTCCCTTGAGGATTCTTTAAGGTGTGTCCTCCTTTACTCCTTTCTTGATGAGGAGTACTGACAGGATTCCAGGGAGGGTCAGTTAGAGATTGCTGACCTCAAGGCTCGTGTTACTTCCCTGGAGAGGATGGTCAAGAAGTTGACCAATCCTCCTCCTGTTGTTCCGAGGGAGGTTGTCTTCCGTCCGGCTTCTCCTCCTCTTCCCGACATCGGTTTCCCCGATGAGATTCCCGGTTTGACCGTCAACCAGGCCACTGTTGACCAGTACGTAGACTGGCAGTCTTATGACAAGACTTGGCCTCATGGTGGGGACGATGCTGATGACGAGTTGGACTTCGATGGAGTGGGGGAGTCCGATAAGGAGAACGAGTGGGTTGTGGCTGCCTCTTCCGAATAGATAGTTCTTTATCGGTTTTCCAATACTATCTGTTTTCCTCGTCTTGATGGTGTGACTTTGAAGTGTGAAAAGATAAGATAAGATAACGCCATGTCATGATTTGAACGAGTGTTTGGGCGCTTCGGACTTAGAAGAAAATGAGTGTTATGGTGAAAATCGTGACACTGCCCAACGGCAGTGGCAGGTGGAAGGGGGATTGAGGGAAGCTGGGAGTTGTGTTCTCATATTACTTCGCAAGCAACGTACCCGAGAATCGTTGGGCAGTGTGGCTAGCTCAAAGTCAGGAATGGGAGAGATAGGGGAAGCAACATTTTTTCATCATCCCGGCGAGTAGGGAGAGAGGCAGAAAGGTGACGACCCCCCAAGGTCCCAAGACGGACGAAGTCGGCCACCGCGCCCAGCGGAGGGCCCAACACGTGACATATATTGCCGAATATGGGCATGGGTGGTTGCGTGCTACCACAACTAATCCAAGCTCAATAGTCGGCAGTCATCAGTTCACGGCCGCTCCCCACGGAGTCACCCAACGAATGAACCATGTCAAGGGAAGGTTGTTGGAGAAACGATCGCCTTGACCCAAGGAACGAACCTAGGCCACCCCACCATACCTCCCACTCAGCGACCATCCAACAACCCCACACGGCGGAACCGTGCCGCACAAAGACTTGTATGACTTGCTGACGCCAACCACATCCATCCAATCACCCTTCAGTCCCCTCTGGTCCGCACATCCCACCAAACTCAGTGCCGGCCCCATCACGGGGAGATTCCCTACTCTCCCCCTCCAAAGTTTCCGTCGGGACAGACACCTTCGTCGCGTGCGCTGCGTAGTCTCTGCGGGAAGGAAACTTGGAGGTCCGTTTCAATCACCCTTCGGTGGAGCATTATGCTCACCGCTTACCATATACCTACGATGGACAAGCCCGTTCAAGAACCGATCAACAGAAAAAACAAGCCAGGCTGTGAATAAACGTTCTTAAACCCCCATTGACAAATAGACTGGGAGTCATACAACCACACGCCACAAACGGTATCGGTGTCAACAGATCCTCCGTTATCGCGACGGGCGACCCATGAAAATGCCCGAGGTGGCGGGAGAACGAAGTGTATAATCTTCGGCATCAGAGGCCAAGGTCGATGTCACTGCCTTCGTCAAACTTAGGATGATCGTCGGTCACGGTCCGTAGTTCGGAAATGCTGTGTCCTGCACCCCATCACTGACGTCGTTCTCAGGTGCGTTCAGGGTCGTGTCTCTCGTGAGGGAAACCAGGGGTGGGGGTCTTTTTGTTATGAAAGGGGTAAGTATTGTTCCGGTCTCCCAGTGATCATGGGCAATTACTTGAGATCAAACCTGGCGTCATTCCTTTACACAGCGCGAAACAAATATGCCACGTAAGGGCCAGGGGGAACATGTCCGTGCCGAGTGCGACGTCTTGAAGTATGCTTTCATAGTCAGCCCCTCTGATAGCGCAGAATTGATCGTTAGACCTTCCACAGGTTTCAGGACAAGGATCATTTGTACTTCATCACACCCATTATTTTTTGTCATGATGAAAGTTTACCTATCTCATCGATTCCTCGTACAGAATCCTACTGGGTTCTTGGATCCATTGGCAGCGGTGACTCCAACCCGCTGATAGAACGAGACTTCTTCGAAGATTTTACGAAGTTTTATGTGGCTGGGGCGACTAGTGGCCGCCATCACCTTGGGTCCACCCGCGGAGCTATCGAACCAAAGGTAGGATCCCACCGAATCCACTACATATTCCGATTAACCCTTTACTGGATATAGGTCTTCCTTTTTGATCCATCAGATCATATCAAACCCGGTCACTTCGGTTTGGCGTGCGTTTCCACCAGGAGGTGTGGTACAAGACGCTAACTTCTTTGGTTTCTCGTAGAACGGATCTCTACTTGGCTTATGATTCACACGCCGGTTGGTGTAGCTGGGCTATCCACAGTGGTCAACGGACGTCTGGCCATAGATCGTGAAGAACGACATCTCCCTCTTTTGCATAAACTCAGAGCATCGTCGTCCCCTCGAGGTATTTACGACTCTCGCCAAGCCCCGAACCCGGCGCACTAACTCACCTCCCTCAGGCCAACCTCCGGGTTGGGCACGCTTACCGGGCGGCGGGTTTTCGAGTATGTCCACGAGGAGGATCCTGGAGGAACTAGAATTCCGGCCATCCATGTCTCAGGCTTCCTGTGGTCGACTACATCTGCACCCTCGATGGGATGACTAAAGGGTGAAGAACTACTGCGGAATCTGTGTCCAGTCGCGGCGGGTCACTGATCACACGCCTGGGTTGTAAGTCCTATAAACTACCATCAGACCGAATATCCTTTACGAACACCGGCAAGATCATCGGGTTTGGTGCTTTGGGAGACCCATACTTAATGGAAGGAGGCAAATTCCACGCGATGTGAAATACCGCCGGAAGGGGCCGAGGTCGAGACTCGCGAGAAGCGCAGAGTCAAACGATTCTGTGGCGCATACCGCACGGTACCTCATCGGGACAATACCCAAATACTTCTGACATGAAGTGGTCAAGGTGACGGACATCATTGTGTATATAAGTGAGCAGTACGCAGTGGGGAATTATATGGCTTATTTCTAACGGGCGTTTATTTCCGCATCCAGGATAATGACGGCAGCTGCGACCGTCCCACGTCGAGCCGGGTCACACTCCCAACATCCCTTTATCATCTTCCACACACAATTGGATAGTCCGGGATGGTCGGGGCGGGGCGGTCGCCGACCGCCCAACATCGCACAGACACCTGCAACCCCACCCTCATCAGAGAATGGAACCCGGCCGGCGAAAATCTAAGAAACAGCCCACTTCCGTGAGTACGTTGTCCATGAGACACTCAATGTTGGACCAACCTCCCAAGCCAGGACGCCAAATGCATACACGTCGCTAGCCTTCGTAGTTCCGGCGTCGGTCAACCCGAAGCGCGGAGGGTCAACCAGTTCCGGAGCAGTTCCATGGAAGAACCCGTCCGCGGATGGAAGGAGAGCCGTTCCAAGACCCGCAACGCGGGCACGTCCGCAAGAGTCGACGAGGATGTTGGTCTGGACGAATGTGAGCAGGCGACCGGGGGTGTGAGTGGCGGTGAGTAACATACAGTCTTCAGGTTCCCGTGGACGATATTCAGTTTGTGCATGTGCTCCACCCCACGTGCTATTTCCAACAACTGATCTCGGGACGTCAACATTGTGGGCGGTGGATTTGGTGACGGAAACGTACCAGTTCACATCGCTCGCCATCCCCGTTGTTCCTCAGATACTCTCTGAGGTTTAGGTGGTCCATGAACTCGAAAACAAGAGCCAGTGGGTGCCTAGGGGTGGAGTACAGTCCGATAAGCGGTACAAAACTCCCGCCCTTGACACGACTACACGCCAATGCTTCTTTATAGAACCTCTACCAATAGACTGTTAGCCAATGGAACGCACTGCGTGTGGGCGCCGCTCACCATGTAGGTTACTAAGTAGTTAGAAGATGAATCGCATCTGTATACCTTGATTGCGACCTTGCGTTTCTCCACCTTACCGACCCAGACGTCCGCGGTGCCCCCAGCATCAACGGGATGTTCCCCGACGAACTCGAGCGCTCCGTGCTCCAACCATTCACAACTGTCTGGTAGGCGTGACCGAAGGTGAGGGACCAAGTCAACGAGATGTTCACCTACTGCACCAGGGTCTATCGGAATGGACTGGTCAATCCCCGGTGAAAATGACTTTGACTGGTTGGGTATATCGGTGGCGCAGAATGGCGTATCGACCCCTTCGAGTGATGTTTTTGGGTGGAATATGAGACGAAGGAGCGTAAGAAGGCGGGGGAATAGGCGTCTATGGTGAAAGGAAGAGCGTTCGGAGCGCAGGAGTGCTACAGACTGGGCCATGTTGAGAAGTGGGAGGCAGGTATAGTGACTACAGTGTCTCCGTTTCTCCTTCCATGGCCTGCCTCAGCCGTGGGAGGATGGTCCCTTTTTGGGTAGCGCGCATCCGAGGCAGTGCGCTGTTTGTGTGGCACGTAATCGCCTCCATTCTTTTTCAGATGGCCGAGTCCCGGCCTGCAAGTTCGGTCACCGGCCTGAGGTTAACTCAGGTTTACTGCTGTCTGCGAAGGATAAACCATCTTTGCACATATCTGATGATTGTGCGATCTTGCAGGTTCTCGTACTTGTGAAACTTCTTGTCTCCCCCCCGGGAACGTGGCAAAGGGTCCCAGCGTCAAGATTTTACCCTCGACTTCCACAGGCAAGTGCTGTCTCCTGGACTTTATACCCCAGAGAATCGGAGGAGCTCGATAGTGATCGCACGAAGATGTCGCATGACGAGGATCTCAATGCGTCGAGTCCCTCGCTTCAACGTATACGCGACTGCTGGGTCGCCCCTATTTGAGTTGCTTGTTCTCGGCCGTCGGCTCAACTCCAAACCCCACCAACGTCCGAAAAAGTTAGAGCCCGATTCGGATATTTTGACAGGGATGTCTACAGACCCTCCCTCCCACTACGTCTCCGGAAATTGGTCGAACGGGAGATCCCAAACCTAACCCACTTCTTCTGAGTCGCTGCGGGGTAAACGGACCGGAGTACACGTGAAGTTGGTATGATAAAGGACTGATATACGCGCAACACCTACACAGATAGTGGTGGTACAAAATAAAAAGATTGGATAACCCGCGTCGTCGGACTCATCGAGCGCTCTCGTTGACCGTCCTTCGTTGTGTAGGGTCACCTTTCCAACATCCTTTGATCATCTTCCACACACCATCAGAAAGTTCAGGGTGGTCAGGTCGTGCCGGTTGGCGTCCTTTCAACATCGAACAAGCTCCTGAGATGACACTCCCATCGGAGAACGGAGATCGCCCAGCGAAAACCTATCCACAAACCCAACCCCGTTTAGTGATTCACCGGGGAGGGGGACTACGAACACCGTCCTCACCTCCCATGCCATGACGGCAAACTCATACACGTCGCTGGCCATTGTAACCTCGGTATCAATGGACCCCCATCGTCGGGCGTCAATCCGATCCGATCGATTGACGTCCAAGGCGGGCACGGCGATGGCTGGAATAAAGTGCGTCCCTAAACCTGCGATGCGAACGCGTCCATCATTACCCACAAGGATATTGGTCTAGAAAAACGTAAGCGGAAGATCAAAGCACTGTGGGAGAGTGGGGCGGGCGCACAATCTCGAGGTTTCCGTGGACCATACCAAGGCTATGCATGTACCTCAGGCCACGAGCGATTTCCAATAACTGACATTGAGGTGATGAGGTGGTTGGAGGCGACAGGCGCGACGATGGAAGGGCGTACCAGCTCCAGCCTTCCTACGTCCCAGTGGTCCCTTAGGTACCTCCTGAGATTCAAATGGTCCATGAATGCGAAAACGAGAGAAAACGGGTGCTCCCGAGTTGAATACACGCCAACGAATGATACAAAACTCTCGTCACTGTTGCTGAGGCGGCTGCATGCCAACGCTTCCTGGTATAACCTCTGCCAGTGGTTCCTGGTGAGTGAAACGCAGCGTGGCCTGGTAGCGAGCGCTGGTGACTCACCAAGTAAATGGATCCGCAACTCGATGTGGAATGGTGCCTGTGGGATTTGATTGCAACAGCGGTGTCATCATTCTTCTCCCCACCCACACATCCGCAAAGCCGCCGGCGTCAATGGCCCACGACATTCAAGTCGTCCTGTCCCAATAGCTCGCAACTGACAGGTAGGAATGATCTGAGGTGACGGACGGCATCGACAAGGTGTTCGGGCAGTGCACCAGTATGTGTCATGGACGAAAGGTCAAGATCTGGTGCGGGCGACTCCAGCTGTTCGGGTGCCTCCGTATGACATAGGTGCGTCTCACTCCCTTCTTGCTGTTTCCTTCTGGGAGGGGGGGTTTCGCGGGGGCGGGAGAGCTGGTGAAAGTATCTAGGAAGACGAAGGAAGGGGTTCACAGTAGAAGGGTAGGTGCTGTTGAGGCGCAGCAACCAATCCCCCGGGCCAGGACACGAACGTTGGGCGGTGAGGTTGTCGGGCCTCTCCGTAATTTATGCTGGTTTCATATATTCAGTTTGGCCCCCTTGTGCCAGGGGGTTTCGGGTGGTTTCTGGATCCAAGCCGGCCGAAACATTGACCTGGGATTACCTAAAGGCGCGACCCATTATGGCGGGCGATCGAGCTGGTGCTCTTTGTCTCTGAACCACGTTCGGAGCCACGGGAGCAATTTCCAGGCGGGTATATGACCTTGTCACCATCCCAGTCGCAGCGATCACTTGAACCTTCTTCAAGAGAAACCCAGCTAAGCCTTCTCCTGTTTATACGCCGTCACCATACGTGGGGGTATATGTATAACCGAAATGATTGTGGCTCAAATTCAGTACCGTATATGGAATGCCCGTTGACAGCGTTGATGTAGGATAGATGGCACCCCAGTAAACAAGTCCATCACCACCATTGAGGACGGGAATTCCATGGCCTAATGAGCGGCCGCAATGGGAGCTGGAAGAATAGTACGCCTGTCACACTCGCGACATTGGCAAACTCGAGTCGCTTAACCCCATCTAGAAAGTGTCACCCATGTAAGTGTGACTGGCGCTATGTAAACCGATGCGAACCTACACGGATTACCCGTGACCACTGAACTTTAGCAGTTTGTGAAGAAGCCAGTTGGTTGGGAACCAATGTCTGATCTCATCCAAGTGGAGGGTAATACGTGACTTCAGTAGGAGTTAAACGTTGATGAAAGAAAGGGGAGGTGCTTACATAGCGGGCGTTGCATCTGTAATCAAATCTCAAATCAAATCCCTGGAGCACCAACTGAAGAGGATGAACGGACCTGGGTTTTGGCTCTGTGTGATGCCTGCTGGTTCCTGCCCCTACCGCTTTAACTCCGGTCACTTGACCTCAGCCTCCTGATTACTCGCAATGCTCCCTGTTGAAAGATTTCTAACGAGGAAATATTGTCGAGCGAGAAACCTGACCTTGGCACATTCCAGCCACAAGGGTGGCGCATATCGGATGTCTTGGTGGCGGTCACAGATTGTACGGTAAAGGACACAGCTCGCGTCCTCCTTAATGGGGAGGGTAGTGCCAGCGGTGTTGGAGGGGTGGTCATGACGGTATGTACGGGTCGCTGGCTCCGGAGCCACAGAGGCGACATAGGGCTCGGCCAATGCTTCCCCTACTCGATAGGCGGTCTTGTCGTTCCCGTGTATCTCCCAGCTTTGCATCCGTCAGATTTGTGTTTCTTGGTGTAGGTTTGATGGCAGTGTGGCGAGGGACTCACCGAACGAACCGGGCGGTGCAGGTCTCGAATGGGCACTACGTCGAAGAAGATTACGGCACATTTGGCGCTAGATCTAGAGCGGACGGAGGCACGATCGTGATTGGTTGTGTGACGAGTGTGACCGTGCTACAGACTAGAGGCGACGACTCCGCCAACAAAATCTTGAAATGTGTAGCGACTCCCAAGAGAGTTCCGTTCCGACCGCTCGAGCGCTCGTGCACTCTACAACCTAACCCGGAGCCATCACAGACCCGGGGAGGCTCCTCGTTTTTTGTTTTCCCAGTTTAGGCATGCCGTACACTCTCAATCGATGTACATGGGAGACCTACATCGCCCGGGGGTTTGGTGGTGAGGTAAGAAACTTGTGAAATCGAGGCCCTTTCGAGTAGACCTATTTTGCCCGGCATCTCAAAGAGGTTCCTTTCCAACGCATCTATTTTCACCGCTTCGAGAATGATAGACCTAACATTTCTAGAGTTCAGAGAAGTGGTCGTAATACCCTAAGACAAAAATACACAGAATAGGAAATACACGGGTCGCGGCGAGCGTCAGTTCAATTCTGCGTTCAGAATAGCGATGACCTCGGCGATCGTTTTGCGTCGAAACGGAACGCACTCCCAACATCCCTCGATCATCCCCCACACACCGTTGGAGAGTTCGGGGTGGTCAGGGCGGGGCGGCCGCCGTCCGCTTAACATCGAGTAAACCCCTGCGACCACACCCTCGTCAGAGAATGGAATTCGCCCAGCAAAAACCTAATAACGGTCCCCACTCCGTTGAGCAATTCGCTCATGAGACATTTAAATGTTGGACTCACCTCCAAAGCTAAGACGCCAAACGCATATATGTCGCTGGCCTTTGTAGCTCCGGTGTCGGTCAACCCGAAGCGTTGAGGATCAACAAGCTCCGGAGCTGCCCCGTGGAAGAACCTGTCGATGTCCACTTCGGGCGCAGCGGATAGAAGAAAGGCGGTTCCAAGACCTGCGACACGGGCATGTCCACGGGCATCAACGAGGATATTTATCTGGGCGGATGTGAGCGCGTGGCTGGAGCGTGAATGGAGGAAGGAACATACGATCTTAAGGTTTCCGTGGACGACATTGGATTTGTGCATGTATTCTACACCGCGTGTTATTTCCAATAGCTAGCCTCGGGATGTTGGTATGATGAGCTGAAACATGATGATGGGAGCGTACAAGTTCACGCTTCCCGATTTCTACGTGGCTCCTGAGATATTCTCTGAGGTTAAGGTGATCCATGAACTCGAAAACCAGAGCCAGTGGGTGCTCGGGGGTGGAATACACTCCAATAAATGGCACAATATTCGCTTCATTGAGGCGACTACACGCCAGCACTTCGTTGTGGAACCTCTGCAGAGACTTCAGGTCAATGGGATACGCTCCGCGCGAGCACGTGCCGCTTACCGCGTAGGTCGCTGAGTAGTTCGAAGACGAATTGCATCTGTAAACCTTGATCGCAACCTTGCAGTTGCCCAGCTTGCCGACCCGGACGTCCGCGACGCCACCGGCATCGACAGGGTGTTCTCCAACGATCTCAATGGATCCTTGGTCCAGCCAGCCGCAACTGGCCGGTAGCAGAGGTCGGAGGTGGGACACTAGGCCGATGAGATGTTCGCATAATGCACCAGGATCGGCCCCGGGATGCAACTTGTCGATCTCAGATGGAAGCTGCTCCGGCCGGTCAGATACACCAGTGGTGTGCGGGGATACGTCGAGCCCTCCAAGTGAAACCTTCGGGTGGGAAACCAGACGAGAGGAAGTGAGAAGGTGAGGGAATGCACCTCTAGGACGAGGGGGGAGGAGTTTGGATGAACGCAAGGGCGCTACGGATTTAGCCATGTCGGGGGGTGGTGCGCGGGGGTATCTGTTGCCTCCCCCTACGGCTTGTAGTTGGTCTTATATGGAATTGCATAATACTGGAGAGGAGGGTTGATGGTCATGGAATGTTGCAACTAAGGCTGACTATGGTTGTCACAGGAGTCGTGGCCACCGATGCTCAGTTGCCGTCACGTGCCGTTGGGTAGTCGGGGTCCCATACGGGCGCCACACTGACCCTGTCCCGCTCAACCGTCATCGCCAGCTGCGTACCTCATCCCGAATGGGCCCATTGGTTACCGGTCATCGCCTATCCCATACTCGGATCCGGGGGAGAACCTTGCAACCCCAAAAATCCGATCTGAAACCCGATACACCCATTGAGCCGTGATCGCAAAGGCACGTCCTGTCTCTTGGTCTGCGATTGACAAACCCATGTGCACCCTGCGACTCATCGTGGCGAAAGGTGACGTCGGTTCGTGAACGTTCGTCAACAGTATAGCGTGAAACGCGTGGAACACTGTGAGGAATCTTGGCGAAAATGCTCCGCCTCCTCCGATCCCCCGAGCCGCTGCGAGCGCGTACTGGGTTTCCTGGACAATAACACAAGTAGGAGCGGAGATGACTCAGAGCTCTCTCGGCAGTCGACTACGTCGTTCCTGATACGCAATCACAACGCTCAATTGGCCCTGCACACATTACTGCGACCCTCGGATGACCCTCGAGCAGTCTTCTCTATCTATCACAATGGAACGAATAGTGGAACCCCGACGAGGTCTCTTGTGGTCTTCCCTTTGACAGCTTGGAGACACTTCCCGTGATCATGGAAATTTTTGACAGCGCAGCATGCGGCTTTTTTCGCGGAAACCCCAAAACCCTCAGCGGTTCCATTCATCGATCGAGGGTCGCGTGGTAAGATGTGTCCCGGACGGAGCTGGAGCCAGGAAGCGAGGCGATGCATCGGATCTGACTACGGACCCAAAATCCATGCGGTAATGTGAATTAAAAGGGTTCCACCCTACTTTTTCTCAAAGCGTTCTGACGTTTGGCAGCCTGCTGTGATGCACTGCCGTTAGTTCACCTTCCATCGATTACCATCGATGTCTAGGCAGTGTTGGAGCTCGACCCGAACAAGGTCATTTCGTTCGGTCGTTGTCCCTCCTCCCGCAATTTGATCCGGCTCAATAACGGAACTATTGCGATCCGGTGCCTGTTCGACGTCAATCCTGCCGTATCCGTGATGGTGCTCCGGACACCGTGAGTCGGTTATTTCGCTCAGAACAGGGGGAGAGCGTTCGCGGATAATAATTGGATCGCCGGGAGAGGGTCAGGGGTGAGACAGATGGCATTTCCACACGGTCGCAGAGAGCTGCGGTTCACGCCGTTGTTTCTTGGCTGTGCGTCGGATCCTGCGCGCTTTTTGGGGTACTGAGTGAGACTCGTTCGGTATATGGAGTCATCTTTGTATCATCAGAGCTAAATATAAGAATAAGTATCAATGTCAACGAATATATATTTAATATTCTACCCTGAACGAACAATCTTCCAACGCATTCGGCCACGCCGACCGGATGGGTTTCATGACCCAGGAAAGTGGGATCACGACCTCAAATCTAACCCTTCCTCCGCTCTCGGCCCTGATCCGCTTCACCTCGGTTCCGACATCCCGAAGGTCTTTCATCGTAGCGTCATCCACCGTGAACTCAGAGACTAGGCGTGCGGGTGGAACGTAACGATAGAGATAGATCGTTATGCCGCTCAGGTGCGGTGAATTTGCTGGATTGATGGTTGAGAGCGCCGCATATAACCAACGGCAGCTGGCGAACTTCGAGAGCAAAGAGAACGACAGGTGTTCGAGGGATTTGTGGCGGGAAAGGTCGAACCCATGAACGTTCTTCCCGGGAATAGTGACGGCTGCCAGAGTCGTTAGCATATACGGTTGGCTGTATTTCGTGAGGGGTGTCACCTTCTGCGGAGACGGAGATGTCCAGGTCGGTCAAAGTGTCTTGGCAAGAGGTCACCAAGGCCGCGTAGACCGGAAAGTCGTCCTCGGCGTTGCAGAACGCCTTCATGCTCTTGAAAGCAAGCCCTGCGGGTGCTTCCAAAAGCGATTCCACAATGCTGGCATGAGAATCGCCCGTGAGCAGCAGCTCTAACCTTCCGCTGTATCTCCCCTTTAGAATCCCACCCATTCTAGCCGGAAAATCGCCTCTCTGGAAGGTACACAGAGAGAAATTATCGAGGTTGGGGAGCTGTCCCATGATCTCGAGCACTTGGGAGTTCGTTACCGATACGAACTTCATCGTCAACGAACGGATAGAGGCGGGGAGTTTGCCGATGGTCGAGATCCATTCGTAGTTTTCGCACCTTCCACCGATCAAAGCGAGATCCCGGACGTTTGAAAAGTACGGCATGTATTCTGGGAGTTGTATCGGCATGTCAGATACGAGATGGATGCGCATTTCGCGGGTATACGTGGCTGGGCTGGTCGAAGGATTGGGGAAGGTAGCCTTCCAGGTCGGAAGGTTGTGGGGTCGAAACACGACGCGACTGAAAAGATGACGGCGGCACGATGGCACGAAGGCCCTCGCAGCCGTCGAGCAATGACGGAGGGAGGTGGAATCGCCCGCGAGGTGGTCCATGATCTCGTCGAGGAGTTCTTGGGGGAGACGTGGGGTATCGGAGGGTCCAGACGAGGCCCGTAGTCGGACTCGACGACACTTGGATGAGGCAGAGCCCATTTCCTAGTAAAGCTGTGGAGAAACGAGAGTGAGAGGCTTGGGGAAAGAGAGGGAACGGTTTCTATCTACCGGCTTTATATAGCCGCATTTATAGCCGTTTCCGACCGCCCAATGCCTGCGACGAAAGTTATGTGATGCGGGCTAGCGCATGTATAGCGGCGTTGTTGATGGTCTCATCCCGCCCAAAGTCCTGACATGAGTACTTTGGTTGTGGGCGCGTGCGGGGGAAGAAGGACAATTGAGGTGAGTGTGGGAACACAAGGCCCCGCCTGGGCGTCAATGCGCGGAGTATTTTTTCCCAGCTCGAGCTGATGCGCCACGACAGGATCGCGTCGGTACCTCAGCCTTGCAATAAGAGGCTTCATATTAGGTTACCGTCGAATTGAAGGTTCCCCGGACGTCGCTCACGATATCTGGCGACATCTCTCCGAGCGTGCTCCTTCATCAGCAAATATCGCAACTTGCATTCGAGTACGTACTCATTACTGTTTACTTCAGTGTGGTTGCCTTTCATGTAGTCCCACCCACCAGCTTTAACTTCTCTTCTTCCCAAATCAGACCCTGATTACACTGTACGGAATGCGCGCATCAGCTATGCTTCTCCGGGATCAAAGAGCACTCCTCGGGACCGGTCGGCCCCAACCGGGACCTGTTTGCTACCCATCCCCGGATACGATCCACAGTGGATCATTTTAATATGAAAGATGCGTGTATTACCCGCTTCGCCCGGCTGTGACACGGTTCCCAAATCTATATAGTTGGCCGTTGGCTAAAATAAAACTGCACGGAGCTCCCACCATCGTCGGAGACCGCCAACTCGTCCGCTTCGCTGATACATACCTCTCGCGGCCAGAAGAGGAGAAAGGAGTGAGAAGACGTTACCGGAGGTTTTTTTGGTTCCAACTCTGCGCAACAGCACCCTCTCAGGGTTTCCAGCTGTCGAGAAGACTTCCTCCTCAACAACACCGCGAGTACTGCTGTTGAACAACCTGCTGGTTGTAATCGTGAGCATCAATCGATTGGAGAAGCCCCGGGGTGACATTGAGAAACAGGAGGATACATAATATCGTTCACGATATAGAGGGCACGAGGCGCCCGTGGTAACAGAGTGACGAGCAACGAATCGATGAAGACGCAGCGCAGCACTTATCGAACCACGAAAAACAGCCGAAAGGGATACATCGTCATCCTTCTTCTTATCCCCTCCACGTCGCCAGGACCAGGAGCAGTCGTGGCATCTCAAGCGCCTAGTAATATATAGCAATAAACAGCGCCGGCCGGCTCTCATCCATCCCGCCCACGATGGGTTCTGGAGGCTCGAAAACAAGACGTCCCACCTCTGTGGAAACCACGATGATCACCATTTCCAGAATCCCGCAAGAGATCATCGACGAGATATTGGGTCACCTGATCACCGATTTGGCGGTTGTCTCCCTCCGATCTTGCTCCCTCGTATCCAAATCATGGGTTCAACCATGTCAACGGCACCTCTTCCGTACTGTCGCCTTCGCTTCAAACGACCTGGACAGATGGCTCAAGACTTTCCCGGTGCCAGAGGAGAGTCCCGCCCGCCACGTCCGGGACTTACGCATCTGGATCGGAGGGCACAACCGTGTTCCTGAGAAGATTTTCGAATACACTCCATGGTTTACGCACATGCGGAGTCTGTCTCTGTTGGGGTATTGGGGGTCCTCATTGCCGCAGATACCTTCGTTTTGGAGGTTACCACACTCTGTGACCTCTTTTACCGTCAATACGAACGTGGTCACTCTCGTGCAGATCCGGGATATTCTGGCGCAGTTGCCGAACTTGAACAACCTGTCGTTATCGGGGTTCATTGCCCCGGTGGATGCGGGGCTGTTGGTGGGGATTGGAGCGGCACTGAAGGGGAGGTTTGGTGGGCGGTTGAAACTCTGCGGGGGATATGCCCACGAAGACGCCATGCACATGTTATTGGGAACCCCGACTGGGTTACACTTTACTGAGGTGCAGATTCGCTGTACACATAAGTGTCTCTCATCGGCGGTGAGGCTCGTAGAAGCGTGTGGCGAGACCCTCGTGAAGTTGTCGCAAACGGTCACAGTCCGAGGTAAGTGTCACCCTTCTCCCAGTCTCCTTGGCTCTATCTCATGATATCGATGCTGACGTCATCTCTCGACGTAGACGACGGCAATGTTCTTCAACGGTCCTTCGACTTTTCCAACTTCCCAAACCTTCAAGAAGTGGACTTTAGCTTTAGGGTTGATTGGATGGGCGGGGGCCTCCCCTGGATCCCTATGGCCCTTTCAACACTCAAACCCGCCACCTCTCCACGCCTATCCGCTATCCAACTCAACTTCGTCTGGCAGTCTTCCGCCTACCAATCCGTAGACGCCGCGATCGAAGATGTAGGAGAAGATCTTCGACGGATCGCAGGCGAGGTCGCCCGAATTGAGCGTGAGTTCGAGGGAGTGGTGAGTTTAGCAGTGGTTTGGGATTTGGGGTTTAATGCGGCGTTGGATAAACTCGATGTAAGGTTTCGTTCCTGTGGAGTGTACTATGGAATCGATTGAATTTTCATTCATCCCTTGCAGATCCTTCAGGATCGCAGTAATTGAAATAGGATCCGCGGCTGCCTCTCTTCACTTGTACCAAACGAATACTCGCACTTGTGAATCATCGTGAGTCCATTTAGCTGATAATCGATATAGTCTACCCGCTTCATCATCTGCGCCCACCGAACCAAAGTAGAGGGAATGACGATCGTTCCTCGCCGTCATTAGCATGCTCCATGACCCCCACCCCTGAATATCCTCCACAATCTGGGAGGTCAATCGACGGCAACCGCGTGTTGCTCACACCGAAGTTCTTATCAGACAGCTTGAAAAACTCTCAATCACGTCATGGCAGACGGTCATGATTTGGCTGGATTAGGACGATAAGGATTCCGAGACGCGTCACCTTGCGCGACGGGCCTCGAAACATCCCGAGAATAGCTGTGCCGATAACCCACGGGATCTGCTCCGCGCCTTAGGTTAATTCGTACCCGGATGTTCGACAATTTTGTCACGGGTGGAATGTGTGCCGATCGACATCGTTCGGAGTTCAACAAATAATGGAAACGAAGTACAAGATTTACAGGCAGTGACGTAGAGTCATTTCTTTCGGATATCGCCGTGCCGATGTGGGTGTCCTTGAGGGTTCGTGTGTGCATGGTCAGCACGAGTGACACGTCAGGAACATGGGAGAGCGGACCGGACCAATGACAACCGTACAAATGACGGATACGATTTTTTGGTCTCCCCCCCCAACTCAGCGGGACGTGCGCGAGGATCCCCAGGCATCCCGGCAATCACACATTTCTTCTGGATCAGTGTAGGGCAAACTACCGAAAATACGTGCGAAGTTGATACCATCTAGGGTAATGATATGTAGTACACACGCGACACTTACACCGACGGTAAAACGGAGTATGACCACGAATTGAACGGGGAGGGTGACAACACGTGTCGTTGGAGTTTATTTGGTGTTTGCTTCTGCCTCGAGGATAGTAACAACTTCGGTTGCCGTCTTTCGTTTGGCAGGGTCACCCTTCCAACACCCTTGAATCATTTCCCACACGCGGTCAGAGAGTTCGTGGTGGTCGGGTCGAACTGGCCTGCGTCCTTTTGACATCAAATAAGCTCCTGCGATAACATTATCGTCGGGGAATGGAGGTTGCCCAGCGAAAACCTGTCCATGAATGGAACCCGTTCAGCGGCTCATCAAGGAAGGCTGCAAACCTTATTCTCACCTCCCAAGCCAGAACAGCAAACGCGTACACGTCGTTGGCCATTGTAGCTGCAGCATCGTCGAATCCCCGTCGTCGAGCGCCGATCAGTTCCATGGCTGCAACACGGAACGATCGATCTGCGCCCGCCGTAGGGATGGTAGGTGGAATGGAGGCCGTCCCTAAACCTGCGATGCGGGTATGTCCGCTGTCACCCACAAGGACATTAGTCTAAAAGAACGTGAGCACATGTTCGAAGTTGGTGTGCGAACATGAGACGCACGATCTTGAGATTTCCATTGATTATACCGAGGCTGTGCATATACTCCAGACCACGAGCGATCTGCAATAACTGGCGGAGAGATGAGGCTGTTGTAGATGGCAAGCGTGAAAAAATAAAAATATACCAGATCAAGCCGCCCGACGTTCTGGTTATGCCTCAGATACCCTCTGAGGTTCATATGATCCATAAATCCGAAGACGAGGGCAAACGGGTACTCCCGAGTTGAATAAACGCCGATAAGCGATACGAAGCTCTTGCTGTCGTTGAGGCGGCCGCACACCAAGGCCTCCTGGTACAACCTCTGCCGGTGGCTTTCGGTCAGCGAAATGTACAATTGTCAGGTAGCGCTAATGACTTACTAAGTAGGCAGGTAGGCAGCTAGATGAGGAATGGCATCTGGGAGATTTGATTGCGACCGCAGTCCCATCATTCATTTCCCCAGCCCAGATGTCCGCGAAGCCGCCTGAATTGATGGGGTATGATCCTATGACTTTCAAGTCGCCCTC
>Ga0307511_10002846_pt1 | contig 17968 bp, 16 predicted proteins | sample 13_EM_MG_FD_200266 | JGI IMG/M metagenome (GOLD analysis project Ga0307511, IMG submission 200266) | Populus trichocarpa ectomycorrhiza microbial communities from riparian zone in the Pacific Northwest, United States - 13_EM | ecosystem: Host-associated > Plants > Roots > Unclassified | place... | reverse complement strand
CCCTTTTATTTGCGCGCTGAGACATTATCTATTTCGTCTGTTTAGGACGAACCCGCACGCTCGCTTTTTACTACGTCCGGCTCACACGGGGTCCAGGCGAAGTTTGCATCGACTTAGCGCCGAGGTGTTCCAGAGCGATGACCGCCAGAAGACGAAGACGGAGGGTACCCATTGGGGTTTTTGGAAGTCCGCATTTCCCCTGGATCCTGGGAACTCGCGGTGGCGACGGCTTGTATGAGATCCCCACCTCTCCAATTATGGGCTTCCGTTTACTTTCATATCAGAGAACCAAGTTAAACCTCGGCATTTGTCTCTTTTGAACGGAAAAACACTTCATTGCTATGACGCGATCGACCAACCAGAATCGATCGAACCGGGCCATCACCTCATGGCGGGAGTTCCCGTTGTGGTTCGCGCGCGAGCTACCATGACCCGCAACAACACGTCCCACCGCATTTTCAAGATCAGCGAACTGACGAGGTACATCGCCAGTCAGCTCATCCTGATCAGCAGAAACAGCGCCGTGAACCTCGCTTGCGTATGTCGGTACCTCGAAGAACCGGTTCTCAGCACGCTGTGGGAGACACAACGGTCGCTTAGTACCCTTCTGGAGGTGTTGCCCGAAGGGTCCTGGCAGTATATATCCCTGGTGTCTGGCAGAAGAGTGGTACGTGACTTGGCCCTCCCCCGTTGGAGGAATCAAACACTCAAGTTGAGGACTGTTTTAGTTTGAGATCACTGAGGATCCGTCGCCTGAGGCTTGGAGTAGAGTCCGGCGCTATGCGGCTTGGATGCGCCAGGTCTATGTGGATGAATGGTTGTCAACCTTTGGGGACGATACCTTCCGCCGATTGCGCCTCAATTCACCAGCCACTGGCGGATGGTTCCCAGCGTTACGGGATTTGTCTTGGTGCATCACTGAATACAACTTTCCCTATGTCGACCTATTCTTCTCCCCATACCTGGAGAAGGTTTCCATCCATATGTCATCGGCATGGATGAATTCGGAAATCCCCCACGATATTCTGCCAGCTATTATCTCGACTATCTCCGCGATACCAGGACCCACTCTCCAACGCCTACTCGTATCCACGCAATATCGCATGGTGTCCTGGGAAGATTTCAAAGAGTCGCTCTCCTCTGTTGTTTTGCGCTGCGGACCATCGCTCACAGAGCTCACCTCCCCAATCCCATTGTCGGATGCAGCAGTGGACCATTTGATCCACCTCCCCCACCTCCATGTCTGGCGCATCAAAAATCCTCCACCGAGCTACTCGTGTTCGCCTTTGCCGCTCGTTTTTCCGCCTCTCACGGACCTTACACTTGAGGAAAGCGCCTACGAATGGCTTTTCCTGTTGGGACGTTTAGAGGAGCGCGCTACCGCCACGCGAGGCGTGACACCATTGCATAGGGTGAAGGGATCATTGGTAGCCCTGAGCATTTTTGGCCTCTCCAGCCCCATGACCGATTCCTCCTTTGCCTCCCCAATTCGGGTATTCCGGAATTTGAGCCATCTGGATGTAGGGGTCTTCTGTCATGACGAAGGTGGGGAAGGCCAATGCATCTTCAAGCTGGACAACAACAACGTCACCAAGCTCGCTATGGCCCTGCCTCAGCTGGAGTATATTCAACTTGGACATCCGTGTTTCGAAAACAGTTGTGCCACGACGGTCGCTTGCCTCCTTCCAATTTCTGTTTATTGCGTCGAATTGCAAAGTCTGGGGATCCACTTCAACACCACTACCATCATCGAGGATCTCAAGAACATCTCGAAGGACTCCAAATTCCAAGAGTTGCGCTCACTTCCGAGGTGCCGACTCTCGTGTCTAGATGTCTTTGCCATGCCACTCACCCTTGATGAGTCCGGTTTTAAAACTGTGGCAGACGGGATGATCGATATCTTCCCATCCCTGGAACTCTGTGAAGGGCACAGAGACGTTTGGAATGAGGTCTCCGAAAACTTACGGCATGTAGATGCCCTGGCGCGTCAGTGATTTATTTGGTTAGTTGTTGTGCTTGCGACCTCGTAGATTGTGGGCGCCACGCCTCCGCAGCTATTGTATTGGTAGTGGCGCAGGGACCGGCGTGGGTTACCTGTAGATATCACGTATACTGGAAGAAAGTGTAAATAAACCTACTACCACACTCACTCAAGCATCGGATGCCGGGATACGATCACAATAACACTACATGCCGAGCAGGCGGTCGTCGGCGCTATACGTGGTCTGATTGAGGAGACCAGGAAAAAGCTCGAACGAAGAATCCACCTTCACGAGCGAAAGAGGTTCACCGAGTTTACCAATGCGGAAGAGAAAAAATGGGCCTCTGGTTGAGGTGTAGCCCAGGTTCTTACGTGGGCGGATATCAACGTCTATCGGTTTCTTCTGTGACGAAGATCGCAAAACTTGGGGGAAAGTTGAGAGGGCGGATACAATTATTGATCGCTACAGACAACATGTGTGAACAACACGCTGCTACTCATCCCCTGTCCCGCCCTTCAGTGATCAATAAACTCCCCAACAAGATCCTTGATCTCATTCACCACCTCTGGGCGAATGTGGGGAACATCGCCGAACATCTTAAGCGATATTATTTGGTCGTCCGAGGTTTGGTGGGCCAAGTAGGTCGTAAGGTGACCCCAATCGCCATCATCTAGGGTAATATTCCCCAACGATAGCGATCGAAGTGAGGGGAGGAGTTTCGTGTTGGCATGCGGTCCATCCAGGTCCGGCTGTAGGAACCCCTTTGTCAGATTAACGCCACAGATACTCAATGTGCTGATATTCGGCATCACGAGAAGCAGTTCTTCCGGCAGTTTCGTGTCGAGGTCAGCGATGAAGGATATGACGGGCTCCCGGGGGATGGGCTTGATGAGATTGGTGAGGAATTGCTCCAGCACGTTTTGAGCAGGCATGTGATATAGGTCCACCGTAAGCGATACCCATGGTGCTGGCACAGTATCCTTGGTGGATATAACACCGACCGCGACCGAGGTAAAACAGTAGGAGGAGGAGGAGGAAATCTCCAGCATATCTCCAAATCTGACATCGCGTTGGAAGTAGTCTTGCATGTACGGGGCGAGGGTTTGCGAAATGTCCTCCACGGAGGGGTCGGATATGGTAAGGCACATCTCATCCAACGCTTGCGGGAGTATCAATCGGTGCAGCAACTTAAAGAGGCGATGAAACTCGCCCCTCAAAGGGAGCGTTTTTAAGTCTTGCAGCTTTATTTTAAACGCGGGTCCGGTGTCGTTGGGGAGGACGGCATTGGACAGCCTGAGTTCCCTCAGATTGGGGTTTGATGTGATTAGTTGGAACAGCTGAGACGCAGCTGGAGAGGACGACTGTGGAGACTCGCCGATTTCGAGTGACAGGGCGGTCAGAAGCGTGGCTTGGGGTACCAGGCTGTCCCATGACGAAATGTAGAAGTTCCCAGTAAGGCTGAGCAAACGCAACCTCGGGAGGCGGGACCGAGTGAAGAAATCCGAAACACCCACGGAAGTGAGCCCCCGTTTTGCCAAACGATCGATTCTATACTCTCGTTCTGGGCACCTTCGCCATCGGGGGTTAACGATGAGATTAGAGCGGTTAGGGTTTTGTGACGGTAGGACATTAGATGGGCTTGGCGTATGGTGTCTTTTGTGACACGACACCTGATCGCATCCTGGAGAGGGCCGTCAAAGAGGGCATCGTGGTTACATTCAGGTCCATACAGCACCAGGTCGAGGGGGGCAGCTCCGGATCGATGATGGCGTTTCTTCCAATCCTGTAGGGTGTTTCCCCAGAAACTCCAAAGTTCCGGGGTGAGTGATGCGACCTCAAACCAGTGGCGGCAAACGAGGAGGAAGTTGTAGGAGCCCTTTCGTAATCCACCGAAGTGCGATGGAGAGTCTAGCGTACGACCTGCCTCCCGAACGAGGCTCCAAGCGAATATGCGTGCGAGGATCTCGGGAGGAACGCGTGTGGATATGTTCAACAACGAATTTCTGGCGCGCTTGAGTTCGATTATGTCCCCTCTTCCCTCTTCGATCTGCTTCTCCAAGGCTTGTATAGAGTGGAGGTTGGTCTCATGACCCATACTGGTGTCCACATCGTGTCAGCGCCATAAAATGGCTCGGAATACGTCCACGTACCCCAATACCGCTCGTTCTGGATTTTTTCGGACTGGTGATTCACCCTCGTACATGTTTGGAGGAAGAGACACAGCGGGGCACAACGATGGTGGCTGCCGCCGGGCCAGCTGATTCATGATCGAGCGGGGCCCGGAGGGGGCGCAAACAAGATACCGATCGCTATCCTTGCTATCAACAAAAGTTCACCGACTCAAAGCAGCGTTGCCTCACCCTACAATAAGGCACGTGGCGCTCAACCGCTTCAACTCTTCGATTCTGTAGTGGATACACACAAGTAGTCTTTCAGTCGCTCCATAGGTCCATCGTATTCCTCGATAAGTAAGTTAGGGAACGGCGTTGGTGCTCGAGTTGCGATTGCGCAAAGAAGGCCGCGTCTGGGATACCTATTCCGCCGTCACTTTCGCCTCCCGAAGTCGGGTCTTGCGGATCTCCTCATCTCCGGCCTCCAGGCTCGCGTCCGGGAGTCTTACTAGATGTGCAAGAGCTGCCACCCCAAAGTCCTCTCGCCGTGTGCAATTTCACGGTGAAGGAATCCCCCCCCCCCAACCCACGCACCACACGCCGTGTCCAATGACCAAACAACGATACTGACGAGTACTGTGACTGTCACCGACCTTGAAGAAACTGAAGCGGAGCATATACTATGCGGAAGGTTGCCTGCGATCAGCGACGGGCCGGGAAATTTTGCATCGTGCCCCTGCGACGTTCATCAGCAAGGGTCTCAATTTTGTACCCCACTTGTCCAGCTTGTTGGCACTGGGATGGTGAGACGATAAGACTCCTGGGCAGCCGAGAGATAGGGTTTCGGACTCTGGAATGAAGCAGGATAACTCAGCCCTGTGCAAGGGAGAATAGATGCAAAGCGGGCTGCCTCCGTCAACGACCAACATGGCCATCAACGTCCAACTTTATCCCAAGGACTCAGACGGCGATGAGGTGACAGTCCGCTACAACCATCGCCTGTGGGAGAGCCTCCATCGACCCTGCAGGCTAGATCTGGCGATATCCGTATAGATTTCCTCCCAATCATCGTCATTGAAATCAACTTTACCAAAGAGCGGGAAATTGCCATCGAACCCGTGGAGAGAATGCCCAAGGCCCCTGAGGCCGGGGAATGAGGCAGATGGAAAAACTGACGCGCCAGTGACTCGGGACGGACCAACGCAAACCCGCAGATACAGTAGGTGGCTAAACAGTCTCCATCTCCACCTGCAACGGGTGGACGAGCAGTGGGAACTAGCGATCAGTCCACGCTCGTCTCCGAGACATCGGCTGTCCCCGTTCAAAAGAGCTTGGAGAGACGAACTGAGTGATGATGATCAAAGTGTCACACAGAGCGCACCTTTGCATGCGGATGTGCCTGGTACCTGCGGCCCCGCACAATTCCAGTTAACGCCGCCCAGCAAGTTCGTGAGTGCCAATCTTATACAGTAGAAAACTGTATACAAATGAGAATCTCCCTTTGAATTCGGCCCATTTCGAGACCCACGCATGAAGAACCGCTGCGTGCTGGTGTGGAAATACAAAACGCGCACAATCTTCGACGCGTGACGCTCTGACGATCTCTTGCCCCATTTCTGGCATAGCCTTTCAAAGAACCGGCGCCACTGCGTCTCCAGAGTGGGTCCTCACCCTAACGGGTAGGGCCGAGATTATCTATGAGGATTGCGTTTCCGTCGGGATAACCGAGGCATATTCGGGGTCGTCGACTCGAGTTCAGTTGATAAGGCCCTCCGGTCGGAGCAGGACGTAAGGCGGGCGGGGGTTCCTGGTCTCGTAATGGGGCGAAAAAAAAACAACGAGATCCCGCTTTCGTTAGGTTGAAGATGATTGGATGGCAGAGTGGCGGTGGGGGTATTCCATTCTATTGCAGCGGATCAAACAATTGATTCCACGCACAAAACCCCAATATGACCACACGGAGGAAGATACCGAGTTCATTGTTTAAAAGAGAGCGGTTGCTAAGGACTGTTTGGCGTGAAGTCAAAAGTGACCATGTGCGGCTGAAACAGGGACGCTTCGTGTTGTCCCTGGAGTCAGTCCTCGGATGATGGAGAGAGATAAGTGAAAGCCACAATCAACCACGATCCCTTTATGGACAAAGGAATGGATGTCCCGTGTACGGGGTTGTTGGGAGGGGGAGGTTTATTTCTGAGTGTCAGGAAGGCGGTTCTCTTCCCGTACTTCGTCGGGAGGGGTCACTTTTTCCAGATCGTACTCCGACTCGTCGATCGGCGATTCGTCTTGCTCATCGATCCGCTCGGTGGTGACCCTTATCTGCAGAATGGAAAGCTCAGTGAGTCCGGTCCCGGTATGAGGTTCCTGATAGGAGTTACCTCCATGCTCGCGTGGCCAGTCGAGGAGTCTTGCCTCGAATGCCCAAACTTGAACATGACCTTAGAGCGCCTGGTGGACGGATCCGTTCCGCCAGTCCCGGGATTCTCCGATTTTGACCACGAAATGAAGTCTGGAACCGTCGTCGGCAGTGCCCCGTCCCGCGGGTCAGAATATTGTAACGTAACGCAGTATATCGCCAGAGCGTTTACAATGACCTGAACGTCCGGGGTGAACCAGATACCCTGAACCCAATAAATACGTCAACTTACATCAGCGCCACAGCTCACGAGGTAGACCCAACCGAGTTGGCGGCCATGCATCAACGTCAACACGAGAATATTCACACAGGATGTCGTGAGTCCAACAAGGGCGGACCACAATGTGCGCACTGCGATGCGATTCACGCGGTCGCCTTGGAGGGAATTACGCATCACTGGCCACAGGAACAGCCCGGTGAAGAAAGCGTTGGCAAAACTATATTGACCCGTGAGCAGCTGAATAAATGACGAGTGGAGGAACTTGCAAGTCGTAGGTTAACAGTGCAATACTGATGGGCTCCTTCAGGCCAATGTAACATGCACCGTTGTCTCCGCCAAAGAAGGAGACGCGGCCTAGGACTTCGTGAGTAATCCGCTCAGCTCCCCAGATACGGAAACCTACCGTAGAATAGCACCCCAATGATTCCACAGTACCCGAAGAGAACCATAACGCACCCGACGTAGGGTTTGCATTGTAACCGTCGCGAGTTAGGTGCAGGTTGCCAAACGGTGTGAACTCCCTCCGCTACGCACGGTTCAGCAGTGAAACTTGGTTGGATGCATGGGAGGGAGGACGAACATAGAAAAGCGTAGACAAAGAACTTCGATGTCCCATAAAAGACGATGCACAGGAAGATCCCCGTAGCACAACTGCCGTCGTTTGCTTCCAACCCAACCCCAAGGGTTAGGAGACCAGAGGCGAAAACGAATAACCAAGAGTCGATGAGAATAATCAGAGCGCATATCCAGGGCCATGAAACACCCTTCAGCGTGAAGCTACCGTGGAGTACCGTACGAGAGATGAGATGGGCCAGAATGGTTGGGCCAAGGAGATGGATGGTCGCGCTCAGGACTTGCATCCCCATGGTCGGGGACGCGTCGGATCGATTCATGGCTGTTTCGACGACTCGAAGCGGCACGGATACGGGAAGTGTGAAGCTGGAAAGATTTTCGCACCCGGGACTCGAGTTTTGTAAGTCGCGGCCGGGACCGCGAGGCGAGAGTGTATACCCCGTCCCACGGCAAGATCTCGATGGTTTGAATAGTCGAGCTGAGAAATGCCGCCTTCGCCGGGAGTGGCTCCGCCGTAACACACATCAAGATGAGGCCTCAATGGCTCCCAAGGCCAATAGACCCACTGGGGGCCACAATGCCGAAAGCCGTGAAAGTCAATCGAGCAGGCAAGAGGCCTATTGGATAACCGCAAAAGCCCGGAGGCCATCATAGAATGCTTTCTGATGCATTCTGCGGATCCATGGAGAGTCTTCCCTTTTGTTCGAACGGGTTTTTACTCACGTTCACATGATCATTGCGCTCAACTGGGGGGGCGCATGCTGCCGGGGCCGCTCCTGGTCCTGGAAGCCACTTGGCTGTAATAACAGTTGGGTGATGTCTACAGCATGAGTGGGGGTATGTGGGCAATGACCACAGTGCTTACCCTTGATATACTTCCCCCCTCTGGGTCGCTCTGGATCGGCCCGTTTCGTGCCTCGTGTATTCTACAGAAGTTTTCCACGACCCCTGCGGGTCGAAGGGGGTTTTATATCGCGACACCGGTCGTGGTATTGGTTTAAGTAAGATATGGAGGGCTAGTACTTGCACTCCTACCTGCGAGTGGTGCGCCAGTACACCAGGACTGACTTATCTGGCGTCAGAATCTGGACGTCAAAGGGTCTGGGGATCTTCGACGTCGGCTGTCGGGTTGTTCGCCTGGCCAGGGGGGGCTGGTATTGAAACAGCCCAGGAACGTTGTCGAGGCCGGTTCACAGCGTCAATTATGTCACTACCGGCCGGAACCCCATTGTGTCTGGCGACGGGATTGCATCAGTCAATTGGAAGATGCTCACTGGTCGCGGGCCAGGCGCTCCCTATTGCCGCATACACACAACAACATTCAAACCGGATCTCCTCATTCACTCTTCAGCTTTGGGCGAGGCGCCGCATTCAAGGAGGATCAGCTACGTAGTAGCCTCGTGGCCACTCCCGCCCTTGCGTGATAAGATTTCCATGAAGGTAGCAGTTGGGATAATCCGTAAACCCGCTTCAAGTGATGCTTCGCTGTTCCGGAGTTTCGTTCACCGGAGAACAAACACACCGGTTGCTCTAACTCAGAAAATGTTGAACTGGTACTCTACCACACTCACTCAAGGCGCGTAATATTCTAGTTAAAGCGGATGCTCCTTCCCTTCCCTTTCCTCGAGTGGTCTTCATGCAGAGAAGAAATATCGATGTTCGTTTCAGTGTGAATCGCGATCTGGATTTTGTAGCCTTAGTGACTGCACAAGGGATCAATTAAACTGAGAACTTACCTCGAGATCGAGTGTCCCAGTCTCATGATGAGGCTCTGGCTCTCGAGAAAACAACGTCCTGACGCCCCGGTCAAACCACGACTGACGCGAGCGTCGATTGCTGACGGGGACCATATCTTCGATCGACGTGCCTGGCCCTTTACTGGACATCCTCTCCGACGACATGTCATAAACGGGTTGGTCCATGGTGGCGCCGGCCGCCGAGGGAGATTGTGCTCCCGCAGATCGTTCTGATACGGAGTCAGTCACCCAGAATAACGCCAGTGCGTTCACCACGACCTACGGACAAACGGTTTATCATCAAGTAGGTGCAATTCAGACGACTGTGGGACCTACGTCTGTACTGCAACTTCCCAAACAGACCCACCCTAGCTGACGCCCGTGCATCAGGGTTAAGACAAGGATATTGACACAAGATGTAACCAAGGCAATGAGTGACGAACTGGAAGGAGTCACGTTAGCATGGTCATGGAGAGGCTAAAACGCACGTACATGAGTGTCCTAATTGCGAGCCGCTTTATGGTACTGTTGCGAAGGCTCTTGCGGAATAGCGGCCACAGGAATAGTGTTGTTAAAAATAGTGTAATGAAACTATAGGGTGTGAGGATTTGCGATTGCAGTACCGGGGAAAGGGTTCTCACAGATCGTAACTCAAAAGAGGGGCCGAGGCAATAAACTTGAGACCAATATAACAAACACCCCCAGTGATCGCGGATATGTTACCTAGAACAACCAGTCAGCCGGCTTGCTGGGGAGTAATGCCTGGAATCAGAATCATTACCGTAAAACATAACAGCGGCGACACCCAAATAGAGGGTAAGGAGAATCATGCACACCACGTACACTCTGGAACGTAGCCGGGGAGTCGTGGGAGTCGGACGCCAAACGACGTGTACACGTTCAACTAGAAGAAATGGAATTACAATCGCCATCCGAAGGGTGGATGGAAAACTCACTTAGAAAGAGGTATATAAAGAACTTGGAGGTCCCATAGAACACGATGCACAGATATATACCGAGCGAACATGCCACTGTGCTGGCAGTCATCCCCACACCGAGGATCAAGATACCAGAGGTAAAAAGAAAGAGGTACGAGTCAAGAAAAATGATTAAGACACAGAGCCGTGGCCATGTCGCCCGCCGTAGTGAAGTCTGTGCCCCATCTACAAGGACCCGGCGAGAGATTAGGTGGCTGACGACAGAGACACCCAGAAGATATACAGCGGCACTGATGATTGCGCCGTGGCCCATAGTTGTCGGTTTATCTGGCGTGGGCTTCGAAACAAGGGGAAAAAGAAGGCGGGTGGGCGGACGGAGAGGTTCTCCACCCCGTAGAATCAGCCCATGGACAACTTATATTCAACGGGGTATGAAGAGGCAGAGCCACGTGTACCGCTTTTGAGTTCGCGTCAGATAACGAGATGGCGTATTTTGTCAGCAAGATGGCCCTGAACCCAACGATGGGAAAAGCGGCAGGAGTAAATCTTGGGGTTCTAGCCGAAGAAAGGAATCCGACCTGACGGCACCCGGATGTCCCGCGGTCGGATTCAATAACCAAAATCTGGCGCCCATAGTTTACCCAGGTCAACGACGGGGATCACCGTCAATATGAACTTCGTGGCAGGTTAATAAAACAGCCTGGAGCCCGGCTCAAAACAACGAACGAGGTTGAATTACCTGTTGATGTGCGCGTCACCGTGGGGGAAGAACGGTTGCGGCCGTCGACCCAACTCTGGATAATTCGCGGATCCGAAAGGGCAGGACAGACAGTGGAATAGTGGAGGGGATGGGAAGCCGGATTGTTTGGCGGCCCGGAAGATGGTGGTTCTCGACAAGGTATGATCGCAGTCCAAGGCCGCCGTCAAAAATGCGCTATTGGGCCAGGATCTGGCGCCCCCCCCCCCGCCCAAAATCAAACCCCGGTGGGCGCGACTGGGCAAATACACCCTTACTTGTTCTAAGGTTCCCACCGACCTCACAAGGCAGTTCACCGTAAATCGTCACGCGTCACTCCCTCTCTTCCATCCTCTCCCCACAGGGTATGCCGGCGGCACGGGGAGACAATTCCTCATAGCTTTCCTCGTTGATTTCAACAGTATTCGTTGTTTGGAATCCCCGCCCGGTTTCAGGGATCATTCAGGACCAAACGATCCCGTGTGCGATTATTGTTGTCGATCGCTCAGCGTTCCGAACGTTCAGTGGTGATGGCCACTGTTCCTCTCTACAAGCGCGGCCAAGTTCGTTCGCGTTGCATATCTGATCCACAGGCTGGGAGCGAACTTGAAATGTCGGGTTTCAGATGATCTCATATTTCGCATAGACTCCGGTCGCACCCACACACACATCCTGTTCCGGACCGGACCCCACACATTGTCTTGGACTGGATTGAGGGCCATGCCTTTGTTTGATCTATATTGACTCGCATGGGACGCGCCGATCTCGAAACAAACCCCACTATGACCGTTTATCACACCACCGGGCGTGGCAGGCAATCGTGCACGTCGTAATCAAGTGCGTTTTGCTATTCACTCATGGTATAGGGTTGTAACGGGGGGTGGCAGACTTCCTTTCCCCATCACCGTGGCGACGTTGCGATACGGATGGCCTGTTTCCTGTCGTGAAAGGACATATTACCATGTAGCGTCTATTACAAGCTCCACCCAAATGCATACGGTGAGGCATTGAAGTTCAATGCCCCGTCCCGAGCTTCAAGCTTCAGCGCTCCGCCCCGCCCCCGTTTGTTCTCAGTCATGTCACGCTCAACATCCGCTCGGCTTTTTCCGTGGCACTTGTGATTCGATCGACTTGCAAGCCTCAGAAACTATTCGACAGGTTCTCAAGCTTTCATTCTGCCGCTCTTCGCCGCGGTAGGGTCTGACTTCCGTGACGCCAACCTTCCAGGTAAACAATCTCGGCATAATTCCGTCACGTAAAAGACCCTTGACAATTCCCTGTGTGAATGGAAGGTGTTGATCAACCGTCTTTGTTCCCAGACCTCACCGATGATGCCGCTGAGTGAATATTGAACCTCCGCAGACCGCTTGGCTGTGTTTCAGCCAGACTTTTGACAGAATGTTGGGGCAAAAAAGGGGAAGCTGTCAGGGCGCAAGCCGTAGTTTGGAATTCGATGTCGTGAGGCTCGGTTGACCGGCCCCCCGCGAGTTTTGGGGTTCAACGGGCGATTGGTAGGAGTTTTCCGTGCCACCTCCCCCTGATTCCGCCTTTCTTACCACCAGTATCCACGACTGCAGTTTCAGCGGGAACACCTGGCTCAATAGTGCCGGCTGCGATCGCAACGTGTACTTTATGCAAGCAGCAGGAATAATGGCGCGGGTATGGATTTGGGTCTCCTCACACTTTCATTCCCTCCATCGTAACACCTAAGTCAGACCCACAGGGAAAAGGGGACTTGGGCAAGGTCACAGCCGTAGAGCTCTCAAGCTTCCAAGTCAGACTCTTCGGTGTAAGCACAAGACCTCAAATTGGCACCGTTCGATACCCCGGAGAGCGACAACAGCTGTCTACCGAGGCCGCATGCCCACTAGCCGCTGCACTTGAACGTCTGAATGTTTAGGGCGGTGGTGGCCCCAAGGTTGTGCGCGAGGCTATTCTCTGTGTTCCCCTGTGTACTGCTCCCTCAGTCCTTTGAAACAACCGAAGAAAACGTGCATCACTGTGTCCGCCTGGCTCCAACGGCTCTCTGATCATTCGAGATGTACCTCCACAGGCTGGCCGGCGAGTACGGTGCTACATCGCATCTGACGATACTCCGCGTTTGCATGGGCTGATGAAACATCATTTTGGGTCCTCTTACCACGGCCACCGACACCCGCGTTCGGACTGTGGGTCATGAGTCGCACAATGCTGGGTGACCGGTCGATCCCAAGCGCCGTACCGATGGCTTCAGTTCTGAGAAAATCCTTAGCTATCGTTTATGATCTTCACGCGCCGAAGAATCAGTGTGGATATCCGGTTGGTGCTGACCTACGCCTGTGTGAAACCGGACTCACTGGATTTATAAGGCAATTTCCATATTCCTCGGATTCGGAACAGTTCCCCGAGGACAGAAAGCTTAATCCGAACCGTGCAGATCCGAGTCGAGCGCTCGGCTCGGGGAGGCGGTGGGTGGACTGCAGTATTAAACCTGGACCCTAAATTCTGACAAACCTTGGAATTCGTCCCGGGACTCCGGCGTACCCGCCCATGTTTAGTTGAACTCCTCCGAGCAGCGATTGCGGTCTTCAGCTCACGAGCGGATGATCAAACAGTGGGCAGCGGCCACGGGGCTGGACAGAGGCGGGGAACGACGCTCAAGCGCCTCGGCTACCATTCGATCGCTTGGCAGTCTGAGTCTCCTCCGAGTTGCCCTACGTAGGACTTGCGAGTCTCCATTCCCGTCCGGCGGGCCTCCTTGGACTGCCGTCGGGCTCGGATTGCCAACCCGCTGCTCGTGGTTTATGGTGGCCGTCCGTGCTTGGCTAACAGTTCGCGGCTTATCTCGTCGTTCCCCAGTTGTGCGCTTGGGCTGGCGGGTTCTCCTGTACCCCGGATAATCTTTACGTAAAGGGTGTATTCGAAAACCATCCATGGGTGACGCGTGTCCTGGGCGCGAACCTGGAACGATACCGCCCAGATCGCATCAGCCGTGGATCCCTGTCAACCCACCAGGGCGCTGGCCGAATAATCCGACGCCGATGAGGAAATGTGCTCTCAATCCCACACCTTGTGTTCCATGCGCATGGCTGACTCTCCGAGCCGGGTTTTCAGAGAAAAACACGTTGGAATAAGTTACGGTACATAACAAAGCACGCGATTGGTGAATGTACAACAGTGTCCGGATTACGAACCGTTCAGGTAAAGGAGAATCATCCCTATCGTACAGGTGTCTTCTTACGCCTATTTCTAACGTCAGCGCCCGAACCTTATAGCTGGTCAGGGCGCTTAACCGGTTCGCCGCAGCTCAGAAGCACAAGGCGAGAGGAGGTGAAGCCACCGGTTTGGTGTAGGTGGTGGGAGTGCCGTCGCCACGTTTCAGAAGGCAATCGACTTCCTCAACTGCACGGAACGGAAAGTAATCAGCATCGAAGGTATGAACTACAGCGCGGGACCTAAGCTTAAGCTTACCATCCCGGGGGACAGCGACGGACTTGACAGCGCCGACGACTGCGAAGAGGACCACGATCTCGGAGAAAGAGAACTTCATGATATCTCTCGTGAAAGGTCGTGCTCGGGCTCTGAGCCTGAGCTGTGGAAGGAATGGGTGGGGATGGGTGGTGGGGGTAAAGGTGTGCTCTCCTCGGATTAGTTCGTCAGCCCTTAAATGTCCTCAGCACGGGAAATCCAAGAACAGCCAAGTGGAAAACGCTCCTACTCTTCCTGTTACACTGGGAGGTATTTCCTCCCACCGATATCATATTATCTTCATTCTTGAGTCACGGGATCCACTCTTGTGGCGTTTCATCTGTTTGCATATCGGATCTGACGTCTTCACAGAATCCGGTCCAACTTGTTGCCCATCTTTTGACCCACCGGTTTAACGTTTAACATTAACCTGTATTGGCCAATGAACAGACTGGGAGCCTGGTTTTTCCCACTCGATCCATAGGGCCGTCAGCGATCCCTCGGGGCGACATGTCGTCGATCTCTGCGGGTGGCGTGAAAGCGAGAAAGTAAATGATGCGCAGAGGGGTCTCCAGTGTTGTGCTCCATGTTTGGACACCAGGCCCCATCCCATCAAACGAGTTCAATTGTGCTGTGCCATTATATCAAACGCAATCGATTGTGCTGCCGTATATTCGCTCCCTCTGCGAAGCCCCCATCGCGGTTCAGTTCACCCCCTCCATATGCACCCCTTGCGGTCAGCTGTGGTTGGCGCTGATTACCATTTACCGGCGTACCTTGACTGCGGTTATTCATCATCCACGCGCGCAGCACTCAAAGCAATCTCCGCCATCTTGGCCTCCCTCCGTACTGTGGGCGCTCCCCGTCAAGTGCGCATCGCCCCTGATATCCTGCGGTTCCTTGCGCTTACTCTGCGATAAAATGTTGAGCTATGAGAACAGTCCGATCCCGCCGGAACGCGGGGTTGTCGGGCGAGGCACGGCGGGTTACATGGTTCCCGGCGAAATGTAACGACAGCGTTGATTCTGGTGGGACCATCGCCCGCGTCACTGAGTCTGCAAAAAGGGTCAAATAAAATGATTCGGCCCGGGCTCGAACCGGGGACCTTCTGTGTGTTAGACAGATGCGATAACCAACTACGCCACCGAACCGCTTGCCAGGTTTTGCCGCCCGTCCGGTGTGAGCTGGCAATTATAAGGTGAACCTGATCCAATATCAGATGCCTCGGTTGATAACTCGTAAAAATACATGCAGTCGAGGAATTCCGTAAACAAAGCAGGAGCGAGAAAGAGGTGTAACCTGTGAGCTACGCGAACAAGCCACCAGAGAAAGCGAAGAGAGCCATAGTTCATGTGTATACTACAGAATTTAAGCATTCCAACGAGATCAATGATGGACTTGAAACTTAACATGCGTCCACGACTATAGAAGATATGTGCAGAGGCAGTCATAACCCGAGACGGAATTCCCATAGAAGGTAGGAAGAACGCGCCTAGAGGGAACGTGCACCGTTTATCCAACTGCCCAGGGTCCCATCCATGCACCGCAAGTTTCAAGCCCATTGAGTGCTTGACCACCAGGTTTTCTCGGCGCCCTTTATGCGATATTCAACGATACCCTTTGAGCTCCCAACGTACACGTGGGAACCTGTGGGGTCGAAGCAGACGCCGGCAAGATCGAGGGTGTCTTCCACCTTCTGTGGCTCTTCAGTTAACATATCTTGTCGCCTCGCCCGACCAGCGTTCACAAGGACGCGTAGGTTCCTGGGTGAATTTCCTGGGACCGGATTGATCGTCCGCGTTCCTCGTGGGCGCCGCGAAATGTAGGGTGGTCCGGATGATGACGTCGAGGTGGTGAGGGAGGGAGATGAGAAGGTATGTGATGGGGGATTGTAAGTCGTCATGGGGGTTGGTGACCCGGATCTCGATCCAGCAGCGGAACTCAAGCACTCCGTCTCCAGCTCGTCAACTTCCATATCATCCCCCCGGTCTTCATGATCATCCACATCGGTCATTTCTGCGTCTTCATCCCTGTCTCGCTGGGATTGAGACCGCCTGGGTGCGGGTCTGAGCCTCGTTCTGGTGGTGCGTAAACCGTGCCTGCGTAGGAGCCTACTGACGTCCTCTTCTTCCCTACTGGACCCTAGCCTGGGAACAACGACCACGCCATCATCGTCCGCGCCTTCATCGGGACCGAACGGTCCATCTACAGTCATGGCAGGCAAGCCCATAGGGTTGGGTCTAGGAAGGTTCGAGATAGCAGACTCAGATCTAGTGGACCTGTGTCCAAGTCCACCAGAAGTTTGGAGGCAGTTTATGGTCGGATCGGGTATCCGAACGATCTGTTCAGTCTCGAATGTCCGGGCATCAATCAAATGCAGCAAAGATGTATGCTGTATAACCCCGTGGTCGACAAATCAGCGCTTGAGTTATGAGAACAACAGAGTGGGAGAGACTGACCTCGGTGAAAACGAGAACCTCCTTGCCGTCGGCACCTTCAGGTGAGAACTTGATGCTTCGGATACCCCACCCTGGCGCTCGTGAACCGCCCCTACTCCAATCCCAGAGGTCCTCTTCGTACATGAAACCACTGGCCTCCCCGGTCGCCCTTCTTTCTCTGCCTCTCGAGCGATCAGTTTCGAAAACCTTGAGCGGTTTCGAACTCCGAACATCCCAAACAACGGCTACGCCCTCTTGACTTGCCACTGCGAACTTCATTCCATTCGCCGAATATGAAGTCGAGAATGAGGCGGGAAGGGGAGGCGACGCATGTTGAGAATAAAACTGAGGGGTGAATATTGATGGTGTGTACGGGACGAGCGAATACTTCGCGATTGATTCGAAAGAGAGGCGGGAGGAGCCGGATATATGATGCAGGTACACTTGAGGTGAATCGCCAACAGACAAGAGGGTCCGACCATCAGGAGACACAGATGCTAACAAACCGTCAGAACATAAAGGGAGTCGCATTCTCAGGATGACTCACAGTGATTGACGGGAACGTCTATCCGCAAGACTCCAAGGTCCTTCAGCCTTGAAGCCACGGTGTCTGAGGAACGGATGTTTACCTCGAAGAACTTGACAGTACAATCATTATTGCTAACTGCAACTCGCGGTTCGACACTGCTGATGTTGGCTTTCGTCAGGCTGAGTGAAGTCAACATAACCGAATTGTTGATGGAGCCTTGCAGTTGGGTCTGGTACTGCCAGTGGGGACGCGAAGATCGGTGATGATGCGGTGACAAGGAACCAGACGAGGGTGAGGACGAGGAGTGCAGGGATAGATGCAGCTCAGCATCTTGTCCACCTGCTGCAACGAGCGTTGTTGTGGAGTCCGGGAGACACAGGGCCGAAAGAGTGTTGGGGACAAACGGGAGGTTCGCGATCGCTCGCTTCGAACCGGAACGGGAAAGATTCTGTTCGAAGATTGAAGTACTTTGGACGTAGTTCACTACGCCACGTTCGTGGGGGCAAATAACCAAATCTCGGAGTTGACTTGACGGACGCGAAGGGTGTTAGGGGTGGCGGGGGGCAGTGAATGGTAAAGAACTCACACATGACCAATCGTAATCTCTGTGGAAACTGAAGACGTGGGGGTGGAAGGTGAGAGTATGGATGGCTTTTGGACGGTCATAGCTGGTCGGAGGACATAAAGGTGGGAGGTCGATCCGTTAACAGGGGGTGTTCGGGGGTCCACAGATCTGTTACTGGTCGTTAGTTCGCTGGTTGGTGGAGGCGAAGGAGGTTGAAAAGGGACGGGGGCGATGATACTGGTGCCCCCGAATATGCGTTAAACCGAGCAGGCCAACTGAC
>Ga0307511_10002845_pt1 | contig 17971 bp, 17 predicted proteins | sample 13_EM_MG_FD_200266 | JGI IMG/M metagenome (GOLD analysis project Ga0307511, IMG submission 200266) | Populus trichocarpa ectomycorrhiza microbial communities from riparian zone in the Pacific Northwest, United States - 13_EM | ecosystem: Host-associated > Plants > Roots > Unclassified | place... | reverse complement strand
CCCCATCCAGTACAAGGACAAGTTCCTGTACATTCTTAAAAGAGCAACATGGAAGTTGGTAATCCCAACAGGACTTAAAATCAGAAGTAAGGCAGCAAAAGAACACCTCCTTCAACTAGCCCATCCTTATACAAGACATAGAGGACTAGACAGAACATACCAGGAGCTAACCAGCAAATATTACTGGCAGAACTCCTATAGTGACACCCAAGATTATGTCAGGAGCTGTGGAATTTGTCAATCCACAAAAGGCTACACCCAATTACCAATTGGGTACCTGACACCATTGAATGTACCAACCCAACCATGGGAAAGTATTGCAATGGCTTTTCTTAGTATGGAACCTGTTACTATTCCCTGTTCTACATTAATCCCTGGTTATCATAAGTTGAAAGGAGAAGAATCTCATAATATTTCTTTTGATAAGCTGTTAGTCATTTCTTGCAGACATACTGATTTTACTTTCCTTATACCTTGCATTAAAGAACTTAATGCTAAGGATGTTATTGATATTTTTGAAACTTGAATCAAACCTACTATTGGACTTCCTTATGAGATTATTACAGATTAAGATGTTCTTTTTATGTCAGTACTATTTCAAGATTGGGCAAATTCAGTTGGAGTTAGGCATAAAGCCTCCTCTGCATACCACCCACAAACTGATGGAGTATCAGAAAGAAAGAACAAGACCATTATTCCTATGTTTGCTGCTAGAAAGTTGGAAGATAGTACAAATTGGGTACAGGCAGCACCTTCTATTCAAATAGAGGTGAATACTGCTGTTAGTGGACCTAGAGGGAAATCTCCTTGGCATATACTCCTAGGCTTTGACCCAAAGCTAGGATCTACACCACTCCCCATACCAATACCCATCTTCTCCAACCCAGCCAAAAGATTTTATGAGGCTGCAGAAAACCTTCCCAAAGCCAAGATCCAGCAAACACACCAAGCCAACAAAAAGAGAAGAGCATCCCGTGCCTACCCTGTTGGATCACAAGTCATGCTATCAACAAAAGACCTCCCAGCCAGATATAACTCCTCCAAACTATCCCCTAAATGGATAGCACCCTTCAAAGTCACCAAAGAGTTAACATTCACCCAAAATGTTGAACTTGACCTTTCAGAAAACCCTGACCTCTCAAACATCAGTCCAGTCTTTCACACCTCCCTCATCAAACCCTATTTCCCAAACCCTATCAAATTCACAGGTAGAGAAAAAACCAAGGTAGAACCTGTGGATGAAAAAGAAAATAGGTATGAGGTAGAAAGAGTGATGGAATACAGAAGTCAACCAGGTACTGGACTCCCCCAATAAAAGGTCAGATGGAAAGGATATGACTACCATCAAGATGAATGGGTAAATGACAAAGACATTGACTACTCACTGAAGAAAGATTTTTGGCTAAATGGGAACAAAGGTACTACTTACAGCAAGAGACCTGTTAACAAGAAAATGTGGCAAAATGGTAAAGGAAAAAGCAGGGAAGAAACATTAAAGATGATTGCTACAGAAAGAGATAGGATCCTCAACCCCCCTTTTACTTCTCATGCTACTATTGTTACAAACCCTGATAAGAAACTTTTCTATATTGATAATACCCTTGGATATGATCATGTTAAAGAAGCTTATGTCATGCACTAAGAAGATGGATTTCATTTTTAAGTAAGGAGGAATGTAAGGAAGTGACATTCTCACTATGCTGATCTATCACCACCTCACAACTTACCTTGAACCAACATCTACTATGTAATTTATTACTAAGTTATGCTAACCTGCCTGGTTAATTATGTTGGGAGAATCACATGTAATTTCTCTATTTTCACATGTCAATTATGAGTCACCTATGACTCAACAATTTCCTATAACTCATGTATGACTCTAAGGTTATGACTCACGTATTGAGTCAGAGATGGATTTCAAATCATGTATGACTCCCTACTATGGCACAGCCACAATAGTGAGTCACAGCTAGTCTTCGCATGTAATACTTAAGGCCTCAAGGTCTGTGTCTAGAGAGAGGGGGTAGACATGGAGAAGACAGACACATAATAGCTAGATACAACAAATATAAGAGTTCCACTGGTTAAGTCTAGTCCCATGAGGACTCTTATTCAGAACTTAGTAATACAATACTAGAAACCAATCACTTAGCCTTTAAAGTACTTAGTAGTTCTGGAATATTACTTCAGGGTAATATTCCACCCTAAATACTTTAGGTCCCCATTTACAGAAGCCTTCAACCCTTCCTTCGGTGCCCTCTACTCATTATGCAAGCCAGAACTAGTCACCTTGCACCAAAGAATTGCAGGGATACTCTTAAAGTGATTTATCCAGGCCTCGTCTTCCCCTGTCGGTACCCATATCCTATTTGTTAAGAAAAAACATTGTTCTCTATGATTGTGGGTACATCATAGAGGACTGAAAAAAGGTACCATCAAGAATTGCTACCTTCTTACCTTCATTCGAGAAACCTTGATACAGCTCTCCAAGGCTTGCTACTACACTACTCTTGATATGAGAGGGGCCTACAACTTGCTAAGGGTAGCTGAGGGTGAGGAGTGGAAGACGGCCTTCAGAAACTGCTATAGGCTATTTGAATCTCTTGTCATGCCATATTAACTTACCAATGCACCTGCGGACTTGCAATGAATTACCAATAATGCCCTACACACCTTCTTTGAGATCTTTTGCACTGCATGTCTCACTGATAAACTGATCCATAGTAACACCCTCTACGAACATAAGATCCATGTTAGGACAGTACTACCAGCTCTCTTAAAGGCCAGCCTCCACTTTAAAACTGAGATGTGTAAGTTCCATAGTACCAAGGTAGGCTATCTAGAATTGATTATAATAAAAGAAGAGTTCAAGATGCATCCTCGGAAAGTAGAAGCAATCACCTAGTAGGAATCCCCCAGAAACCTCTATAAAGTCCGTGCCTTCTTGAGATTTAGCAACTTCCATTGAAAGTTTATTAAAGGATACTTAGAAATTATCAGTACTAGGGTAAGGCTAACAAAGAAGGGAGTTCCCTTCTTATGGGAACCAGAATGCCCAAAACAATTTACCTTCCCGGCCCTCAAGTCCATGCTCACTAGTGTACTAATGCTCAAACATTTCAACACCGATATCAAGATTGTAGTAGAAACAGACACCTCTGACTCCGTCTCCACTACCATTCTTTGACAAGCTCATGATGGAATCCTGTACCGAGTGGCATACTTCTACAAGAAGCAGTCACCTGCTAAGTGCAACCATGAGTTCTATGATAAGGAACTAATAGGAATATTTCAATCTTTGGAAAAATAGCATACAGAGCATGAATTCACCCCCCACCCAATCTAAGTGCTTTCTGACAATAAGAATCTAGTGTACTTCATATCTACAAAGTTGCTTACTTACCATCAAGTCCGCTGTTCCGAATTCCTGTCTGGATTTAATTTCAAAATTACCTACTGGCCTGGGAATGCAGAGGCCAAACCAGAGGCACTCACTAGGAGATCTTCTTAACTATGGGCATGAATAACTCAAATTTCAACATTAAGTTATTCTCAAGACCAAACATTTGACTCCCAGTACTATACAAGAAATTGCGGAACCTACTAGCAGCCTTGAGGAGCTCTTCAACCAAGCATACAGGAAATACCCACTTCCAAGAGACGTCTTACTATAGCTCCGAGATGGGAAGACCAAATACAAGCAACTATCACTTGCGGACTGCAGCAAAACCAAGGGCAGACTCAGCTTTAGGAATTGACTTTATATCCCTGACCATATACACTTAAAGAACCGTCCAAACCAGGACCACCAAAATAAATAAGGTGCAGGGAACCCAGGAAGATCGAAGACTATGGAGCTAATTGGCTGCTCCTACAACTTGCTAGACATAGATAACGACATTAATCAGTTCTTTCACAACTGCTATACCTACCAGCACTCCTGTACTAGCCGCCATGCCCCTTTCGGTGTCCTCTGTCCCCTTCTAATTCCTAATGCCGCCTGGCACCACATATCAATGGATTTTATCACTAGAGTATCTTGGTCTAACGGATTTAATGCTAGCGTGATAGTTGTGTCCAGATTAAGGAAGATAAAATACCTGATCTCTTGTCGTGATACTTAACTGTACGGCAACTGGCAGACCTCTATGCTCGCCATATCTTTCACCTCTAGGGACTCCTGGACACCATCATCTTGAACCGAGGGACTCAATTTATAGCCAAATTCTGGCAGTCCCTCTGCAAAGCATGTAAGATACAAGGCTTGCTTTCCACCTCATTCGACTTGCAAACAAATGCGCACACTGAATAGAGTAATGCCATCTTAGAGCAGTACCTTAGAGCATTTGTAAACTACTCGCAGCACGATTGAGAAGCCTAGCTCCACTTATCCAGGTTTGCTAGAAACAACCATGGCTCGGAAACCACTGGCATGAACCCTTTCTTTGCTTACAATGGACAGAACCCACTCTGGTAGTTCAAGCTAATAAGGACCTCTATCAGACCCCAACCAGACGTGCAACATGTACGAGACCTAGCAACCAGGTTCAGAGAAATCACGGAAAATCTGCAGGCCGAATTCACGTAAGCACAGATGGTGTACCTGGAACAAGTGGACAAGAAGAGGAAGCCAGCACTGGTAATTTATATTGGGGACTATGTATTGTGCAACCAGAAGGACCTGTCCACCAAATGCCTCAGCAGGAAGCTGGACCATCGCCAAATATGCCCCTACAAGATCACTAAGGTGGGGAGCCCCTTGGCTCATGGGAATAACTTTCCGACCAGCTTAAAACATCACCGGGTTCCACATGTGTTCCTCTTGTGCCCTGCGGACAATGACCCACTGCTTGGACAGCACAAACCCCTACCACTACCAGTGATAGTAGACGTAGACAGAGAAGAGTACCACTATGTAGAAGAGATTCTGGATGCGCGCATGTTCCACAGGAAGCTCTAGTACCTTTTGAAGTTCGTGGGGGATGCCCAGATGGAATGGAAGGCAGTGGAGGAAGTCAAGGAGTTGGAAGCAGTGAATGTATTCCACGAGCGTTACCCTGATGAACCCGGGCCCTTACCTGAGGGCTGGGCCTCAAGAGATTTTGGCCATAGGAATGGGATACTGTCATGGTGTAAGGGCAATTGGATGGATGCACGGGATTGGGGCAGTGCAAGGCAGTTTTTTTTTTTTTATTTTATTTAAATACTCATTACGTCTGTGGACCCCCTTCGTGGGCGTATGAGACGCCACCCAGTAGTTCCGGGTGGGCTCAAGCGGACACGCAAGTTAATCTGCGGCCGCTGCGCGAGCTATATACAAGGTATTGGAGAGCAACATGGACCATGGAGAAAAAAGGGAATATGAACATGTGAACGTTTAAATGGACCAATAGCGCGTCGCACAATCATGAGCTTCCTCCATCACGCCCTGTTTCCGGCCCTCTCCTGGTGGGTGGTGAGTCAACCTCGAGTTAACGAGATCCTGCCTCCATTACTATTACCGCCCCAGCTCCTTCAGTTCGTCGACCCCTTGTTTGGACAGTGGGCCAACCTCGAGTTAACGAGATCATGTCCCCATTGATGTTACCGTCCCTCTTCTTCAGTTTCTCCCCTCGTCCCCTTATCTTCCTGTGAGCGCGCCGTAGTGGTGTCCGAAAAACTCTTCTGTCCCCTCGAAGTACTCCGCGTCCTCCCCTTCTCCCTCCTTCATCCATACTGGCTCGTCCAGTTCTTCCCACGTTGACCTGCCTTTGAGGAATTCGGCTCGGGTGGTTGCAAAGCGGGGGCAGCAGAATACCAAGTGGTGTCTGGACTCATTTTCTCCGCATGTGCATGTTGGTGACTCGGACTTGCCTATGTGGTTGAGCCATTGTTTCTGTGGGCCCCGCTCCGTGCGTGTCCAGGTGTATGCTGACCGGGAGTGGCGGTTCCATTGGCACCTCTGCTTGCCGAACCCTGCCTCTGTTCTGGCTACCTTCCTGTTGGCCCTGCTGAAGGCTCGTATGCCCTCTGTCGTTCCGATGCGCCTTTCGCCGGAGATGTCGCCTAGGATGGACTCGTATTTGGCGCGTCTGTCTGCCAATTCATTCCCTTTGATCCCTGTGTGGCCGCGGACCCATAGGTAGCCGACGTCTCTGTGGCCTTGTTGGTGAGTGCGTCTTTGATGCGTGCCTCTATGCCGGATCGGGGGGGGTGGCCTTGGGAAAGGTTGACGAGGGTCGTTAGTGCTACTTGTGTGTCTGAAGCAATTGCCAGCATGTCTCTGTCCTCTCTTTCCAGTGCTAGCGCGATGGCCAGCCGTTCGGCGTCCGCGACCGTGCTCAGTTCTCCCCAGTACTGCCCGTATGTCGAGTCCTCGTTGAACTTGTCCTGGCAGTACCCTCCGGCGCCCGTTTTGCCGTCCTCCTTGTCTGTGGCCGTTCCGCCTGTGCCGTCCGTGTAACAGATGCGCCATCTTTCGTCCATGAGGGTGTCGATCTCCTGCTGCCAATAGATGCCCGTTCTGGAGCGCTCTTCGTCAGGCTGGTAGATGGTGAGGTTAGTGAGTGGGGGGAGGATGGTCGTGTCTTCTCGGTTGCCGTATGAGCGTTCTTCAGGTTGGAATGTTGTTAGGTAGAACGCTTCAGAAATTGGGCTGTCTCGGGGTGTGTGGAGATCTGTTCCGTGCCATGGCATGGTGTTGGTCAGTGCAAGGCAGTGCATGCAGCGTGGGATGGAGGAATACGAGCTGAACCGTGCATGCAGATACGAGTCACGGAATGAGTCATAGGATATGACACGGGTGGGGGGTTACGATGGTGTTGTGTGTTGTGTAAGGAAGGGCGGCCGCGGGGTATATATAGCCGAGCTATGTTCCCTTCGTTATAGTCCTTTCCTTACGCAACGGCCTTGTATCTACTTTGAATACGAACGTTTCTTCTCATAGCCATAGTCCCGTCAAAGGCGCTCCCTGGAGACATTACCATAGTCCACGTACTCGCCCCGTTACAGTTATTTTGAAATATATTTCTACTCGCGCGATGTTATTGTTTTGGGAGGATACGCAGCCCTTTACCGGCGTCTGTGCGCATGGTATCGACCTCATGTCATGGTCCACCAGATTTGCCACGGATTGCAATCGGAAGAAGGGGTTCTATGCTATCCTGATGACGCCCAGTGGGTATCGGTGTCCTTACTCCCCAAGGATCTACATCTCACAGTTGCATTCCTTTCTCCAGATTGCCTTTTACAGGTCCTTACTTGCTGCCCGCCTTTCCTCTCAATGTGGTGTCGTGCATCTTTGGTCGGGTACGCGTGTGCCCTCCTCCCCTTCCATTTATGTTTTTCTTCTGATTCACACCGATTGTTCTATCGAATGTTCCCGATATAGAAAGAGAATGCCGTATTTATCTCCAAACACCCATTTGCTCTCAGAAGTGTCATTCCCTGCATTCTCTGATCCACTGTCCTGCCACCTAAATCCAATCTCACAGGAAAATGATGCAAAGGGGCATAGGGAACGAGGGGTGAATGAAGCGGAAGGGGGTAGTAATAGATATAGGGGCAGGACCTCCTTAGCTCGAGGTGGATCCACCACCTTGGCGGGGAGTGCCACATGAAGAGAGACGGCGTAGCGGAGGAATATTGATTTGTGGGGTCATGCGTGGCAGTGGATGTATGACGAATCTCCCACGTGTAACCTGGAAATGCACCCGTCGGAGCGGAGGATATCCTCTGTTTGGAATCAATCATCATCATGTACATATGCGCGGGACCTCAAAACGTAATGAGTTGAATCAAAAACAAAACTGAGCTCGATCATTCGCTTATTCTTGCTCGAGTCTACATTGGGGGAGAACTGCGTTCTGTTGGTGACAGGGGAGGCAGAGGCGAAGAATGGGAAAGTGGTGGAGCTGTATCATGGAATATGTACACAGTTCACACCGAGATGGTCGCAACTTCTTCTGCCTTGCATTAGAGCAATAGTTTGTATCCCTCCGCATTATCTTCCCCCCCATATTTCACCTCCCTGCTCTACTTATTCACACAATCCTAAGTACACTCTTCATCCACCAATGTTTTCTTGTCATCATCATCATCACCATCGTCATCATCATCATCATCACCATCATCACCATCATCATCATCACCATCATCACCATCATCACCATCATCACCATCATCACCATCATAATTGTCATCGTCATCCAAGTCCGATAAAGTTCCTTCCGTATTGTTGTCCGTGTCGCTGTCCACAGGAAAAGACATTGTTAGAGTTACTTCTTCATCATAACTGGTAAAACGCTCCACTGCTGAGTGTGCCGGCGCAACCACAGGGGAATCATCGACTGATGTATACCCGACCATATGCCCATGGATCGTCTTTTCCGGTGTAGTTGGCGGGGTGGAAGCAGCTGCTGCATGTACAAGTGTGTAAATCAACATTGCTAAGACAAGGCGTAAGTCGTCTGGATTTCCGTCGATATCATAGAGTCGTGACCCTCGCACACGGCCGTTAGTGTCCACCATCCAAAACTGCCACTGCAATCCATCCGTTGTGAGTCCATATACCTTCGGCTCTTCCACCTTCGCGTTGGCGCGGCGGTGGCGCCACAAACAGCCGAGGTAACCCAGAAGTTGTGGGGTTGCAAGACCTAAACCTCCTGCAACTTTGGCTTCCACAATGGCAAGGTAGGATGTGTATTTGCGTTCTTCGGTTCCGGAAACGGGTGCAAATCCAATCCCCCAGTCGATTTTCCCACTGTACCGAATGTTCTTTGCGAAATCGTCGAAACTCAGTGGCATCTCGAAAAATAAACGCAGGTGGTGGAAGAGGCAAGGTGTGGTGGCTCGAGGACGCACAGGAGGCACGGCCGTTGTTGGTTGAGATGAAGCACTGATGTTGCAAGAATGTAAGTAGCGCAGATATGCGGCCTTGGTGCCAGCTAGGATAGCAACTGCTTCAATAAGGATGATATCTCCCGATGTTCGACAAGCCGCTTCATTTGTTCGCGGCACATGTCGATTGAAGGTATAGAGAGCTTCGAAGACATACGATCCCGGTTGCGCCGCACGGCGGACCAGGTTCAGCAAGGAGTCTTGCGCAGCTGAGTCAGACTGCCCACGCAGCCACGTCATAATTTTCGAGTCGTCCATAGGGAAGGTATAGTCTGATCGCAGCACGGGCATATCTTGATCTCCACGGAGCCGAGCCACGTCGATGTGGTCCAGCCCGAAAGCAGTGCAGACACTTTCAATCGAGCGCATGTCGGATATGGACTTTGTACCCATTGTTGCGGAAGACGCTTCATTCACAAATTGGCTCACGTGTTGAGCTAACTCAGAGCCAAAGGTTATGCGGAGACGGGAAATGAGTTCAGGCGGGAGGGTCCATGTGCGCGGGCGAGCTGCCCGTTTGGAGAGTCTCCTACCAGCGACGGGAGGGCCCTTGGCCATGGTGGAACAGGTGCGGGGTGGTGGAAGAGGTGCGGGGTTTGGCAATAGAAAGTGATGTTGTGATACTAGTAGGACCAACCGGACTGATTGGCGTCGTACCAGTACGGGCTGAGTAAAGTCGTGAGGAGTGTGGACACAGGACCGTGTACTTGTAGAGTGTGGGGGCAGGTCGAATGGTGGGGAAGCTTGCGTTACGTAAGCTTCAGGCCCTATTACTAGACCCGAATCTGCATATATCCTGCATATATGCTGCATAATATCCTGCATATATGGTGTGGGTTTTTTCAACAAACGCTCATTACGTCAATAGAAACCCCGAGGGGGCACAAGATTTTTTTTGTTTTTTTTTTTATACTCATTCTGCCTATGGACACCCCACGTGGGCGTATGAGGAGCCCCCCGGAATCCCGGGAGGATTCAAAGGGCACCCAAGTTAATCTGCGGCCGCTCCACAATCTATGTACAGAGTGTGATAGAAGATAGGAGATCCTTCCTTCTGGCCGTGTGCCTTTCGTGCGGAAATGGACCAAGAGCGTGTCCCACAAGAGTGGGCGCAAGAGACGCCACCCGGGAGTCCCAGGTGATTACAACGGGCGCACAAGTTAATCTGCGGTCGCTACGCGAACTATATACAGTCTGACAAAAAGGGAACCTTGCCTCCGGCCGGGGCCTTTCGCTATTTTAATCTTTATTTTTTTGAACTCTTTACTGCCTATTGACACCCTTCGTGGGCCTATGAGGTGCCCCCCGGAACCCCCGGGAGGATTCAAGCGGACGCGCAAGTTAAGCTACGCGAACTATATACAAGGGAACGTCAAGTTGAACTGACGCCCCACGCTAGATCAAAATGTAGGGCAACATGGTATAAACAAACTCGTAAAACCCCTTCCTTCATCGCTCGAGTGGAAAACCTCCCGAAATAAAAGCACTCCGGTGGATATCCTCCCAAAGCAATAACATCGCGCGAGTAGGAATATCAAAACATCCAACAAAACCCTACATAAAATAACATCCCGTCTCCCTTCATTGGCCCCGTTCGTACGTCGTGGTCCGGAGGACCTCCCTGCCTCCCCTCAGGCAGTGGGAAATGGTTGCGTCATGTAGGCAGAGAACCAGGGACGAGTGAGTCTGGGTTGTCGGTAAAGAGCGAGCGTACTCCTGCAATGTGGAGGTGCTGGTTATCGACTTCCAGCCCACGGTGCAGCTCTTACTGGATTAGGTGAGCGGTAAGACAAGTCCGATGAGGGAACTGCCTATACGAGAGTGATAGAGCTAAGGCAATAGAGCGAAGGCGATAGATCAGTAACCTAGCAAAATATAGTGAGACAAGGGGGGTACCGGAAAGATGGCGGGGTGTTTGTGGTGACCTCGGCGTAGGTCGTCTGTGGAGCTGTTGGTCGTAGGGGGTAGTGGGAGGAGGAAGAAGTGTTGGTAGCCGCCTCGACGTAGGTCAGCCTTGTGGAGGGTCGTGACAGGGAGGCGGAGGAGAGGGTGTTCGTTCAGGGGGTCGTGAAGGGGGAGGCGGGGGAGGCGGACCCCTCTGTCTGCATGGGGACACTGTTGACCGGAGGCTTCGGGTGGGTGGCGGCGGTTGAGGGGGGTGGCTAGCTCGGTGTTCATCAGTTGGGCAGCCATTTCTGTGCCTGCTTCGCTGGTTGGGGGCGGTTTTGAGCGCGGGGGTGTTGATGCCAATTCTTGGTGCCAGTCTGCACATCGCGTCCAATCTTGGGGGAAGAAATCATCTCGGATTAAGCCTTCTTCCTCTAGATAGTTCCTAAACTCTCTTAGGAGCCATATCGCCCACAATACGCGGAATTGGTTACGGCCGTTTTTTCAGGCAGCGGCTAAGAACAATGAGAAGTAAATTAATTAGAAGTAAGATGACGTGTGGATAAACAATTTTCTATACCGTGACCATAGGTTTCACTATGTCAAACTATTGTTTAATACGAAATATAGTCTGAAAACAATTAGTGAATTACGGATTAGCATCCAACACATTCAGGGCAAGTTTCCAGAAGGTAGGGCAAGCTGGGGAGAGCTAGATGAGCCAGTATGGAAGAAGACAGGAGAATGAGACAATGCGGAGTATGTTGAGGCCACAGAGGAGTTCTTTGGCCATCTCTACAGGGCCCTCACAGGAAGATAAGAGAAGGGACAAAGGAGGGAAGGGCGGACAAAACAGGGGTCAAGGGGAAAATTGAAGAGCAGGAGTAGTAACAGTTATGAGGGCAGGATCTCGTTGAATTAAAGTTGACCCACCACTTCTTAGAAGGTGGTTCAGTCCATACTTACTGGCTCCTACCTATAACCACCATATCTATTGATCTTAGTGTCTATTCACCTAGTTATCATATGCTCGTACGACTATCATTACATCCAAAGACATATGCTCGTATGACTGTGATACTACTATTACGTTCATTCTCATATGTTCTTACTTTCTGATGCTTTCCTTAACTAGTCCCTCTTGTATGATGTTTATATATCAAATATTGTTACGTCAGTGGCTTCTCACACACTACCCTCTCAAGTATGGGTGTCGTATGCTATTATGTTCATATTATGTTAGTGGCTTCTCTCATACTATACTCTCACATATGCCTCATGTATAGTTTTACATTCATGTTACATTCTTGCCTTTACTCACGCCAACCTCTTTTATATTGTTATCATATGCTACTACGTTAGTAGCTTCTTGCGCTACACCCTCTCTTCTTTGTTGTTACATTCATGTGGCCTTACATACTGGGACTTTCGTTTATTTAATCCCTAGGCCTTAATGATAGGATAGAGAGAGATGAAATCAGGGATAAAATAAGATGTTTGGAACATATCTCTAACTACGATTGGTTTATTATACCTATACTTCTACACTGTGCCTATTTCTTGCCTAAAATATTCTTATAGGGAATTCTAATAGGTTATGAGCCAGTACCTTTGCATCCAGAAGTTTTTACTCTACTTCACGCCAATATTATTTTTATATCACTATGATGTCTATATGAATATGCGGACCTTTTGGCTCAGACAATGAAGATGAAGAAGACATTTACCAAGAAGTTCGTGATACTATCAATCTTAAACAACTCACAACTACCTCTACCTCCTCCCATATCACGCCTGCGACATACACCTCCTCTAATATCATACCGGCTACCAATTCCTTTTCTTATATCGCACCAGGCACCAAAGCATTACCAGATTTTAAATCGAGTATCAGAATTGATGGACTTACTATATTGGAGGGATATAAGAAAAATGAAGCATAATCACAGCAAATGTTCTTAGTGTTCAGCGCACGGAAAGCAACTTTTGTTATTTTTAATGAAAATACCCTCCTAGTTGTTACTATACCTACTTCAATTGCTATTTATAAGTACATTGCTAGCCAATCACTCAAATTGGTAATTCATGTGATTGCTTAGTCTATCATATTACAAGTTGGAAGACACACAACAGGACAGAATATCTGGGAATATCTCTTTGCCATATTTATTTCCAAGGTACTTCTCTTTTGTTCATTAATAAAATTAATGCTTTTGGTTCCTTATCATTCTTATGTGTACCTTATCAGGCAATCACGAAGTTCCTGAATTATTTAGAAATTATCTGGAGGCATTTATAAACTTGTACTACAAATTCTAATGATGGAACTTTTAAGTTTATTGATTGTTTATTGCTTAATTGTAAGAAGGTGAAAATCGAGTTTCTGCTTGGTGCACTTATTAACTATTGTACTAATATAGTTGATAACCTTACAACTAAAGCCAACCTCTTTTGATTATAATTGCTGTATCATTTCTTTATTAAAATTACTCTAATCTGTTTTCCAATACTCCTGTAAACTGTTTTCCACCTATGTTATTTGTTTTTCTATGAATTTATTAGATGTTGTGTTTTTAATACTTATATAAATTGTTTTACATCTGTGTCAATAGGTTTTGTTACTTTAAACTTATCTCAAGAAAACCTTGTTTTGTATATATAGTAGCCATCATCCTGTTTCCAGTTTTGTTCTGTATCTAACGTCTTGTTCAACTAATATGTCTAGACCCTGTTATTCAGCAAGACCTCATTCAATCAATACCTGAATTATAGAGGTGTGAGCTGTACACCCTTCCACTGTCTACTCATATCCTTGCCGGTTGTGTACTTTAGTGCTCATAAGCCAGTGACTATCTACATCTATTCTGGTATAGCAACGGAGCTAAGAAACCCTATATAATGCAAGCCTTGTTACACTATGTTGGATCCTTTCCTACCAACTGGTATGACTGCTATGTAATGCTAGGTGGCAAAACCACATGCCCTACTAGGTACCAGATTTCAAAGCTGATTTGCTGGCCCTGTACCTACTAATCCATGAGGCTTGGCCATTCACTTATGGCAAACTATTGATATCTTTATTGCCACTAATGCTATTGGTATAGAACTGGTAGGCAACCATGTATTGACTTAGTCAATACTGTCTGAAACACAAAGGCAACTCCAAGCTGCAAATAAAAGTATGATACTCTTATAAGAACAAGTAACAAACCTACATATTAATCTCAACTATACGAAGACTACATTATATACTATTAAATATGTCTTATCCAACATGGGTACTCTGTCATCTTAACCTGAGATGCAAGACCTCCCTGTACCTTCAAGATTCAATTGGAAGAAATTTTGCCTTAAGTTAGGGAAGAACTCTGTGAACATCTCGCTAAATGCTAACATTGCCAAATCTCCACATGTGCAATGTAGACTGGCCTGTATCTTTTCTCTAGTAGAGCGTATCACTGCATACTAGATCCAGCCCTATCCTCCTTCTATAACTATCATCTAACTAATATACTAGTAATATTACCAATCCTAGACCATGTATTTATCAACTCTAGCCTTATTGGAAAAGCCACCAGAGCTTACTGGGTCCTCAAGCAAGAAAATATCAATATCTTTACCTATGTTTCATAGTTTGCCAAACTTCCTACCAACGTTCCATAGGATGACTAAGCTAAATTTGACCAGTTTTTAAAGGTGCTTCCTATAAGCTCCACCAAGCCCTGAGCTATTGCCTAGATGCATCCTTGGTTTATATCTTTATCGACCAAGCCAGTCAGATCAAACACAAATTAACACACCTCCACAATCACTAATGCAATCCTATAGCCCTTGCAATATCCTAGCAACCGCCTGGCCTAACCACTATACCTGCTTTCATAGATAATAAAACAACTGCATATGTATTGTTTGTACCTGCAGGGCCAACCCTAAAGGCTATCTAGTCAGGAAGACCATAGTTGATATAAGAAGAACAGGATTATTGCAACAATCATGATGTATCTATTGCTTGAGGAAAGAATATTTAGTCACTAGATCTGTGCTTTATCAGGAAGAACTACCCCCTCTTGAATAACTATACTACAGCTATTCCAGAATATACAGAGTTGCAAAAAGTAGAGTACTTTGCTTAGTTGGTGACATAAATTAGGAACCTTCATAGGGTTATTTATGTTTGTCATCATTCTCACTTGTATTCATATTTGTGAAGGAAGCTTGCCTGTCCGGCAAACATTTTATTATACCTATGACTATAGCAATTGACGGGAATTTATTAACCACTACAGCCTTTCAAGATTGTGCTGCATCTTAAATTGCATTTATTAACTAGACTATTGTCAGTACATTCTCTATACTTATATCCAAACTCAATAGCCTTCAACTCCTGAATATTTTAGATGGCAGACCCACCTCTTTCAGAGCTATCATAGGCCTTACCTGCCTCCCAGCCACTATCAGAGACTAGTGTGCTCTACAGTTTGAATCGGTGCGAATCTCGAACCCCCTTCTACCGATCCGGAAACCGATTCGAAGAGTGTCACCCTTCCCCAAACTGCTTTGCAAATATATTCTGTTCGTTTCGGACAAATTCGAATCTCCAGATCTTCTCCGAATATTTCTGGATCATTGGAATATTCCTGAACATTCACCAAGACCCCTCCATACATTGCCATTACCCACTCCGTGAACCTGCTTACACCCTGACTTACTGCCTGCATGTTGTGCTGTATCCACTACACTATGTGTCGTTGGCAATTATTATGGGCACTCATAATGGGCATTGTTCCTATGCAATTGTCACGGGCAATACTTACGGGCAATTGTCACAAGCAATAGTTATGGGTAATTGTCACAGGCAATAGTTATGGGTAATTGTCACGTGCAATAGTCATGGGCAATTGTCATGCCCATTCCACTAGCAATTGTTATGGGTATGTCACAAGCACTTGTCGCTGGCGCTAAACACTTCTCCTACAACGCGCTATGTACTCGCACCTCACATCTTTTGTAACTTCGCAAGAGCTTGAGGCCCCATAACCTTGTCCTTGATACCTCTCATGGTCTTGTTCATAATAGACGTATATGCGTGTTCATAATAAACCGAAAAATACCCATACCTGTACCCACAATCCACTTGCAATCGTAAGGCCGCCAATGAAACCATACTCTCCCCTTACATGACATCCTGATATGTACTCACCCTAACCTCAAAACCTAACGTGAACTAACCAAATCCAGCTATCCATTCTAACTCACTAACTAGACACATCTCTCCACTTCTGCAAGACATATTCAATCCAACATACAACATAAACATGCAATATAATAAATAAGAAAGACAATAAAAAACCAGACACAAAACCATGCCCCTAATTCCATTCTATATGACACAATAACAAATATGAAAATTATAACAAAACAGTCAACTATTCCTCTCGTTATGGTTGTGCATATCCCGTGTTCCTCCCTGCGTCATCTACACGTGGTAGTGCTTTCTTATCCTCTTTCGTAAACGTCGCGTTACCGGTGTTATAATGACCGGAAGCTCCTTGTTTTTCGCTCACCTGTTGCTCTAAGGTGTTGGTTTCGATTGTTCCATTATTCTACCCAGTTCACTAGAGCGTCAGAATAAAGCCGACTCTGTGGTATTATCACCAATTTGAGTAAATGGACTATGTTCAAGAATCACATAGTCACCTCCGTTGGTCTCAATGTCCGATTCCACATCGTCTTTGCTGTCATTGTACAGGTTATAATTCCAATTGTCATCTTCTAGGTCCGCTGCTGGGGCCATTTAGAGTAGGAAATCTGCATCTAAACTGCAAGCTTGCATTTAGCTGCTACTATTGTCTAAATCTCCGTGCACCTCACCATGTTGTGCATCTTATAAGAATGTGTTAGAGCTAGTACACCGACGTTTCTCCCATGATTTGGCAATTAGCAGATCTTGAATCATTGGCCCTCCCATTCCTTTCCTTCTATATAGTATGACATCCCTCGCAGAACTGAAGAGTCTCTCCACTGAAACCGATGTAAGAGGTATTCTTAAGATGTCTTGTGCCATGAACGCTAAGCTCGGGAACTCAATAGTATTAGATTTCCAACAAATTATTGCCTCTCCCTTGTGAAGTGTTACTAGGGCCGAGCTGAGATATCAGGTGACTTCTGTAGTGTCGACATCATGATAAGCATTTCGCGCTTGCAGTCTCTGCATAATGTAAGATTGTCCTCCCGCCTCTTTATCTTCCCCTCCATCCGCAAAGAATCTAGCTTGCCCCTGGAGCCTCAGGTGCCACCGGCGCCCTGGGAGGCAAGCTGACAATCTCAAAGTCCATCGGCTTGACCAATGTCGCCCTGACGCCAGACTCCCTGCGGCTCCCCTCGGTGGTGCCATCTGTTGCACCAATGTCACCCTGACGCCAGACTCCCTGTTTCTCCCCTCGTGGGCGTCCTCCCATTAACCAATGTCGCCCTGACGCCAGAGTCCCTATGTCTCCCCTCGGAGGCGTCTTCCCATTAACCAATGTCGCCCTGACGCTAGACTCTCTGTGTCTCCCCTGGTGACGCCCTTCCCTTGACCAATGTCGCCCTGACGCCAGGCCTCTAGTATCTCGCCTAGCGGCGTCCCCTCCTTAACCAATGTCGCCCCTGACGTCACACTCTTAGTGTTTGCGGGGTCCTCTCCCTGACCACTGTCGCCCTGACGCAAGGCTCCCTGTGTCTTCCTCTGCGGCGTCCTCTACTTTACAAATGACACCCTGATGCCAGCCTTCTTGTGTTTGGCGCCCTCTCTTTCACCAATCTTGCTGTTATGCCATTCCCCGTCATCCCCCTTCGTTCGTCCTCTGGCCGCTCCAAGTCCTTCCTCATGCACGTTATCTGCCTTAGCCATTTCAATTGTGCTATAAAACTCCTCCCCTTCCTGTATATTATGCACTCAATCTTGAGTTTTCTCTCATTCTATCCTATTCCATATTATCAACCTATCTAACCATTCTGCATTATCTACATCCTAAGGATATACCTCGTCCGCATTCCCCCAATCCTTCTCCTTCCCCTTCTCCCTGATAACACTTCCTATCCACCCACATCCGTAGCCAAATCCCTGCCATCCTCACCTCCTCCTGACCGAACATTCCTCATCGCAACCCAGATACCAGCCATTCCCCCCTGAGTCCCTAGCCTGACCCAATCCCTACTATTGTAA
>Ga0307511_10002844_pt1 | contig 17971 bp, 27 predicted proteins | sample 13_EM_MG_FD_200266 | JGI IMG/M metagenome (GOLD analysis project Ga0307511, IMG submission 200266) | Populus trichocarpa ectomycorrhiza microbial communities from riparian zone in the Pacific Northwest, United States - 13_EM | ecosystem: Host-associated > Plants > Roots > Unclassified | place... | reverse complement strand
AAGTTATCATCGGCGGCATCGTCACGGATGTGAGTGACCTCTTCTTGGAGACCCCTGAGTACGTGGCACTAAACGCGCGAACGACCACAGGTCTGCACGATGTTCGCCGCCCTGTCGCTCCTTGAGGCCGGTTACACCGTCTTCGCCAATGCCGACGCTTCCGGCACCTTTGATACCCGTGCTGCTGACCTTGCCAATGCTCGGATGAGGGATGCCGGTGTCTACGTCATGCCCCAGTCTTCCGTTGCCTCTGACCTCCAGAGGGACTGGAGGAACCCTCCTGGCGTTGCTGGCTTCTTAACTCTCCTCTATACGTGCGTGTACTCCTGGGTCGCTGTCTGACATGGCTTAATCTTGTATTATTTCAGCTACTTCCCCACCGCCAACAACGTCATCAGACAGCACGGCAGTTCCATCAAGCACGGCGCTCTCACCCCTGGCGAGGACGAGCTCGTTCCTTAAAGCCTGCTTCGAGTTCGCGTATCCAAAGGCCGGTTCCGGTTGTACATTCCGGACGCACTTTACGACTTGGTTCCTATTGATGCTGTACCCCGTAGCACGGTTTGAAATTTTCAATGATTCTCCACGTTCAGTTTCTCGGGCAGACCTTGGTTTGATTTTGTCCCCGAGCTCGCCTGAACCCGACGCGAGCCCACGGTCACTAAGGACAGAGAGGACAGGGATCGATCCCTATACAAAAGCCTGCCCAGACAAGGTCATAGAACCGGTGGGGCCGTCTGCCACACGGGCGTGTTGAGACTTCAGCGACCCTCCAAACCCAGTCCTATTGCATACCCCTAGTGAGTTTGACATCGGCCGCAGTTGGGTCCCCACGTCTTTTCCGTGGGGCTGTAAGCTGTTGGTCAAAAGGCGGTAGCCAACATCGAATCACCCCGGCGGGCCACCCGCCACGCGTTCTGGGTTGTTTGCTTTGTCGCTCCTCGACGAGTGGCAACCAAACGGTCCACCCCTCAACCGTGGGAGCGATGGGTGATGACCGCGGTGGGTCTGATCAAGCGTCGTGAACTCCGGGTTCCACGCGATTCACTCGGACCGCACCAGCGTTATAAATTGGCTATCCGGTACCCTCGCTCGGGGTGCCGTCCATTTGTGTAGATGTCATTAGATATCGGAGGTCGACGATCCACTGCACTCGTTATGGGTGACGACCTGATGACAAATCAAAATGGACACGACTTTACAGTGGAAGAGTGATGGGGCCAAGGCACTAGTACCCCCAGCGGTGTCTGTGTATTATTGTCGCAAACCAAGGCCTCTGACCTTTGCGCCACATCGTATCTCCACACGTATTCGCGCATGTGCGTTCCTGTCCCAAAGGTGACCTCCAAGAGTGCATGTTTGGCATGTAGGTGAGCTTAAGTTAACGCCTGCACCCTTTGTCCCCATTCGGACCGACACTGATGCGCACGCGATTTCGGCAGGCTTCGAAAAGTGGCAAGTCGCCGCGGCCCCATTTCGTCAGCTTCCAATTGTGGCTGATGATTAAATCCGCTCGTGAAGAGGTGCATCCCTGCGACTCCACGTTGCCAACGATGCACGGAGTTGGGGATCGACGAATGCTTGTACCTGTCAGTGAAGAAAAGGGGATCGGGAAATACTTTGAGGATGGGAGAGGCGTGTCAACCGTGTCGGTGAGGATCGAACCACTGATCGATGTCTTGGACATATACCTGTGTGACACATCAGCAAGAGGAAGCGGGTAAGCCTTTTGCCCCCCTCGGCAACGGATTCGTGGCGCTTATTTCGGTGCGACGATGATGGGTAGAGATGCGACGCAAAGCAACCATGTACCCCTTGTTCCAAGGATGAGGGGTCTGACTGTATCTACGAACGGAGGCGGGTGAAACCTATGCACGAGAGACGGCCCGCTGCTGCCCAAACCTCTGAGAGTAAGCCAAACCCGTCTCGCTCACTTCCTTCACGGGTAAACAGCGAAGATCCGTCCCCTCCTTCCGATACCGCTTCGCCAGATACTTCTCGCTCCGTACTCTCCTTGACGGACCGAACTCCATCGATCTCGTCCACAAGGGAATGTCGTTTCTCGGAATCTGACACGCTGGATGAGCTCGAACCTCCTGTCCTTCGGGAAAGGGCGATCACAGAGTTGAAACTCGTGCCTTTCCAAGAATATCCCAACCCCCCGCAGCTCGCTACAACCTCCATCTATTCTGTCCTCCAATCTCTGCGATTCTCCTCCGTCCCTCGCCCACTTCACACATCTCTGTCATTCTTGGGTCCAGAACACTTCCAGGTCTCTGATACCACGTCGTCAGAACTGGATTTGACATTGTGGGCGTTTCCTTTCCTCGGGTGCTATGCCCAGGCGTCACAAGAGCTGACTTGTTTGCCCAGCCGCCTCGCTGCGCTACTGCGATTGAGGCTGTTTGGGATCTATCTCCCAGGACCCAAGCAAGATGCTGTATTGCGTGGAGACGTATCAAACACCATCGTTAGTCCATTCTTCGTCCACGCCTCGGCTGGGCTCGGAATGTACTTCTGCGCCGGTGTCGGACACTCACCCAGATGGGTGCAAATACGCGTAAAACATGCTCAGCGAGCTTTTGAACAAATCACAGAAATTAGCGGAGGGAGTAACGCGGACCTTACAGTTCAGGTGTCGTTTTCCCTCACTGTTATGACCCTCTACTCAAGGTGGCTCGATTCCGCACGTAAATGTCTCACCACTACGTGTGTTGCCCTCAACGCGGCGGGCCTCCAGTTTATTCCGGCCACTGGCCATCCACCGGGACTCACGGAGGATGTCCGTGAACGACTTGTGGTCCTCTCCCAGATCATCTACTTATGTATTTGGTCGTGGATGGAACAGAACCGATCATGACAGTCCGGATCGAGAAGGAGTTCCGATACGACCTTCAGGTGAGGGTTCGCTCCCTCGCTCCCAGCGGCATGGACTGATAGTGGGGGCACAGGAAACCTACCCGCACTTGTTTGATATATGTCCGTTGACCATGCGGACGCAGGGGATCCTGTTGGTCAATGATGCGATATTGATGACGGCTCTCCGTTCGGCTGATGGTGAGTTATTTCACCTCGTCGTTGACCCACTTGACCCACTTCCTTTGTGATAGGAATGAGACCAGATCAGTGGGAACAGATGTGCGACGGACTAGTAACCCGTCTCGACAAATACTCCGACACTCTTCTGCAGAATATGCGAACCTTCCTACAGGTCGGGGATACTCAAGGTGCAGAGATCATCCAGAGCAACTGCGTTGGATGTTTGGCGCACCTTGCGGTGTTGTACGACCTCATCAGTTGTTCGGAACCTAACTCCAAGCCCCGAATGGACACTATTTGTGACTCATCATTGGAGCGACTCAGTCACCTCACACAGGAAATGAGTATTGAGGAATACACATATTTCGATCTGTTGCTGAAGGTGCGTCAGTGGCCGACCATTTTCGATGGTGAACGAACTGATAGTACCACCCACTAGGCTTCGTGGGAGAGGTCGTTGGCCGTCTTCGATTCGCGGATCAGCTTCCTGTCGCAGGAGGAGAGTGTACCCCTACGGCGGTATCGGGGGATTGTTGCAGAGGCGTTGTCAGACATCGAGGCCAGACTTCCAGGCCCGTCTCCTCCGCGACTCTCTACAAACTCGGTGTTTGCTGACGGTCGGGATGAGGGATCGAAGTATCCGAACTTTATGGTAGCTTCAGAGAGGGCGCGCTTGTATTAACGAGGGGCTGGCATCGTACTGCTAAATTTAAACACCGCGTGGGCCTTTTCCCATCCTTTGAAAACGCGGTTTTCTCGGCCCTCCTCCGTCGATGACCCACGAGTGGGATTGATGTTTCGTGATTACCTAACAAACCAGCAATGGCGGTCATTAAAAATCGTCTGCAACCAACAATCTCTAGGACTTTGCCTAAACGTCTGAGAATATTCTTCAGAGGGGGCAAAACGCGCTGTGGAAGAGAGAACTGAAACTGGAAGACTGGTGATTTAAGCTCACCACCGTGGATGGCGCGGTTTATTCAAACACAGGACACACGGAGGGGTGGAATTACGAAAATGCCTCTGCGCCTCGATTCTCAGGCTGCTGTAGTCCGAAGAGAAGCGTGCGTGTATCCTTCCGTGTGAATGGCATTTCATACCCTTACTTGGAAATTTTCATTGGGTACGCGAGCACGACGTTCCTTGGCCTTGGGAGACGGCCTGTGGAGTGCGACCGGGTCATCGAAGCCCTGACTACGAGCCTGTCCGCGACTCCACTCGTATTCGAGATCGCAATGGCTCATGACCACGTCGGGGCCTCTGAGATTTTTGGCCGGAGACGTTCGGTCCTCGGACACGGACGCGGATGCGGGGGAGGCTAAGTCTGCTGCAGAACGGAGGGTGGACGACCTTTCCGGACACATCCTCCAGGGTGGTGGGTTATTGACTTCTAGCATTCCACGACCCGCGGTTTGTAAGAACACGAGAAGGTATAAGTATATCCAACACAGATCTTACAACAACGCAGGAATTTCAAGGTTCTCTCGTACAATCGGCAGGAGGTGCCAGGTCGGGTCCCAATTTGGACATGACATCGTTACAAGCTTCCCAATCTTCCCACTCATCAGCCTTTGAAACCTGGGGGTCAAACGTAAACCCTCGCAAGCCGGTAGGTCGATAGGGCAAAACGTACCGCACAGATAACAGGGTGTCGTGAAGGTTCCAGGAGTTCCCCTGCGAGGATCAGTTCGTCCAAAATCTGAAGAAAGGCCAGCGGTTAGAATTGGACGGGAACATGCGTTAGTCCTGAAGCTTGACCCACAGCGTATGCAATGCGGAAATTGTAGATTCTATAGAGGTGGACTCAGATTCCCAGGGTTTGCCGGAGAGGAGGGAAACAGCTAGCTCACATATCAAGTTCAGTGACCTAGAAGGTGAAATTCGAAACGCGGCAAAGTTCAATCAAACGCCACAGCACGGAAGAAAAGAAGGACTCGCGTTTCCAAAGTGCTTGTCGAGAGTTTCGACGTATCTGTGCACAATTTCGAGCGTGTTCAACTCGTTCTCGCCGGCCGTCACGCCACACACGAAAAACAACGAGGCGTAACGGCGGTAAATCACCCTTGAATCTGTACGGATCAACGGAATTGGTTCGAAGATGGATGGGAACGCGCAGACTCTGAGTGGGGCTGAACCAATGGGGAAAAAAACTAATTACGGTACCTTGATACTCGAGAAAGTTGCATTGTCTGGGTTTTCGAGCCAGGACAAGTTGGGTAACGTCTCGGACGATTCGTTGCTTGACCTTTGATGACTGTGTAACGAACCATTTCTGCAACCTGACCTTGCCTGCCACGGGACAAACGACCCCCCGGTCGGTTATCAGTTCATCGTGAGAGGGGCAGCTACGCGTCTCCGGCGCGTACACACCTTGCCTAGACACCAGAAGGATATAGCTGATCATGTTCGCCTCGGCGGGTGACGACGGGGGCCAGAACGGAATCTCAAAGCGGCCCAATCACGGATGGTATATAAACGATGCCGAGTGTGTGAGAGATCCCCTGGTTGTTGCCAGCTAGACGGGCAAACCCCCGTTCGTACCTGAAAGGACAGCTAGAAACGGGTGGAAAGCCTGCATAACGCCCCAACCTCTCCCATCAAGTCGTTCGCTACCGCGAAGGCACGATCTTTGTGCTTACGTCTGATACCGGTCCATCAGAAATCGTGGAAGCTCTGGGCCAGCGCAAGCGAAGGCGGAGAGGCGTGGGGGATGGGGCAGGAAGGTTACATTGATACCTTCGAATCCGACGTCCGGTACCGAATCCAACATTGTCCAGGGTTTCACCCTGACGTGCATGGTAACAAGTTCACTCTTGAGATAACGGAGTTCTCGAGATCTCCATTGGCGTGCGGGCGGTACCGTGTGCATCTCATTCATCTCGTGGTGTACCCCTGAGCGGAGGAGAAAAAGGTTGACCACCTCGCACCTTTGAGCGGTGAGTAGATCTCCCGGGACAGATGAGCGCGATTCCAGCGGTCGCTCGACTCACCCGACCTCTCCTAGGCAGCCTTCAGGCAGAGTTGACAGAGAGGAAGGGAACTCATTGACACCCTTTGATTCCCGTGGGATCCCAACCACGAGAGCTCATACAATTGATCAGGAACGTTGACGTTTTCCGTCAAGTGTTCTCGGCCACGCTAGAAGGGAAAAGATAGAAGTTAACCTGTCAATCAACTTGACATCTGTCCACAGCCTTGGGTATATTTTACCTCCTCTTTGTTCCTAGGCGAGGATCGGGTGTTTTGCCGCCTGGGTCTAAACCATCCCGGTCCATCCATCATGGCGGCCAACACACCTTGTGAGGTGTACGGATATAATTCCATAAAACCCTTACATCCTGCTCGGATCCAGCCCCAGTAAGGCATATTTCCCCAACTCTTGGCTCCCCCCCTCCATCTGGTTCGCAACATGCAGCACTTCTCACCCAAAATTGAGAGGTTCAACCCCAATAACCTCGACGCCAACACAACGATATCCCCATCTGAGGGTTCACGCGGTGCCTCTACATGTTCCACCGTTCGCCCCAGCCGCATTGGTGCGATGAGCCTATCTGTCTCGGCGGTCCCGTCCACCAGGGGGACAATCTCCCGTATGTCGAGCTCTGAATCATCCATTGGGTCGCCTGGGGATTCTACCCCACCGCAGCGAACCAAAAAGCGGGCGACTCAACTGGTGTTTCCGTACGCTCCATCCATACTCGCACAGGTGAGTCCCCATCCTCCTCGCCAACAAACCGCGCCCTAAACTACCTCACCAGCCATACAAAATCGCATCCGAAGCCGAGCCTCTAAAATCAATGCCGATCTGCCTGATCCCCAAAGACCACATGCGTCAACTCCCACCAATCCTCCACCTCGGCTGGTCGATCGACGAAGACAAACTCCTCGAATGGTGTGCCAGCGAAGGTTTCGAACGTACCACCACCGACATCAACGGTCACGACGTCTTCGACTACACCGGAACCACCGCTGGAGCCCTACGCTATTTTGCGCAGCGTTCTGGAGCAGGGATGTTCGATCCTTACACCCAGTTGACCTGCCACAGGCGGGAACCGGTCATCGTCGCCATTACGTCGAATTACTCGGTATTTGATGAGTTGGATGGGAGGAGGGCGGAGGTTTTCGCCCTCGGCTCCCTCCTTCAGAGGGAAGGTCTCCTCACTCGGGAATCTATGGCCGCAAGGTGGTACCTCGACTTCAAAGAATGGCAGTGGGTTATCAACAGACCGAAATAGCCGTCCAACCCACCCCCATCCCTCCGTGCGATCCACCTTCCCTCCGTTCTGCCCTTGCATCCATGATCATTTGTATGTTTCCCCATTTGGACCTGCCCTACCCCGTGTACTTCTACCATTTCTACGTCTTACCATTACCGCCACGCACTCCTGATGCTTGTGAGAGCCTTTACTTTATACTCACGTACTGTATACATACTCTACATAGGGGTCAAACCCCCTGGACTTTCTAATTTCGAAACTTGTAAAGGGAAGAGTGCCCACAATACATCATACCCACTGCCCACCTACGCTCGTTCAGGACCCCAACAAGAAACAGGACAATCACCAAGGACTGTTGACGATGCCCGAGTGACTCGGAGCCAAATGCCCTGGAGCGAGGGATGCCCTCGTCGGCCGCTTCAACTGCTTCTTGTTCAGTGCCAAAACGTTATTCTGCAGTGCCACGATCTGCCGGAGGGTGTGTCAGCGTTCAAATATCACCTTTGCGGCCGTTACGTAGATCGCGGAGATAGGACCGAAACGTACGATCTCCTTGTCATCTCCGAACTTGAAGTTGTCTTGCACCACCCGATCTTCATACCTGGAGGTGTACGGATCGTGAGCAAGGTGGGGTGGGGTCAAGATGGAAGCGGCGAGAACGTACTTCTTGATGTGGTATTTATCGAGGTGTCCTTTCTTGACTTTATTAAAGTCCCACGCGACGACGTACTCTCCGGTCGAAGTGACAATCGCGTTCTCCTCCTGGTTCTCGCCCATATTAAACCTAGTGGTGTGGTTCTGTTAGCCTGAACCCGGACGATTGGGGTTGCTCCACTCCTACCTGGCGGGCGTGAACGAGATCGCGTCATTCATGTAGGCTACATGTTCCGCCCTCAATTGCAACCTTCTGGGTATCGGTTTGGCATCGGCGGGGAACGCCCTGTCGAAACCTAGGCTCCCCGCATACCTCCCATCACCAATCATCGTATCAATCAATAAAAGGTACGTCTTGGTCGTTGCCACGATCCATCGTCCATCCCCGGAAACGTCGATTCCGAGAATAGGATCACCTAACGCCGGGAGCGCCGTCTTCGCGTTTTTCCCGATGGAGTCGAACAACCTGATGTCCCCCTTGTCACCCGCCACCGCCAGTTTCCCCGAACCGGTGGTGGTGACCGCGGAGAACTTGGTCTTGGTCGTGTACTGCTTCATCTCGTTCTGTACCATCTTGTTTCCGGACAGCCGGGGATCAATCCTGTACAACGCGTTCCCGGAGATACCGACGACCGTTTGCTCTCCCGTTGTTTGCGCGTACTTGTCCTTCGGCGCGATGTGGTTGACGGGAACGTAATCGTTGACTTTCCACTCTTCCACCACTTTACCCCTCTCAATGTCCAAGGAGAAGAGCGAATTAGGGGCGGCATCGTCGAACAGGATCATCTTGTTGTCCGAGTCGTGCAACATGACCTGTATCCGAAGAATCAGAAAGTGCGACATTTCGCCCCGGGAACCCAGGATACCTTCTTGGGATTGAACTTTACGCCCTTTTGATTGGCAATGTTCCCGATTGTCGCATAATACTTGACGTCTTGGTCCCCAGAATGTCGGAACACCCCGATGTTGTTCCCCCGTACGACGTATGACCTATCCCCTTTGAACCCAACAGCAAGTTGGGAGTTCTTGTCTCCATTTGCGAGCGCTTCGGGCAATTCATCGTCTTCCTCCCCTTGCCCCTCATCTTCCTCTTCCGAGTCCACGGCTAGGGGGACCTATTAGCCCGTGTAAGGAGAGTATCGTGTTCCTCTTACCGTCGAGTTCATCCAGCACCGCCTCCTCCTCTACCTCGTCATCCTCAACGTCGTGCATCTCGATATCTTCGTTTGACCTCAGCGCATATGCTTGTTCATCGGGCTTCGAACGTGTCAATAATGTTCTTTTAACGCAGGCGAGTAACCTACCTTCGAAGTTGACCAAGGGACTTGATGCAGTGTCTCCCACAGAGCCCTCGTAAACTGCTCCTGAAAGATCGCGTATGACTCCTGAGTGAGGAACCTGAAGCACCAACTCGTCTGGACCCCTTTCTCGTTCATATGGTTCCACGTTAACGACCAAACCTTGGTTGACCATCTTTGATTCATATCGGGATCGATCTTGTGCCACAGAACGATGTCGTTCCCCTCGGTCGAACGCGCAACCATCCAGTACTCGTAACCATTGGTCTTGGAGTTGGTAGGTAGTCCGACGATAGCGGCCCGTCCGTCGCTCTTTTTGACAAAGTACTCTTTCTCGCGATCCCAGAGGTGGAGCTCTGCCTCTTCGTCAACGAGATGTGGGTAAGAGTTGAAGGGTGAAGTCGTGGTTTCGGTGGAGGGAGAGGTGGTGGTAGAAGTTTGAGACGAGGAGGGTTCAGATGAAACAGCAAGGGATCGCATCTTGGACGTGATTGAGGTAGTGGCGTCGGACTCGGAGGTTTTCTTTCGTGACGGGGATTGTTTGGGTTTCTGTTTCTTTGGTTCCGGAGGCCTTGAAATCTGAAATTAGTTTGTTCCGTGAGTGCCATTGGTGTGGTGGACTGACTGGAAGATGAACTCTTGAAGATCAGAGTCAGAGAGATGATCGGCTGTCATCTTGTATTTCCGTTCATACATCGCCCTGTACATGCACGTCTCGAAGAACGCTTGTGTTGGTTCGTTCGTCCCAATTGCCACGAACTCGTAGAACTCGTCGACCCCGCCTTCCATATCACGCCACACGAACGTGGGTTCGCCTTCAGTCTGACCGGTCCGGAATTCCAGCTCTTCTCCAATAAGAAATACGCGCTCTTCGTCGGCTGTGTCGATCGACGGGTAAGTAAAGTTGTGACTGAGGGGTAGGCTGGCGACGCACTCTCGTCCTCGTCCTCTAGCAGCTCCTGATCGCCATCCTCGTAAACCCGTGTCACCACCAGCTGGAAATTGTGTTCAACAGAAGGGATGCGACGGATGGTGGCCATGGCGTCATTGTAGCTGCGCATAAATTAGCTAGATCCACCCAGGAGAGCGTCGAAATCGACGAACATGCACTCTCTAGATGTCCTGATGTTCCCTGGGCGTACTAGGTGGAGTTGCCCCGTCGATATCTTGACCACTTCCGCCGCATTGGCATCGTCTGCGGTGTAATCGGGGGTTAGCTTCTGGAGGAAACGGTTCTAAAACTGGGAAACTGACGCCACACTTTCCCCATGACTATTCCGTTGGACGGTGATTAGCATTCGCTCGCAAACGGATTGTGTGGTCGCTCACGGCTTTTGAAGATGTTCATGGTTGGGAGCGGAGGAAGGTTATCAACGTGACGGTGACAGCTGAGGTCACCGTGCACTGACGGTGGTCACGCGACCCCTTGTCACGCACGATGATGTCGACTCCAGGTGAGTTTCAACGCGGATAGACAAGTGGGGTTCACGTTGCAAATCTTTGCCATTTTTGTCAGGGACGCCCGAGCAAAGCTTTAGGAACAGGGCGGCGGCATACGCGACCCCAGACAAGGTTTGAGCTTATACGATGATATGAATGCCTGCAGCAGACCATGCTCAACGTGTGTTCACAGACGAATACGGACGTTAATCCTGGATCTGCGACTTCGCCACACATACTCACCCCTGGCCTTTCATATGGCAATATACCGAGCGCATTGGACACGCCTGCAGCCGCCAAGAGGGTCGCTTTGAAAGCGGACCCTGCGCTGTTGACGTGCTTCGACCCAGCAGACAAGGAGCTTTATGACCTTTGGGCACCTCAGCAGCGATGACCCCGGGCCCTCCGTCGGCATCTTGTTTCCGTTCCATCCCCGGTAATCTACCGTGTGCGTGTTTGGTTTCATTTCACATAACGTGTCTTCATGGACCTAACGGGCTGGAAACTTCGTGCACAACACGACGGGGTGGGCGTTACGTGGGTAATATAACAGATATCATTTCATAACCCTTGAAGGAACGAGGCGAGGGATGTGCCTGTCGACGTCTTCGCCTGATCCTGTTTCCTTTTCCTCTCCAGCATCTCCTGCAACCCGGACCTTGCCTTCCTATTCCTCGATCTCTTTTGTCCACCTGATGTCGAAGCCGTAGGCTCTTGAACCGGCTGCGTGACCGATTCTACCGGTGGTGATTGCGTTTTTCTCTTCATCTCCATTTGTGCCTCGGGGGGGTTAAGGTTCGGGTTTTGTCGATTGCGTTTCCTCTGGTTTTGGAAAGCGGCCGCACCGCCCTTTACGAGAGGGGACCGTCGAGTGAAACCACAAGACCTGCAGGTTTTCTGCAAGATAACGGCTGAGGACCGGGGTTTATTGTCTCGAACGAGCCTAGTGTCTGCCGACCCATCGAGCTGAAATCTCCCACACTTGAGACAGTGCGTATCTTTGAGATCGTCAGCGAGCCGTTCTCTCTCCTTCTCCTCTTCTTCTCCTCCGGAGCGAAGGTGTCGCCGCGCTCGGTTGGCGTGAATGGCGGCGAGCGCAGGGGAAATGGATTGGAGGGTCAAAGGGAGAGAGTTCATCTTCGAGATCACGTGTACCATAAAGGCGGACTATGGTTCAAGTAAGCGCCCGTCGGTGTTTTATTGTTCTTTGAGTTTGCTCATTGTCCGTTCAAAATCAAATAAAGCACCAGAGTGCGCTCGGCAGTCTTCCCTTCGCCACTCTCATCTCTTCCACGGTCCTCGCGATGCCTTCCTCCTCCAACTCAATATCCTACCCAGTTCCCGTCGACGTCCCGTCTCACAAGAGACAGGCGTCCGTAAAGTCTCACAAATCCAAACAGTCTTCATTGTCTGGCACAATGTCCTGGCTGTCGGGAAACAAGTCCTCCAAAGTCGCGTACACCTCCGCCTCTCCTCCTCTTCGGATATCCGAACCCAAACTGAACGACGCATTCGGCCGAGTCGAACAAGCTCCCACTGTGACCATCGTACGGACACCTCAGGAAGCCCTCACCTTTATGCAAAAAGACAAGGAAAAGGCGAGGGAAGACAGCTTCGAATACGTCGAGACGCGTCCAAAGCGTGCAGGATCGCAACGGTCGCAAACCGGCGGTTACTCCTCCACCAGAAACCCATGTCCTTCACCTCCCACAAGTCCCCCCTTACCACCCTTACCGGACCTTGCCCGTATCTCGCCTCGGTCGCCCACTAAACCGAGTATGAGAACCCCGCCGCAAATGCCCCTTCCCCAGGTCCCCCAACCAACACCATCTCCGCCACGGACCGTCAAGGCTTCATATCCTTCATCATTAAACGAATATTCCATGACTCCCCCCGTGGAAACTGCACCTCCTCCTTCACCTTCACCTCCGCCCTTTGATCCGATTCTTCTATCTACTATTCCATCGCTTCCAATTGATCCAAAGAAGACGATAGTCACTCTCGAGACGAGTACCGAATCGCTAAAGACCACCATGGCCACTCTCATCTCCCGTGAGACCTGTAACTTCAGCGAGTACTTCTCCAGGATCCTATCGGAGGCGCGCAGGAAGCAACACTCGGAGGCAAGTTCTGTATACTCGCAATCGAGTGGGATCGAGGAGAATCTGGATTCGATCAACTCAATTTTTGTGAATCACATCTCGGCGTCTGGCATGCTCGCCCCCACCCCTGCTGCACTCCATGTATTTTTGGATCGTCCCAGTGCTCCGTGAGTCTCCACGTGTTCACTTGTCCCATTCAATAATGGCCTACCGAACCATCGAAACTCAATTCCCCGCTTATTTTTCTTGTTCTAGATACACACACATCCTGACCTACCTCCGCACCTCTACCTCGCCTGACCAACCAGGCGTTCTCCCACGAGCCGTCAGGCTCCCAAACAAGTGTTCTCCTGCAATGGCCGAAACCCTTATGGAACTTCGAGATGAAGCCAACTTCCTCAACCTCGAGGAGTTATCCAAGTTATGCACGGAGGAGCTATCCAAATACACCCCCGTTACCAGCTCCTCGAAATCCACTACTTCGGTCTCCTCGAGATCTTCCAAGCGACCCTCCATCACACACGCCCAAAGCCATCATCAGCTCGGTATGAGGTCCAAGAACTTATCGATGCACAGCCTCCACCAGTTCGCTGAGGACCCGAGCGAGTCCGAGTTCGATTCTCATATCCCCACGCCGAACTCGAGCGCCCCTTCTTCCAGAGAAGGTTCCAGACACGAGGCGACCGCTACCCCCACCCCGGGCCCGTGCCTAACACAGCTTCGTGGCCACGGAAAGTCGTTCTCCAACGTCCAGCCTTTGCCATCTTCGAAGTCGACCTCCGAACTTCGGAATGATCCATCCATGACGTTGAAAGCCCGCCCCAGTCCTGCCTGGGTATAGACGATTTAGTTCTTTTGCTCTTTTCTCCTTCCGTCTTTGCGCTCAGAGTTTCCTCCTTACATCTTGATGTTCCATGCTGCAACCCTCGTTTAGATCCCCCTCCAAGTTTCTCATCTTGTCGCGTACATCCGCTCATTCTAATCGCTTTCCTCGCTTTCCATGTCCATCCATCACGACCTCTAACGACCCTTTTATGACCCACTCCCGTTATATTATCCCAAGCATACTTATTCCAACGTCTCACCATAGTAGTAGCTTATGTCATGACCCTCGTTTTCTGCGGGTGTCACGTCGTCAGGTGGTAGTTTTTTCCTCATCATGTACACGCAAATTGGCATGCCCCACACAGTCACCTCGAAGACGTAAGAAATGAAACAAGTTTGGAAATCGCCGCCTGGGGAAGTTCAGTGCAGAGATGAATGAATCATCCTGCTCGCGCGTAAGGGGGGGCAAGACCCATGGAAGGGAACCCTCAACTTTTGACCACCGTAAACGAAAACTTGTGCGTCATGGTATTAGACTTACGATACAACAAACTGGACGGGGAGGGGAGGGGTCGCGGAAGACAGATTACGAACGGGGAAGGAGAGGCTGCAAAAGCAAAGTCAACAGCATCGAGCGAAGTTAACCACAAGGGAAAGAAGAGATCCGAGCGAATTTGCAAGAAGAACAGAGACACAATCCATCCATACGAGAAAGAAAGCAGGAAATGCGAAGCATACCGCTTCTTCATAGCTTACAAAATGGAAAAAGACCAAAAACTAATGTTTGGGGGGGGAGCCCAGTACTCCTCGTAAGGGGGGACATGAGAGACCGAGGATTCGCGAGTAACGTAAACGGGATAGTAGTACAACTGGGAAGGAATAACGAAAGTACGCGTTAGCGTGAGGAATGTTCAGTTCTTCTTGTCGCTCGTTTTAGCAAAGGGGTTGACGCTGTAGACCTTGATGACGGGGGGGCTCTTGGTCAGATCGGCTGTGATGATGACCTGATTGTCTCGGCATTAGCAAAGTGCTGGGAGAAATAAAGGGGTACACATACGGGGACGGACATCAACTCCTTGATCTCCTGGATCTTGTGTCCAGCTATGGGGGTCTTCAGTCCTTCGAAGACAGGGTCCACCTTGGCCATGGACAACAGCCTCTGCTTCGAGGTTTCGACAACCGGAGCTGCCCCGGGACCCTCCACCACGTTCGACCTCCCAATGACGATCTCATCATCACCATCGTCCTCGTCCTCGTCCTCGTCCTCATCCTCCTCGAACAAAGCCTTCTCATCGTGTACGCTCCTAGAAACGACCTCCATCTTCATTGCAGTTTGTTCGGCAGTGCGATGAACCTTCTTCAAGTGTTCGTCGTCGTTATTCTCCGCCAGCCATCCGATGACGTCCTTGTTCGACCAATATATCTGCAACGTCCGGGTATGTTCGTCGAAAACGTGGTTCTGCGGACAGATTAACGTGATTCCACAAGGCTGCCTCGTTCACTTACGTCGATTGGCATCTGGTCCACATGAACACGCTTCTCAATACCGAATTCAGGCACCAATACATCGAAGGCGGAATCCAAGACGCCGACGACCCGAGCTTGCCTGATGACGGGACCATACTTCTGGGTCAAGTCCGAAATGAGTACACAGAGGTACAAATGGGCCGACTGTTCCTGCGCGAGTCGAGCGCATTCCTTCTTGCTGTTGGCGGGGAGTGATTAGTCGGTGTATTAAATCCGGATAAGGCTTCAACATACATGTTGCACTGTTGAGCAACCTTGGCAACAGCGTCACGGTCCAAAGCAAACTTGGGCTCTGCAAGGTAGAAGATTAGTCGGTATGTAGTAAGGCCGGTGAAAGTCCACTCACGTTCGCCACCGGCTTGAAGGATCGAGTCAAGCTGACGATGAACCAACACATCGGCATACCGACGAATCGGAGACGTAAAATGTGTGTAGAGAGGGACTGAAAGAGCGTAGTGCTGGTATTTCGCGATATCAAGCATGCCTGCACAGAAGTACTTGGCCTTGACTGTGGCCTTTCGGGACAACAACTCGAGGATCTTCTTGATGATGGGATCGTGAATGGCTTCGAGAGACTTCATGATGGTACCCGAAGAAGTGATGTCGATTTTGTATCCGAGGCCTTCCGCTCGCTCCTGGAACCCTTTCTGCATGACAGGTCAGTACACTACTTACAACCGGGAGAGACGCCACATACGAGTCGACGCTCAATGGGAGTGTCGTGACGACGCAGAAGCGCTTGCTCAGGGAAGTTCACGGCAACCTGTTCAGCAACGGCGATATTGGTGAGGAGCATGAACTGGGATCAGACTTGGGTCAGCTGGACTGCCCGTGAAACGGAGGCCAATGTACAATACCTCCTGAACCAGCGAAGTAGCATCGTTGGGAACGGATTGATCACAGTCATCGGGCCTACCGGACTCGTCCAAAGTGAAGGCCGATTTGGGTGTGTCGGTGAAGAGGGCACCACTCTTGATCCGGCGGTCCCGGAGGACCTTCGCGATACTATGGAGAATCTTGACGTCATGCTCGATTGCTGAAGCATCGTGCTCGGGGGCGACGGGAATCCCTCCGAGGACCTTGCCATCGATTGCGTCCTGAGCATTTGCGTACGAAAGCTGGGCAGATGATTTGACGACCGTGCGACCGAACCATTTCTTGGTAACCTTTCCTTCCTTGGTCATCGTGAAAATGACGGAGAACGCAAGGCGATCCTTCCCAAAGTTGAGACTGCAGAGCTCCTCGCTGAGTGTGGGTGGGAGCATAGGGACGGCTCGTTGGACGAGGTAAACACTGGTCGCCCTCTTCTTGGCATCGCGATCGAGAGCAGTGTTGGGCTTCACGAAGTACGAAACATCAGCAATGTGGACACCGATATCGTAGGTACCATCGTCGTTGGCTTTGACGGATAGCGCATCGTCCAAGTCCTTGGCGGAAGGGGGGTCGATGGTGAAGATTCGTTCTTGTCGCAAATCTCTTCGGACTTCGAGTTCGCGCTCGGGAATACTAAGCGGGGAAAGTGAGAAAAAGGATCGTGTACCAAAGACGACACTTACGCCCAAGGAGTGGGGGGGAGGCACTTGAGCACATTCTCGCTAAACTCCTCAGTCGGGAAGTTGCAGTCCTTGAGCAGAGCGCTGGTTTCGACCTCGATATCACCAATGGGGCCGAGTTCCTCAACCAGGGTACCAAACGGATGAAGAGAGCTGATGGGCTACGGGAAGCGAGAAGGTTCATATGACGAAATCGGTGAATCGAGGGGCGGGCTTACGTGGCGTTTTATGCAGGCAACGAAAAGCTTGTTGGCGTACGCATCAGGGCTTTGAACGAAGTCGACGGGTGCTTGTTCCGTGGGGATGGCGATTAGAGGGACACGTTTATCAGTTGGCTTGAACCAGACGATCTTAGGACGCTCGATCGGTCGCCTCGGCTCATCACCACGATCACCTTCACGTTCGCGACGTTCGGCCTCCTGTTTCTCCTTGGTTGCGGCGGAGGATGGACGGAGCAAACCGAGGGTGCCAGAGAACAGCTGCCCGGGCATACGCTCAACAACCGCGACGACGTGACCGGCGAACTGGGGCTTGACTTCGTCGGTTACTTCCTCGTCCTCGAACAACATCAAACCCTGGCCTTCAACCTCTACATCGTCCTTCTTCTTGTCGTTCTTGCGGCCGGCAGCGTTCTTCGACTCGTAAGCAGAGTTCTCTTCCTTTTTCCTCTTCTTCTCTTCCTTCTCCTTCTTCGTCGCCCAAACTTCGTCAACATCGAGCAACTCAACAGCAACGATATCCCCCTCAAGAGCGCGGTTACGATCCTTGGAGCCACAGATGTAGATGTCGGCGTCCAGGACCTCCGTGGAAACGTACGCATCGGAACGGTTGCGCTTGTTGACACGGAGGATACCGACAACGAGCTTCCCGGCGGCCAAGAGTGGAGGGAGTGAAGCCTGGGGGAGGTAGGGAGCGAACAAGGATTTACGCTGTGGTTGGTTGGACTGTTGCTGTAATTGGGACTGGAATTGTTGAGTCTGCTGCTGAAGGAAGTTGACTCCACTGCCGAGACCCATCATGTTGGCAGCCATCATATTCGGAAGCATATTGGGGAAGCTGAAGGAAGGCATCTTGTGGTGGTGACCACCAGAGGCAGCGCGGAATTGCTGTAGACTGGTGAGCTGAGCCTGGGCTTGAGCAAGGTCTTGTGCGAAGTTGTTGGAGTGTGAGATGGAGGGGGCTGCGCCTAGACTTAATGGGTTGAATCATGGGAGAGAGCATCATGTGTACGCACCACGCTGCTGTTGGCCGGGCTGGTTGAATCCATCGTCAAACGGCTCAAACCCTCCGTCCTCGAAGGACACGATGCTTTGGCC
>Ga0307511_10002843_pt1 | contig 17974 bp, 23 predicted proteins | sample 13_EM_MG_FD_200266 | JGI IMG/M metagenome (GOLD analysis project Ga0307511, IMG submission 200266) | Populus trichocarpa ectomycorrhiza microbial communities from riparian zone in the Pacific Northwest, United States - 13_EM | ecosystem: Host-associated > Plants > Roots > Unclassified | place... | reverse complement strand
CCCAGCAAGGCCATTGAGCCAGAACACCCTTTTATCTTGCCCATCATTTAACCAGCTCTCAAGCTGGAGGAGGACATCTCTCCTGGTCCCCTTCATGCATCCATGTCTGTCTCCACAGAGGTATCCAGCATTGGTGGCATGATACATGCTGTTTAGAAGGCTGAGATCTGCTCTATCCTGTTTTCTGGTCACCACATGCAAACAGATATCTGAGGAGCAGAACTCACAATGAGGTGGCAGCTCTTGCTGTAGATGTCTTGTTGCAGCAGTGTCTGGTGCAGAAATTAGGCATGATCAGGACAAGAATTCTGAGGACAAACCTGATAGTCCATCATGGCATCACGGATATCTTCAACCAAGCTACTGAGTTTATCCGTATCCTCAGTACTATTCAGGAATCTTGTAACCTTGCCCCGTTCTGCAAGTGGGATGAGGTCTTGGAGAACCTTGTCCAGTTTCCTAGTTATTCATCCATGTCAGACCAACTCCTGAAATTGGAGAGAGTGGAGTTACTGTTTGAAAACTGCCCTTCTCCCTTGTTCATCAACCTCACTCTCAGGGGCTGGTGTACTCAGTGATTCTGCCAGCGCTTCAACCCGTGGTATCAATGATTCAATTGTCTTCCGACAGGAAATAGTTTGCTAGGACAGCTGTAAGTATAGTGTGTGGGGTGGCATGAGTGGAATGCCACGCACATCACAATGGTTCAGGATTGCAGAGAGTCCCCCTACGACAGACTTGAGTGGGGGAAAGGCATCCGAAGACTCCTTGACCAGATTGATGGCTAACTTGGTTGTGGCATATGCGGTGGAACTCCAGTTTGATTTGCCCTCAGATGTGGCCCTTGGGTCAACAGTATGACCCGGGGTTTCTTGGTTGTTGCCGTCGCTTCGGCCTCTTCCGGGAACAGATAGGATTTGATCGGAAACCGAGCGGGGGTCTGTGTTGCACGAAAAGTGTTGTAGTAGATGGATCATCCGGAAAATAAATATCCACGTACCATTGGTTTCCTGATTGTGAGAGGTTAAGGGACTGGGCATTGGCCCAGTTGAGGGACCAACCCTGAGGTCCGGGGTTGATTCAGCGGGACGCGGCGCAACCAGGTCAACATCGCTCGGGCCTTTGAGGGAGCCGACCTCACTCCTGGCTCCGCTCCGCGCTCGGCGATGTTTTTTCGGTACAGGGAGAAAATTTCGCCACTTCATCCCGTCGCGGGGGTTGGTAGATGGTGGACGATAAGAGATAGCCGGCCTCGTGGCACTATTTCCATTCTGAGCCAAAGCAAAGCGCGGGTCAATCAACCACCCTGCAGACACCCATATCCAAAGCGGTCTCCCAAGCCCCGGTCTCCTTTCACGCATGGCAACTCTTACTCCGTGCTGCCGTCCCCCCTCTACGCTACGTCACTCTCTATTTGTCCAAGTTCTCTCCTCTAACACTCGACGTTAACTGAGCGAACGCGATCTCATCGATGGATCATCCGTGGTCGTCGAATCCGACCCCGCCGTGCTATGGGGTATCGGCCCGCATTCGCACTATCTACCACTTCGACCTCTATCTCTTGCGAAGCATAACAACTCTCTTAAGAGAAGGCAGACATGGAAGTGATTTGGCATAGGGCTCACATATTTGTCGAGCAACAGCGCTTGTGCCTCCATGGCCGTTTCGCATGTGGTACTGGACGTTGAAAGGGGAGTAGTTGGCGTTGGAGAGAGGTCCGGAGTTCAGGACGATTGGGACGAAATGATGTCTTCGTCACATGTCATGTATCAATTTCTGCATTTGCAAACCGTCTGACTCTGAATCTCGTAGCGGTTCCGGATATATATCCCATTCGGCAGACCCACAATCCGCCTGGGGAGCCGAAACACCCCAGGCTTGCTTGCATACGAGGCGACAAAGACACTCGCAACCGAGTCGCTCGAAGGGAATACAAAAGCCAAACGCCCGTTAGAACCCTGCCCAACCCCAGGATTGAGTGTGAACTCGTAGTAATCCTGGTAAACAGGATTACATCCATAGTCACTCACAGACGAATAGCCTCATAGAACCTAGGGTGGAGTAGCAACACGCGCCATTGCGTCGTGGATGTCTTCAGCGAGGTCCTCGAGGTTATCCCGCCCTGCTTTGCCGATGGCGCTAGCTCTAGTGGAAAGTTCTCCTGCTTCTGTTCGTCACGCCCTCGGCTCTTATCATGAACTGCGATTCCTCAACCCGGCATACTGACAATCCTCCATCTGCCGATTGGTCGCCGCTCGCTGGAGCAACCAATGCATTGTGGATTTGGTAGGGAGGGACGTTGTTTATCGCCACGTTTGAAGGAGGAAATCTCACAACACCAGGTAGCCGTTGACTCAGCGCACGCGGCCGGGCGCGATGGAGGGGTGATGGCGTCCGTAATCCCTCTGCCTTCGAGACATTTTCTCCTCTTTCGTTCCCTCACAGCCTGTAGTGGCCGTGACCCGCCCGCATCGTACCTCGCTTCCGCCTTACCCAAGTACGCTCGTGCTCATAGTGCTTTCATTCTTATTGCGGTGTTCCTAACCTATCCAGTGTGTCGACATGATCAATTGCTTCATGAGGTTACCCCGCCATAGTAACGCAACGCAAGCTTCGTGCTGGACGGGAATACCACCAACCCAGCGAACTCAATTGGCCCCATCGCCTCTCCTGACACTCGTGGGACGAGAGTGGACGCGGTTCTCCTTCTCGTTGTTATCGAAACTCGACCACTGGCAATGTATCATGAACTCGACGCGCAGGCGCAGAACTCTCTGACACCAAGGCACCTGGTCACCCTATCCGTAGTTGGAGGACTTGACAATGGGAAGTACGATGATTCGGTGAGCCCTGGTTTCAGCGAATCAGGAGGGTGAGACACCGGTGCAGAGAGTCCTGAAAAGATACCAAGGACGTCTCTAAGCTTCATTGGTATATCGTAGCTGTCTCTGTGCCACGTGAGGTTCCTTAATCAACGTGACCTCAGATGGATAAATCGAGGTCTCATACCTATTTTATCGGACAAACGAGTATTCACCTTCTTGGTACGTCGTCACCCCGTAGAAGTATTCCAATCCACATCCACGTTCTCACCCGAGGTTCTCCTGGTCCATCGCCGCTCGGAGCGCAAACTGTCGTAATACAACACTCGAGGGCCCCGCGGCCGAATGTTTGACGGGTTTTCTATCAAACCTCCAAAGATCGTAATCTCTAAGGAGCGGAAACCCGGGAGCCCGGTCGCTGACGGAACGTGCGACTCCTTCCTGTGGGAACTTTTGCCAACCCTGCGAGCCAAGCAGCAGACTGGTGGAGATCGATCGGCCAACTCCGACACCCACCTTGCAAAGGCACCTTGAATGTCAAAGGATTTTTCGCCACGATTTCCTTTCACCTCGCCCAAAAATAGACCGCTTGGTTTTTAGTCACCATCCCTTTCGTTACAGCGCGTTTCATTTCGATAGACCGTTCTGTATAGGATACAGCCCCAAAGCATTGTTTACTTTTTGGTCGCATTGGGGCTCGGCATCCCGGCATGACGCACGATACCGGAGTCAGGGCCCCGCGCACAACCCGCCCCCTGCCCCCGTTCCAACCCACGGAAGACAATGATATGTCCACCCATGCATCGTGGGTTGCCGACGACCCTACTGACGGAAGAATGGGAGGGAGATCCCGGTCGTTGACCCGCTGTGGCCGACATGAGAACGGACCGCCGTCTCGTGCCACTGACACCTGGGTGGAGCTCGGCATCCCGGTATGATGCCGAGGTTGAAGAGTCCCCTTGCGAAAAACTGGCTTTCTTGCGCTCAGGTCACTCGCAAACTCCATGACGCACCCCCACCGTGAACCGCGGATTGACGAGGCCCCAACAGGCCGAAGGACAGGTGAACGGCCAAGGTTACCGGTCTGCTGGGACTCAGCGTCGATGCCGCGATGCCGGGGTGCCGAGCCCCAATGCGATCAAAAAGTAAACAACGTTTTGGGGCTGTATCCTATACAGAACGGTCTATCGAAATGAAAAGCGCTGTAACTAATTCCGATTTCGCCCATCGTATCTCGGCCACTCGCGCGGCCACAAAAACAATGAATGAAACCGATCCTTTGATGTTTGTCTATCCCTAGGTACCAAAAGCCGTCTCTTTCGGGCTCTTTGCTTTGTGTCCGGGTCGCGCATTCCTTTGATCGAAGCTCGCCGAATAATACCCCTATCCGGGCTTTCAAACGATGTGCCTTTGCGCTGATCGAAGTGCGGTGGCCAGAGGGCCACGGCCACAGATAACCAACTTGTCCCCCATATATAAGTTGTCTGAATTCTTCAATATCCAGCTCAGATTCACTCTCCAGTTCTCCTCTCGCCCATGTGGCATTCCGGAGATCCACCACCTCAGACCGTTCGCTCGGACCTGTACTCATCGTATCCCTGAATCGCGTCGTACGCATTTCACTGGCGTGATTTACTGCAACTTGGGTACGTTCCGTCCCTCCTTCTGCCCCACGGTTCACTGACCTACCACCCATCACCTTGCCAGCCCCGCGGAAGACATGGCGTCTACTTCCCTATCCGTTCCTAAGCGGGCCTGTATATTCGGCCAATCAGCAGCCCAGACCAACTCTTCCGACGTCGCAGACACCCGCTTGGCAACCCGACACCAGGACCAGTCCCCCGGTTCAACCGTTGCCTATACGCAGGTAGCTGGGTCGTGAGGACAGGGTTTCTGTACCCCTCAACGGTTTCTTCTCTTTGTACTCCTCAGAGAGGCCTGATGGTGCCTCTGGTCACTTGTTATCTCATCTTGTACCCGTCAGATTACCTTGTGTTTTTCTAGTGTAACTTCAATTCCTTTGGTAACATTCGCCTTGATATGTAGCCCTTACGAGTATAGTAGTGTTACAAACTGATCCCAGATATCTGTAATTTCCCCAAGTCCGTGAATGACAATCAAAGGCTACCCGAAATATTGGTTTGCCCTTCTGGCCGCCGGGCAACCCCTCCTCAATCCCCCTTGGGTGGACCAGCGCTTCACCTCCAGCACTGGTTGGGCCGTATGAACATTTCATCATGAGCGGCCGTTCAGTGCATTCTCGATATTGGGGCAGGATCACCCCCAGGTCTGCTGACTGTTCAGCCTGGCTTCGTACTAAAACGACTAATCATTGTCATGGATGGTGGCATGATCCCTATTCGACTTTGAGTAGCTATGAGTAGAAGAATGGAGAAGCCGATCGCCGTGGACAGCATCAACGACAGTTACAATCCCTTTCTCCCTAAATTTGGGCAAAACTGTGGTAAAATCATACCGTTCAAGGTCATCTCTAATCTTCGCGAGTCGAATTTCCGCCTCCAGGGTATGACGGCACCCCGTTGAATGGAGTCGATCCGCCAGCGTGCATAATTGTTCGTCGATCTCTTGCACCCTTCGTGCGAAAATAAAAAAATCGCGCGCGTAACTCCACGGGAAAACGATCTTCCGTAGGTTGGTGGAGGTGATCGAACAGAGGAGGACTTCGTGAGTGGAATTTGGCGAGGCCAGCTCCAGTTCCAATTCTCGGAGTTGTCGAAAGTTGGAGATCGTTAGTGGAGCTCTATCTTGTGCGCGGGATGTTGCGTAAAGACGTGTGTTTAATGATGAGTTGGGTAAATGTTACTCACATGGAAGTTGTCCAACGAGCCTTAGAGTTTTTACAGTTTTTGGACTTATTTGAAGGATTCTCTCCAGTGGCGTTTTCTCCGCAGCGTAGTAGAAGGCCTCGATCACCAGCTCTTCGTACTCCAGGTCTAACTCGGCCAATCGGTCGAAGAACTCCAGGCAATGTGGTTGAACGTGGATGTGTACTTTCCCCCGAAGCGGTCGAAATAACGCTGGGACAGATCCCTTGTCGGGCTCCAGGATAAGCGAACGGAGTAGAAGGGTTCTGATGTTGGGAAAGTAACTGGCCAGAGTCACGAACGCGCTAAACAACGTGGTAAAGTTGTAGAGGGATAGGTATGTGAGCGTTCCACGGAACGCTGAAAACAAGAACGGAACCCTTCTTCGTCGATGCGTTCAATCCTGACTGTTTGCACCGTGAGGCTGCGGAGATTGTACAGGGCCGAAAGGTATTCCCCGGAGTCCTGTGCGAGGTCTCACATTCGATATCTGTCTCTGGGATTGTAACCTCGATCATAACACAACGAACGCACGTATCCGAGGAGGCGGGGCTTGGATATAGAGAGGGCGGCACCTTTGACCCACCGCCCGTGGTTGTATTCGGAGATTGCAACTGAAGAGAAGAGGCGCCTTTGGCTTGGTTCTGACCACCAGGTAGCCACCAATGCGCATGCCATCAGGCGCCCCTTTCTCTTCGCGGGTACGTAGTCTAGAATCATGTCCAAGATTTCCGGAGGGAGGGTCACGGACGAGTTCGGACCTGATGGATCGGGAGGCTTTTCGTCAAAGGCTGACAGTGGGGGAGAATTGGTGGTGGCTCACCGGCACGCATTATCGTAGAGTCGGCGTGCACTTTGTCACTGTGGAAGGAAACGTACCCGGCGCAATCAAAGACGATCACTCTTGTCACATGGTGCGAACGCTCAACCCCTTCGGGCGTAACCGCTAGATGTCTCGCAACCGATGGAACACGACATGAGTTATTATATATAGGTCCAGAACCACACCATGTACCAACTATACGGTGCCTCGATTTGCTCGCGTGGGGTCCTGTGTTACAGCTTCCCGACGAGATAGAAACTCACGAGCGCGTTCTCCAGCTCCCCAAGTCCCAACCGAAGGATACCTACCCCCGAGTGGAACACTAGACTTGCCTCCCTTCTCTACAATTTTGTTATCGTGCGCGGCCAATGCCCTGCCATTGGGCGGGGACAAACAAATGCAAACACATTCGTCCGCTGACAACAACTGCCCGAACTTGGTCAGTCTTCCTGCTCGTCAAACCTGTCAGTATGTTCGGGTCCCTTCGGCACGGCTATTGACCTTCTCTAAATGCCGGGAACAACACCCAGATTGCTCTCTCTCTCCACCCCCACCGATTTCGATCCCATAGATCCACGATGGACCGTCAGAAACCAAGACCCGAACATGGGGATTCGGGCGATGCCGCTCGAAACGAACGACGAGCTATCGCCAAGTCGACCCTCGAGGTCATCGAAGCCGGTCACTACATGGTTGAAGGGATCGGGCACGACATTCGACCTCAGTTGGACGCTATGCTCTCCGGGACGCGTTACTACACCCCGGATTCCCTTCTTTCACATTGTCCACAACCAGGGCCCACGGGCGACTATGCAAGAAAGAAGACAACGGAGATCTCGATTGTAGAGATCTCCACCTTGGAGGGGGCCAAACTCCTATCTTCAACCCTAGACACGTCACCAGAAACAACAAGACGGAGGGTTGGTGTGTTGAACTTCGCGTGTGCCAAATACCCCGGTGGTGGGTTCCTACTTGGCGCAAATGCACAAGAAGAGTCCATCACTCGTTCATCCACACTGTACTCATCTCTCACCTGTCCCACGGGAGAGCAGTTCTACGACCTTCACAAAAAGGACCCAAAGCGCGGTTATTACACCCACGCGATGATATTCTCCCCCGACGTCACCGTCTTCCGCGCAGACTCCGCCACACTCGTAGATCCGATCCAAATCGATGTGGTTACGAGCCCAGCCGTAAATGCACGCGTCGTACGTCGAACGTCGAATACCGGAGAAGTGGAGGAAGCGGAGATCGGAAAGGTTATGAAGGAGCGGATGAGCCGCATCCTGTTTTTGTTCGAGAAGCACGACATCAAGGACCTTGTCTTGGGCAGTTTCGGGACCGGCGCGTTTCAAAACAAAATCTCTGTCGTCGCGCCGGTCTGGGCGGACCTATTGGTCGTCCCCGGCGCGCGGTTTTCAAACTCGTTTGACCGGGTCGTGTTTGCGATCCTCGGTCACCGAACCTTGATGGAATTCAGGGACGCTTTCGAGGCACGCCAAGGTACGAAGTGATGACGGTACCGTGTCTCTCAGTCGGCAAACGATAGTAAGTCATCGTCCATATGAGTACAGCCATTAGCACGCTATTCAAGTGGTTCACACTACATTAGATCTGCCTCTGTCATCGACCCTTTGGCGTGTAGTCTCCCCCCATCCTAGTGAGAAATGTAGAGGTATATGGAATTGATTCAGTTCACTATATATAGCCTCCGGATTTGGATGCGGAGCCATGGACGACATACTAAGCTCAAAGTTTTGAGGCTCAGCGGGCCACGGGCCGCCCCGCCCGTCCGCGTAACGAAGGAAACATGATGGGTGTGAGTGGTCTCCCCGTTGAGCGTGGCCCCGTGAACACGCGAAACCCCCTGGTGACGACAAAATCTAAGCGCGTCAAGAAAATCTCAATGATGTGTGCTGAGACCGCTCAGGCAACCTGAGCGCTTCAGGAGTCAAGGGTTCCGGGGCTGCTCAAAGCCGCTTAAGGGGTGCCGCGGAACAAGTTCCTTTATGAAGCTCAGACACTCGAGGTTGCTCCTTGACGTCAGTAACGTTACTGGGGGTTTGACGCGACCCGCCACACCCTTGTTCGCGACCGTTGGTGGAAGTGTCTGAGCGCAGAGAAGTAAACAAAACTCCAGGTATCAAGAATCGTCGACGTCGATACAGAGGGATCGCCGCAATAGTGTATGATCCTGACTCGTTTGACAAATGGCAGCAGCCGCATCTTGCCCAGCCTCTAGAATGGCATAAGCCCTTGACGCACTGGGTCCAGAGCTTGTCGGCGAAGAGTGAGAGTGTGGTGGTGGGGTAGGGTCACGATCCACCAGGAAAGACAGGTCGTGGAACAGGTTTTGATAGTTTGTGTGTCGAGTAGGGTGAAGAAAGTAATCATCATCGAGTTCTTACGGCAGCCCCCTTGCGTATGGAAGTAGGGGTGTCTCTTGGTAATCGCGCTCGAAAATCGGTTTGATGTTGACTTTGCTTCGATGCCAAACGACGCTCATCAGGAGCTCGATCCTTTGGAATGACGACAGTCAGGCGGAATAATAACGCGCGCTCAGCTTGGTACGCACCGGAGAGGGTCGAGATCAGTCCCAGAAAATCCTCTAGGGTTTATCGCAGGGAAAGGATAAAACTGCCTCACGCCATGATGGAATGCAGAGCGCCACGCTTTCGAAGAGAGCCCCCTCATAGCCAACTCGAGAACAGATACGACGCTCGGTACGGATCCAGTCCGGTTGAGGGTATTGGTCGCTCGCAAAGATGATAGCCGACAATCAGGACCACGCAATGCCAGCGTAACGACTTCAAGTTCGTCTTCAACAGCCACAACAGACGAGAATCGAGGGAGACGCGTTGCCACCACGCCACGAGGTTACCGCTGAGTTACCGGTCACAAGGTGGGTAACCGATTTCCATCCCGATCAAATAAGCATGTGCAAATTTGACGGGGACATCCTGTTATAACATCCTGGGTCGAGATCTCGGCGTGCCTTTGTCCGTGACCAGAACGTCCACAACGTAACCGCAATCATGAGTAAGTTATCCATTCCTCCTTTTCGCCGTAAATATGATTCAAGATAACAAATCCACCAGATCTGAATGCTCCCGTGACCCTCCCCCCAGAAATCTTGGACAAGATCCTCGAGTATATACCCGCAAACACAGAGGGCCGACCGACCCTGATGGCGTGCACTTTGGTGGCCACTTGGTGGAATGGGCCGAGCCAAAGGCGCCTGTTTTCCACTATCTCGATCCACGAAGAAAATTACCAGCGATGGATGGATGGTGTCGTCCTCTCCGGATCCAAGACGCGCCTAATTGGACACGCTCGTTCGTTGTGGTACTTCAACGGTATTCTGTTCGGAACCAAGTATCGAATGAGAGACCTCCTGCAGGACTCTAAGGAATACTCTTCGGCACTCTGCAACATCCACACCCTTACGTTGGTCAACATCAAGGTCGAGCACATCGGCGAAGAAGGGTTTCATACTTGTTTCTCGGCATTCCGTGGAACGCTCACATTCCTCTTCCTCGAGTTCTTCTGCACATCGTTCAGCGCGTTCGTGACTCTGGTCGATTATTTCCCCAATATCACAACCCTCAGACTGCGCGCATTCGACCTAGTACCCGACGAGGAGACAGTTCCAACCTTGTCTCGCCCGCTTCGGGGGAAATTGTACATCCAGATCAATGGACCCGATTGCTTGGAGTTTTTCAATCGATTGGCCAAGTTGGACTCGGAGTATGAGGAGCTTACAGCCGACGCTTTCTCCATATCCCCGGACACGAAAACAAAGTTCGTGGAGAGTACCCTTCAAATAAGCACAAGCACCATCAAGTACCTGAAGTTGGCCGTTGAACTCGAACGTGAGTAGCCCTCTCCACCGCTCTCTGTCGAAACCATGTCCAACCTCCCCCTGTTCAAGCTGAAACTGCACCGACAATCCGCAACTCGAGAAATCTCCGAGAATTGCAGTTGAAGGTGGCTAAGCCGGGAGCCCCTTATAGAGCTCTCCTCTCTTCAATTACCTCCACCAAACTCCGGAAAGTCGTTTTCATAGTCTGGTACTTGGGCGATTTGGGGGTTTTTGCTCGGGGAACGGAGGAATGGGATTTGATGGACAAAGAGTTATGCGGATTGGTGGACCGACTATACGGAATGGGATATTGTCATACCCTCGAGGTGGAACTGCGACTTGGGAAGCTTGGACAAGTTCAGAATTTCCGTGGAGATGACCCGGGGGGGTACGATTTTACCAAATTCTTACCCAGGTTCAGGGAGAAGGGGGTTGTGACCATTGCTGACTACCCAGACTTCATTGCTTTCCCGGGCGATCACATGTCCAAACACTGTAACATCTTCTGGCGGTAGCCGACGCGGATGGTCTGTGCGCGAAAGCAGGTAGGTAATTCGTACAGGTAGTTATCACGCACTCGTTGAACCACATAGTAGAAGTTTGCCGTGTGCGAAACGGCGAAGCGTATTGAGGCGCTGTCCTTTCTTGCTGCCAAAATTAGGGCTTGGGGTGCCACGTCATGTCTCACTTTCCCCGCGTGTTGCACTCGCTGTATTATACTGTACCACATGGAACAGGTGGCTTCCAGACACACCACAGGAGTGCCGATAATTCAACCTCTCAGAGTGTGCACGTCTTGAGATCTTGCAGTTTACGTTTTAGAATCAGTCAGAAGGTTGGATTGAAATATATCCCAAGATCGAACGCGAGTTTGACATCAGGCAGATGATTTTCCACTTCTATCCCAGCCCTGAACATGCTTCGCTTGTTGGCTTGCCCCCAGGTTGTTAAGAACAAGGATAGTCGCTATGCTTTTACTCTTTGCTGCGTTTGCACCGCCGCAGTTGTGGAAGGTGCCAGAATCAGAACGAGCAAAACTCCAGGGATAAGTAGATTGGACTCACAGCGGGTGTCTCATCCATACCCTCTGTACGCCATCAATGTGTAAGGTATCGTAATTCTCGAAGGAAGCCCCCCCTTCGCCTGCTCCGCCGCCACGGCCCGTTTCAGCTCTCGCACCGACTCCTCACTCACACAACTCGCCGACAACACCAACCGATAGTCCCGGCCCTCGTACATTGCGCGGAACACTTCAAATTGTCTGTGGTACCATGCCTCTTCGTCCCCAACTTCGTTTTGCAAATACTCAGAGTATTTATCATGGTAGAAGTCGCCTTGCTGGTAGACGACAACGACGTCGGAGAATGCGGTTGATTTAACGGTCGAGAGCACGGCCTTGAAGGAGCTTGAAATGGTGACCGGTGGGCGAACCTCCAATACACGAATGAGGGCCTTGGCCGGAAATTCCAGTTCCCGAAGCGATTTATTTCTAGATAGGTCGAGATCCCGATGGGGCCCGCCTGCAAGATCGTTAATTAAAGCCGGCATCTCTTCCGAAGAGGGCTTCTTACCGCAAATACAATCCGCGTCCAATTCTAATGTTTCCAAAGTGTTTGGACAAGCGTGTAGCAGGTGTTGTATTTCACCCCCGCGAAGGTTCATGTGACGGAACCGAAGTTCCCCAAATAGGTCGGTCATCCATTTCGCAATGTCGTGACCGGAGCGGACCGTTAGCCGCCCTCGGAGGGAAGGAACGAAGGAAGGAACAGGTGTCAGGTCGTCCGCCTGCCTCTCCCGAAAATAGTCCCAGCCTAGGAACTGGAAGATTTCCGACAGTCCAATGACTTGGTCATTCCAAGGATAACGCGAAATTATTTCGAGATCAACGTCCTCTAAGTGCGGAAACAGTCCAATGAAGTACACAATCTGTCGACCTGTCCCTTTCGCGACTTTCAGGGTGAGAGACCGGAGGGTTGGCGAGAACTGCCCAAAACACTCTCTGATCCTCGGGATGAAGCTGGGGATGTCCAAGCCTTCGATGGAAAGTTCCCGGACATTGGTCAATGCGGAGAATTCACGTCGGGTCCGGCCGCTGAAGTGCTTTGCAGCGACGCTTTCATAGAGACTTGCAGACAGAAAGACCCTTGTGATAAAGGGAAGGAAACCAAACTGGGATACCATCCGGAGTGGTTCGGGCCACTTGATATTTCGGCTGTATGTCCAGTAATCGGTTCGAGCGATAAGAGTGTCGTGAAGGTGAGGAACTGCGGCACTGTACCAGGAGCGAGACGTGAAGGAGCATGCAAAGAGACTGCGCCTGTCGGAGGCGAGGTGAGAGATAATCATGTCGACGACCTCCTGGGGAAGTCTGCTAGCAGGGGAAAATCTTTCGGTAGGAGTGTGCTGCGAGGCACTCCAAAACAGTATTCTCTTGATTCTGACTGAAAGTCGGTACCAGATGCATTTGATGAGCGGTTCGACCACTGGAGTGTAATAAAAATAGGAGACAATCGTCAAGCGGGTGACAGGTGACAGATAGTGGAACTACCTGGTAGTGAGGACGTGGGGGTCTTCGTCGGCATCGCGTCGTTATGTTAGGGGGCCAAGTAAAGACGTGACTGGCGTGGGAAACCTTGCTCCGCCCTCACCTTGACTCAACTGGCAAAGTTTAATCGTGGAAGAGGCCTTTCGTTCCTTGGATATCGACAGAATAAATCGAGCGGGGGAGTGTAAACAATTCGGTAGCCGATGGGAGCGGTTCCCATCTATATCTCCACGATGAGTGTGGTGCCGTAGTCGCCATCATGATTATCTTGAAAGGGCAGATTCGGACTCATTGTATGGGTCTACGATTGAGAGCTTGAGGCACCCCGTGGTAGCTAAACCAGCTATAAACCCGTAGCACGGGAGTAGCGTGTTGGTAAGATTCTTGAGGAGGTTTTGAGAGATGTCGCGATCAAGAGGGTATCATCTCACCGTATGCGCTCTGCCAGATATCGAAAGTCCGACACGCACCGGGCCCAATTCTTCCGCCTACGGTAAAGACAGCTCACGCTCTGTCTCGATTGGTAAGGCTCGTATACACTACAAACACACGTGGTGTGGATACACTGTGAATACTGCGAAAGGCGTATATTCCTCATCACGCGACACACGTACGATGATGTGAGACCACACGGTACTGCCCAGGTCCACGGAGTTGAAAACCGAGGAAGCGAGATAAAATCTTGGCAGATATTTCGTTCGGGACTGGAAATAACATGGAATCGGTCAGTCGGGTCACAGGATGATATAGATATCGGATTTGTGTACTGACACGACCGAGTCATCACAGCGCGCTGGCGTAAATGGGTGACCCCCATTTCTTGCCTGCACAATCATCACTGATGCGATTACGAGGAGACCGTATCTCAGAAATGATCAACGGTTCGTATTGGAGATGATCTAATCTTCCATTCATCATTTCTATCTTGACAATGCGCTCGAGCTCCCACACCCTATGCATCCCACTGAACACCTTGAATCGTTCTCGGTGAGCATGGGGGTTTGCGGCCCACATAACCGGGAGTAGATCCTGCACATGAACGGGCTTGACCCAATAACACAGCTTGCCACCAACCATCAAACACCTTGTAGGTGATAACGACGTCGAGGGGCAGAGGGGATGTGATGGTGGAGAGTACAGCTTTGAGGAAACCAGGAGCGGCGTCGCTGGCCATGGAGATTGATGCCGCAGTAGTCTTGATTTTCTGGAGGGACTTGTTCCGTGACGGATCAAAATTCCGGCGCACGGCTTGGCCATCCACCATGAATCATGAGTTTGAGTTCGTTTACTTCTGCTTTCTGTCTGGAAGAAGTTCCTCACTGGACAGATCCGTCGGGTACAACCGCAATGTCTCCAAGGTTCCTGCACGTGCATCCAAAAGGAGTGGCACGCAGTCCACCCTGAAGAGGTCCATACAGCGGAAACGAAGTCCTCCAAAAAAGGTAATTATATCCTCCATAAGTTTCTTCTTCATAAAACACGTGAGCGTCAACGGCCCAGATAGCAGGGGTACGGAGAGGGGAACGAGGCGTGTCCCAGCCCCGCTCTCCCGTTCCTCTCTCGGGAATCGGTAGCAGATTTTGAGGTCTTGGAGGTTCTGGAAGAGCCCAATGAAATACAACATCTGTCGGCAGGAACCTCTGGGTTCCCTGAGGGCAAGGAATTGGAGGGTCGGTTTGAAGTGCCCAAAGTACCGTTGAATGTTTGGCATGAAGCTTGGTACATCGAGGTCGTCTATTACAAGCTCCCGGACGTTCGTGAGTGCGGAAGAATAACGCAGCGTGCGTGGGCTAAGCATTTCCGGATTGAAATGGTTGGGGGGATAGTAGTTCGTGCGGACACGAAACCACTTGACGAACGGAAGCAGACCGAGCTTGTAAGTTTCGGAATGGCGTAGGCCACAGATATTTCTCATTCCCCGTGGGGAAGGCGTCGTCGTCGGTTGTGAGAGAGTGGTGAAGGTAGGGGACGGCGGTGAGGTACCACGAGTAACAGGTCATGGAGCATGAAATGAGGGTGTAGGTGTCGTGAATGAAGTAGGAGATAATCGATTCCACGAGCCCTTGTGGAAGACTGGCGATCGAGGACGGGTGCGGGATGGGCGTCCCCGAGGTGCCTCCACGGAGCAACCGCTTGGTTTTGGCCTTGCCCCGGTACCAGAGCTGGTTAGCAAGTAATTCAATCGCTGTAACGGTAGTGACGCGACACAATGAAGTAAGTTATGCGTTGAGAAGTGGGTTATCTGTTAATGAGGACGTGGGTGTCTTCGCGGGCTGCATGGTGGTGTGTGGTTGGATCGGGCTCCGAAACGTTGTCCAGGGTTGCACCAAAAGGTCACCGCTTCTTGTAGCCCGCGCAGGGTAAAGTCCTCCCTCGTCGCCGGGTCTGGGGTTCGAGGGAGGTCGGGGTATCACAGTCTTCGTTGCCGCTTCTCGATCCCAAGCCGATCGGCCAACTAAGTTCAGACCAGACACCCATGTCGACCGCAACCCGCAACACAAGACTCCCGCGGACTCCCGCATTTTTTATATCAGGTACCCAGTGAACCATTCTGCGTCTCCCCACCGCTGCTTTCCGATGTTCACCTATTGCAGGGGCACAGCGCTTCGCCAGTGTCATTTGGTACCGTTCAAGAGCCAAACTCAAGGGTGTGCTCGCACAATGGGACCCAAATACCCCGACGGACTCTCACATACCACACCGGTTCCCCCCAGAGATCACAGAAATGATCATCGCCCATCTCACATACGACACTCCGACTCTCAAAGCTTGCGCCGCGACCTGTTCCTCCTGGTACTACGTCGCGACTCCGCACCTCCACCATACCCTGGCACTCCGGCAGTGGTCCACAGACATCTCGCGTAGGCACCTCAACCCACTCGCTTCCTTAGATAAACTCGGATTGCTGCCGTTCGTCAACAAAGTGCAATTTGAGAAGGCGCTCTCCGTTCCTTGGGTCGTTCCTGCCGTCTTCAACCCGAAAAGTATGCAGTATTTTCGCGCCCTGGTGAACTTGCAGGATCTCGCGATTGCGGATTTGGATTTTTCCAAGTTCCCAGCGGGGCTCGGAGAATACTTTGGGCACTTCTCGCCCACCTTGCGATCGGTGGCGTTGAGTTGCCCGAAGGGTGCTCGTCGGCAACTACTTGACTTCTTCAGACTATTCCCCAAGTTAGACGACATCAAGATATCGTACTACCGTGGAAGGGGCGAGGCGCATAAGGCGCTCGACCCCCAGTTCATTCCCATTAGCGGAGGGTTACGAGGCCGATTGACCCTCAAAGGATTTGACGAAGAGGGACTACTGGAGGATATCATTGTTGCATTTGGTGGAATGCGATTTACCTCTATGGATCTGTATAATGTACGGGGGATCCACATCCTCCTGGAGGCTTGCGGAGACACTCTGGAGACGCTGAGTATATTTCCAGATGAGATGTTTCAACGCGGTAAGAGGGCCCTAGATCTTCAAGTGGTTTTTCGTACACCTGGCTGACGCGACTTCTATCAGTACTTCCCCAACGCTTCGATTTCTCGTCGAACACCGCCCTTCGATCTCTAGAGGTCCTACTACCTTCGATCATGTGGAGACACACCCCCAGAATCAAAGAACTCATTTCCACCATCGTGTCTCCCGTGTTCTCCGAGCTCGTTGTTGTGTTCTCTGAGGGGGAAGTACATTGTCCGTCGGGGGACTTGGCTTGTGCATTACGCGAGGTGCACGAAATCAAAGGGTTTAGGGTGGCATTTCGTTTGGAGGCGTTGGAGGAGTTTAGGGTACCAAGTCTACACCGCCTGACATTGGTGACGAGGTATGACCGGTTTAAAAGCTCGGTTGGGGTCACGTACGAACGGCACGTCGCGTCATGAGCAAATGCTAATTATTATTGCGGTCGGCTAAGCTCATGTATGAGTGAGTGCCGGTAAAGTCGAAGTTAGTGGTTACGGTAGATAGCTATACGACGCAAATTGTGGGGGCGAGAGCCCAAATCCATCGTAATCAACTCTGTAGGAGGTCAACCTGTCCAATCGCTCCCCCTGCCTCGCTTTTTGAACTCAAAGGTAGAGTCGGCTGGTTTCCCACCCTCCCGGCTCCCGCCCCCCCGGTTTCCACCCTCTCGTCTCCCGCCCCCACGCATGGCACGAGGGTCAGGACGGGCGTAGGCCAAGGCTAGCTCCGGAGTGCTGAAGCGCGCGAGAGCTTCCTTCGCGGTTTCCAAATCGCGGAATTTGATGAAACCAGATCCAGTGCGGAGATCGGGATTGGGACGTTTGACTTTTGGTGAATGTCAACTACCACGGTGGCGGGCGAGAGCGGAGGTGAACTTACAGATGTGAACGTCTACGATTTTGCTGCGCAGAGCGCGGAAGTGAGTTTTTAGCGACGATACGTCGCCTTCCCACCCTGTAAAGTAGAGGTTTTGTGACGGCGGGTACGCTGTCTCCGCAGGCGACGAACGATCCATCCGAACCTCTTGGCCGAGTATGTGAATGGGGTGACGCTCGTAATGCTTGAGGACCGCCTCCGCTTCAGCGGTATTGGCGAAGTCTATGTGTACGAATCCCTTCGGGTACCCCTCCCTGTCGAGTGCTACATAAGCCTAGGTTAGGTGTGCAGTTCGGATAATTGGTTTTCAGGGCAGCCCACCAATTCTAGTGGCCGCCATATCACCGAGGGATTTCAAGGCTTCATGGATATCGTCTCTCGTCGCGTTGAGTGGGATATTCCCTACATAGATGGTAGGGGAGGGTTCACGACGTTCTTTGATCCCACGACGTTGCGTAGGACTGCCTCTGTTCGACGAGGGGGCCCCAAAGTCCATCCGTATTTCTCTGTCGTCAATCGTGATTGGAGACTCATCGTGGGCCTCGTGGGCTCTTATGGCGTCTTTTTCCGATTCGAATTCTACGTGGGCATACCCCCTATGTCCGCCTTCAGCGTTTTTGCCTTGGGGGAATGTGTTAGCGGTCGGGAGTCGATATAGATGGAGATGTGTAGGCGCACCTATCGAAACCCTACGTATAGGCCCGTATACTGAGAAAACTTCCCGTACGCTATCCTGCGTCGACGACCACGAGAGATTCCCAAGAAACAAC
>Ga0307511_10002842_pt1 | contig 17977 bp, 11 predicted proteins | sample 13_EM_MG_FD_200266 | JGI IMG/M metagenome (GOLD analysis project Ga0307511, IMG submission 200266) | Populus trichocarpa ectomycorrhiza microbial communities from riparian zone in the Pacific Northwest, United States - 13_EM | ecosystem: Host-associated > Plants > Roots > Unclassified | place... | reverse complement strand
AAGAGTTAAGTGTAGAGTTTGTATTATTATTTAAAAAGGTTTAACACTTGGGGGGGGGGGAGAGAGAGAGAGGTAGCTGCAGAGAGAGGTAGATTTAGTGCTGGCAGGGGGAGATTGAATGGTATGTAGATTGGGAAAGGGGATATTGTTACTTTGGTATCATGAGCCCCTGGCAACTCCCTGGACACAAACACTGACATCTTTACTCCATATAACCAACCCCCTGCCTATGTACATATACCCTATCCCCACCAAATCTACAGTACACACATTTTAAACTCCTATGTATGAATGTATGTATGTATCCATCTAGCCAGGGCTAAAGAGATTAATTCTATTCCCTCCGTCCTCAGCCAAGTAGCTAGCTAGGTAGATGAAATAATATGGTTCTCACTTGCTATAAACACACGAGCATTGTACGTTAGCATCTTCTCCACCAACTACCTAAACTAGAAGTAACTAAAAAACCATAGTACCACATCTAGACTAGCCGCGGATCGCTTTTCGGGCCGGCAAGCAATAGTTCAGGGTAACTACTAGTACCGCAAAAATTGAGAAGTAAGACCTCCTGTCTGCCCATACAAAAAATCCGTTGCTACGGTGGAAAGACAGGGGGTCTTACTTCTCAATTTTTGCGGTACCCCTTGTATAAACAACCCCAGTCTGTACCTGCTAGACTGCAAAATAAAATGCGATATCTATCCGAGGAAACTGGTTGTCACTCAAACCAATAAATGGAACGTAGCATGTAGCGCAAACAAACAACTTTTTTTTCCCTTGATTTTTACGGTAAACATGCATACACAGCGTCGGCAGGCACGCGTGGGCATAGAGACTTGATTACCCACTTACTGCCACATACCCCAAGCCTCCTTATTCTTCAGTTCCTCTCCATTCCCTAAGCCTCCTTATTCTTCAGTTCCTCCCCATTCCCTTTCCATTTTCCTCAGCACCCTTAGTTGCAGTAGTAGCAAGCGCCGTGCCCCCTTCCCTCTTATACCGACTCCATTCCAAGAATATTAAAGGGGTGACAAGAGCCACAATCTAGAACACAAAACGACTAGGTTAGCCAATACCAGCAATCAAAGAATATAAACCAACAATCCCCCATCAGCAACTGGTTTCTTACATAAACAATTTCAGCCATGATTATGTAGCCAACACAGCCCCACTTCTTCTCCAAGCTCTTCGTCCTTTGCTCTCTCGTCGGCTCGGTGGGTACAGGCTTCTCTATTTTCTCCAAGGGGGCCTCCTCAATTCTGCAAAGTCCTGCATTCATCTGCTCTTTGGTCGACTCCGTGGGTACAGGCTTCTCTACTTTCTTCAAAGAAGCCTCCTCAATTCTACCAAGCCTCGCATTCATCTGACCTTCCATTTGCCCAATGGCACTTTGGATATTCCTCTGTCCACGGTCAATATATAGAGTCAATCCCACCATATCTATTGCCAATTTCCCCATATTTTGTTGCACACTCTTCTCGACTTTCTTGGTTGACCCATCAACCTTCTCCTCAAGGCCCTTGATCCTTAGCTTCATAGAATCTTCGAGACGACTGAAAGAACTATTCATAGCCACTTCTATCTCCCTTATCTCTCCTAGTTTAGCTTCCACAGTACAGATTGAGCTTTCCAACTGCTGGGCGGCATTTTTAGTGTTCTTTGTGGCTGGCGTTTGTTTAGAGTGCATATTGGTCAATCTCTCTATTTTTTCGATAGAAGCTTGCATCCTCTCCATATCGGAAATTAAGGCCTTTGTCCACTCCATTGCTGTTAGTGTGGTTGCGGTAAGGGGTCTTTGTATTGCTGCATTGTCTTGGTTCACTAGGAGGGACTCCATCTTCATCCCCGTGCCCCCTACAATATTCTCCACATTTTTGAGCATCTCCTCCATGCCGGAAATTTTAGTGTCGATGTAGTCTGTTCTGATCGAGACCCCGTTTACCATATCGTAAATTCCCCTGATTTTGTCTGCCATATCCTTGAGACCTTTGGCCGTTGGCACATCACCCACTAGCTGGGAGATTCGGCCCGCCGTCGCACTCAGGCCATCAATACCAACCCTGCAGTCCTTAGTGGTTCCCTTGAACTCCTCCAGCAAGTTGGCCACCGAGAGCCCCTGCCCCGGTGTTGCTATTGAACCCTTAAATTCATCAAGCTCGGCAGAAAGGTTTATAGACATATTCCGCACCGCAGTCTTGATTGATTGTATGTCTGTACCTGCTGATGTGAGGCTATCCAGATTTGTCTGGATCCCAGCCAACTTTGCATCAATTTCACTCAAAACCAATGGCTCTTGGCTCCCCTTAGTGAGGAATTCTGGAATGTCAGCTGTGGCTTCTGGCTTTGTATCCTCCGGTATGGGGTCAATAGGCCTCTATGTCTTGTCAGTAGTGAATTCCCACACCCAACTCGTTCAGAAATATCAATTGGTTTGTACATTGGTTCTCGTCAATGACTCCATGCGTTGTTCCTATTGAGCAAGTCAGCTTGCGGGCACTTTTAGTATATGTTTTTATAGGCATACCTTTTCGAGCTCAATGTTATAAGCGGCAGGGAACTATCACACTCGTCAGCAAAATACCCCTTTCGAAAACCCCATTATTCGACCCTATGATAAAAGCAAAACTCAATAATCATACCGTATTCAAAATTCCGTCAATCTCTTTGACCTCCACCTTCTGCATCGCCTTATCACTTCCTTTATCTCCCCCATCCACACTCCCCTTCTCTCCAATGGAAGCTTCAGCCACTTTCCCCCCCTCCGCCTTCTCAATCGGCGCCTTCTTCTCCGCCTCCTTCTCGCCCTCAAATTTCCTTCCCTCCTCCGTAGGCGATATACAGCTCTGGTATTTGCAATAACGGCTCACTCCAATCTCACAATACAAACAATCACACTTCACCTCTTTCACCTCTTTACGCTCCTTCTCCTTCTCCTTCTCCTTCTCCTTCTCCTTCTCCCTCTCCTGTTCCTCCTTCTGCTCCTTCCTCGACACATGTTTCCTCCTCCTTATCTCCCTAACGTGATTACAAAACCTACAGTCCCACTCACAAAGCTCAAAGTCCACATCCTTTGCCGCCTCCAATTCCCAAAAGGTTGGTAATTCCAGAACTCCCTCTCCAGCTGGCTTCTCCTCCTCCTTTTCTTCAGCCTTCTCCTTTACCTCAATTTCCTCTTGGACCTGAACCTCCCCCTTTGATTTTTCACTCTCCTTCTGCTCTGCAATCAACCTAGCAGCATCCCTCCCGAATTGACCCTTGACCTTGCTGGGAGAGGTTCCATATTTTTTAATAAAGCCGTAGTCTGGCGGCCCGGGTTTACCGTTGTGGATGCTGCGGAGTAGAATTTGGGAAGGCTTGGTGCTGGGTTTGAATGCCCACAAGGTGAGAATGGGATGATAGGGACGCTGGAGCTGGGAGCGAAGTGCACTCGGTAGGAAGATGGGTTTGATAAGCCGTAGCATCTTTGTGGTTGCACTCTGAAGTGAATGCTGTTTTTCGACAAATAAAAGATAAAATCTCAGGGAGAAGGAGTAAGAATAAGTGAGCGAGTAGTCTGATAGGTGAGCGAGGTGGATGTCAGTTGTGGGAAAGCACTGGAAAGCACTAAATTTGAGGAAAGGGTTTAAAACCTTAGAGAACTGGGTTTGCACGTGAATGATGTTTATTGATTGGTGATGGCATTATATTGATATATTTAGCTTTCGAACTTTGAAGTAGGAAGTTTGTTACTACCTTTTTGGGCATTGCGAAATTCAGGGTAACATAAAGTAGATTGATGTGAAGTCAACATCCTTCCGACCATCCCCCCCCTTTACATCCAAGCAAACCCCAATATAATCTCGCGTAGTATTTATTTATGACTATTAAATTCATCATAATCACAATCATACTCATTATCATCACAAAAGATAGGGACAGCTACAGCTTGCATGCATACCCGCCGCCATCAAGGTCAAAAGACAAAGCAGAATTCATGTATCAACAGAAATGAATCGATACACCTTCAGCTAAGGAAAGCACACCAATTAACACATCGGGGCGGGAGTGACTCCCCCCCCCACCCCAATAGTGATGTGGTATATGGTATATATCTCACGCTGAAGACCGGTAGTGATATCCGTTCATCCAGACTCCCTGAAGAAAATTTTCTCCTATAAGCGGAGTATGGTATTTGCTACTTAATCCCAATATCCCGCGACCAGCCAGCCAAACACCTACACAAAAAAAGAAGATATATCTCACAAATCCATCCCACTCGCCCCCAATGCTACCCTGATCCAAGTGCAGTATGAGGAAAAACAACACCCCAAAAGCGATCGACAAAACAACTCAAACTCAAAACTCAAACCCGGCAAATTGCAAAACCACCTCCCCGAACATAGCAACCCTAACCCCAGCCTCACGTCCGCCTCCAGCAACTACCGATAGGGATAGAAAGAAGCATGCGTAGACAGAAGGGATAAGAAAGGCGAAGAAAGATAAGAGGAAGTGCAAGATAGAAATACCTAGCAAGGAGTATAAAAGAGAAAAGCTAAGCAAACAACCAGAAATGGCTTCATTACAATACCTCTGGATCGATCCTTACAACCAAAAACAGAAAAACAATAAATAAAAGGCAAGCCACAAGAGCCAAGGAAAATCGTCATAAAAAAAGAAACATAGTATCAAGATACTCGATAGAATTTTTCCACACGTTTCCGCCACGGTAGCGATCTCGTACCATTACCCCCAGAGCAACAAATCATCTAGGGAGTCCTCTTGCCCACCGGTACCGGCGGTGGTCCCATCACCATGCACCCATTCCCATTCCCATTCCCACCCCCATTGCCACCCCCATTGCCATTAGCACTTCCCACATCTGCCCCAACCTCTTTGTGCTCCTCATTCACACTCCCGTTCACACTCGCCCTTGCTGGCGAGCTCTGGATTGGCTGGACTGGCTGTGGCGGATTAACCTTCAGTCCCTTCGTCCCTCCCACCGCCTCCAACTCCCTCCACGTATCCAATAACCTCGACTCCAAATCCACCACCTTTTTCTTCAACCTCTCTTGCTTCTGCAACTCTTTCTTCGTAAACTTCCTATCCGGCACTTCCATGTCGCCGGACACCGACGACCCGCTCTTTGTACTCCCGTTAGTATTACTCTGCCCCACCTTGACCACACCCCCAAACACCTTCGACGCGTGGCTCTTCAGTGCCGCCTGCAAAGACTTCCCCTTAGTACTGCTCCCATTCTTGTTGCTGTTGCTGTTGCTGTTGCTGCTTGCGTCACTCTCCGAGGGTGCCCTAGTAGGTGCCTTCCCTTTGCCATTGATAGCCCCTTTCATCACGAATGGCCCGCATCCAGCTTGGTCAGATTCCTCATCGCTATGTTCCACTGTCACAGAGTAATGGTCAAACTGCGGTACCTCACACTCCTGCGAGAAAATCATCTGATCCATCGATTCCTCGGCATAAAGTCTTCTCCTCCTAGGCGACGCCTGCAGGGACGCAGTCACACTAGGTGGGCGGCTCGGGACTTGTTGAGCGACAATATCCTTCCCCGTAATTTGCCGAGCCAGCTGCTGAATGATCTCCAGTTCCAATTGATCAATTTCACTCTCTTCATCGGTAAGGGCTATATCCTCCTCACCAACCTCCAGTGGCAACTCAGATCCATCATACCCTTGGACATCCACATCGCCGTCAACATCCGTCGCCTCAGCCTCCTCTTCCAGCTGCCTCTCCGCAGCCCGCTCAACTTCATCCCACACCCTATCCTCCCCACCTTCACCAAAGCTCTCTGCCATCTCCCCATACTTCCTCTTGAACCCAGCAGTCCCCTGCCCATTCGCCCGCTTCTGGACTATTGGTTTCTGTCTCTCCTTCCTTTCCATCTCCTTCTGTTTTCTCCTCCTCAGCTCCTCGACCGCCATCTGCTTCTTCGCCTCCATTTCATTCCACTCCCTCTGCTTCCTCTGCCTATACACCGCCTCCGCTTTCGCCTTGATCTCCTCCAACTCTCTCTGCTGCTTAAACTTTTCCACTTCAAAATTCACCTTGTCCAAAAGTTTCTGTTTTCTCGGCCCCCACCAATTCTCCTTACAATACTCGATTCCGCGGAACTGAAAGACAGAGCTAAGAAATCCGCCAAACGTAAACACTTCATCGCCAGTATACTTTCTTGCTGGAAAAGTTGGTCTACTCGATTTGGTACTCTTCGAAGTTGTGGTGGTGACTCCACTCGTAGACTGGCTTGCACCTGCTTCAGACGCTGCCTGAGATCCGGTCTTCCGGTTTGCATATGCATACCCGACTAGCTCTGCTGGTGGGCGTGTGCTAACGCGGTCATTCATGCTGCCCTCTTTGAACTTTGAAATACGTCCGGACTTCACCTTATTGATAGCCTCGGCCTGTTTCGCTGATCGAGCTGAGCGACGTGAAGAAGCAGTCCCATTCCCATTCCGCATTACTGTTGAGCCTAATTGTGGGCTCCCAGGCATAAAGTCCTTGTAATCCTCCTCACCCTCACCTTCTTCATAGGGGATCCCTTCAACCTGAATTGTAGTTTCATGAGGCTTTGCCGGTTGGGGAAGTTCGATTGTTGCACCATCCAATTTCGCGCCGTTGATTGCTGGTGATACATCCTTTGACGAAGTGCGTAGAGCAAACTCGATACTATCCCCATTGGTAACAAAGGGGTCCGACTTGACGGGTGTCTTCCCTCGAGGTGATCTTCTCGGAGTGGCCGGTCTCCCTCTAGTAGCGCTGCGAGTCATGGCAGGCGACTGGGACCTCGACACAGCAGGCCGAGGCGTACGCGTGCTTAGAAGTTCGTTATTGCTAGAACCATCTGCAACCAGGTTCTCAGCGCTTGCTGTAGCCTTCCTCTGTCTTTTCCTCAACGGTTCTTGTGAGTTTCTACCCCCTGCCACAAGGGGTGCCACGGATATGGTATCGTCAGGGTCAGCATCCAGGCCCATGGCGATATCTGAAATATTGGTGGTTTCTGCTGTAGTTGTAGCCATGCTGATAGTAATAGAAGTTGATGGCTCTATTCCGATTCTCTCTGCCTCTACGAAGTTTGCACTGATTTCGCTTCCACTCCTTACACTTCCACGTCCTCCAATGTCAAACAAACGCACCGACGGGTAGTCAGCTCGGACCACCGCCGGAACACGCCGGGTGGACGATGTAACCGAAAACGATCTAAGCTGAGCAAGGTCTAGAGATCTGCGTAAGGTTTTTCTTAGGAGCTGTTATTAACAACAGTCGGTCGGTGACTATATAGTTAGTGAAGCTCTTTCATAAATCACCAGTGCGATGTCCTCAAAATATACCGCCCAGCACTGCTGTGGGAGTGGAAGGGGTGAAACTACACAGAAAAAGTGTACAGAGGTGGGGAAGTTGCGTTTACACATGTATGTTTTTTTTTTTATTTTTTTTTTATAGGGATGAGAATGATCGAAAAGCAGATCGGACATGAGGGCTGAAGGTTTGTTTGCTCGCTTACCCGTTGAGGCGTCGACAGGCTCCCCTTCCGAGTCTGCACGCTTCTAAGACTCATCTACCAGCGAGAAGCTCTGTAACTACTGCTCCCGACTCGGTGTATTCGCATGCGTTACAGTGAGGTGCTAGATGTAAGGAGTGACGGTACAGTGCGATGGGTGTTTTAAGATCTGGGGATCAGACGGACGCGAGGTTTGTGTGTTCGTAAGCTGCTGTTTGTTGTGCCGTGCGGGCGTGTGTTGTGCTTTGGGGATGATAGGTAGGGGAGATGGTGTAATGGTGTACCGATATGTACGATATGCGCGCCCTCGGCTTGAAGGTTGAAGGACGGCACTCACCCCAAGGCTATTGGTGCCCGTAAGTATGTTATGTGGTAACGTGTGGGGTTGGAGCGGAGCTTGTCGATCCGTCACGCTGGTGCCAGCCAGAGGGGCAGGGTTTGCACAAATCAGTGCCTCTGAACGTCGAGAGCCCTCACAACGTGCAGTGTCAGGGCCCAGGGGAAGGGGGGGGAACGTGGCGGATATGGAGCAGAGATAGAGATGGCGGAGATCTCCTGAAGAGAACTTTAAGCAGAGTTACCTAGTGGACAACAGGCCGGAAGGCCTTACTCCATCTACTACACATCCAAAGAATATAACTTAAAAACCTGAAAACGTGCATCATGCGCTATGCAGCTTGATTCTTTATCAGTCAAGACGTACAACATTAATATCGGACAGTAAACAAACCAGGCTGTTTGTTGTGATTGCAATGTTGAGTGACCGGTGACGGGAGTAGTAAGTAGCTGCAACTCGCAGATTCGAGACGTAAACAAATATATAAAGACCAATCTAAAGCATCAAGGGCTTTGAGGAGCGACTCGATTCGACCTTGAACCTGGTACCTAGACCAGGCTCAAATTCCGCAGTACCATGTACCGGTATACGGATTTGCGTTCTTGCGTTCTTGCGCATAGGTACCTCACTCCACTTTGCCCAAAGTATCACCAGGAAGGCAATTCATTACCCATCAAATATTTCATGTAGCTCTGTATCTCTCAATCTCTCGTAGGTATGTGCCGTTGCCCAGCCAACACCAGTTAGCAGATAGTATAGGCTTGGAGGTGACAATGCATGCACCCGTCAGCACTGGCATGGCATATCCATATGCTGCTCCCGTCATCAGCCTCTGCAGAGATAGTGCAGCAAGAGAAGTAGGCGAAGGACGCAAGAGGTTAACGTAAACATATGTGGCCCAGTCCCGGTATTCTGGTTGACGATTTGCGTAGCCTTACAACGGCGCCTGCCTTGTCTATTGTACATGTGTCAACTGCCGTAGTCTACTTGAGGACCAAAATATCGATCAACCTTCCAAACAGCAGATATCCCCGACTAATCGAGTATTTATGTATATCCGAGCGCCTGGAGAGTAAACAGTTGCAGGCAAGAGTACAACTCCGCGGCCAACTCATCTCGTGGCCTTTACAGCTTTCGACATCCACATCCCTTTAAGCCAGATACACGTCCCCTCCAAACCCCAATAAATTGAGTATATACAAACGTACTGTATGTATATGCTTAACATATACATTAATGAATTCCAAATGACACCACCACGGGCCACTCCGTCCCAAAGCCATATATCCATACCACCTAACCACTCACCCACCATCATGAGTCAAGTTGCAAACAAAGAAACCAAATACAAGAAACCTACCCTGGTTGGTAATCAAGAAAAATACACCTGAATATCGGTATCAGGAAAGTAATCATGAGATCCTCGCCACCACCCAAGCCTATAGACGAGAGGAGCGCCCTATGGCGCTCTATCTAGCCAACCAGTTCACCGGGTCTACGCCAATCCTACAAAGACAAGCCTGGGAGCTCGAGAAGGATAGAAGGATTGATGGTTTCTTTGGGAGGTTCCACGCACTTATGAGCAGAGCCACAAAAGCCCAGAAACTCAACTCAACTACTTGTATACGCCTAGTTCTCCATATCGTATGAAATATATTAATAAAGACCCAAAACAAATGAATGACTATCTACTAGGAAAAAGCCAAAGCAAAAAAAATAAGAAACCTACCCACCCCATCCCCCATCCCTCATCCCTCCTCCATCCATCCATCCATCCAAAAAGAATGACCGTATATATATATATATATAAGTATTGTATGTACTATCCTTCCCACCCTCCCCGTTTCGACATAAGTAAGCTTGCCGTACATAAGGATCGTCCAAACGTCTAAACATCTACCGGTATCCAGCCCATTAGGCCTCATCCTAGGTGTTGTCGTCATCGTAGTATATCGCCCTGATCCGGACGGAGCCCTCTCCACCTAAGCCATCCATCCAATCCCTCCATTCAAGTCAGCTCCTGGGGCCAGATCTTAACTCTGATCATGCCGTGTGGTCACGCGCTGTAAAAACCTCAAAGAAAAAAAAAAACCTCAAAACAAAACATTATGGTATCAATTACACAAGAGACAGAGAGACGATTGAGTGAGACAGTAATATAGGAAAAAGTCCATCTTTGCTATTCACTACTCTTAAAAAAAAAAGCGGTACTACAACTACAAACATCATCGCGCTCTCCAAGCACAGACACCCCCAAACAAACCTGTAAAAAGCTCAAGGAAACTTGTGTACAATGGTAAACCCGTAAAGAAAAAATCGATAGCTTCAATCAAAATCAAAAATCAAGGCATAGCAGAACATTCGCCGAACCAGCCCGGTATAATAGAAACGAAGAAGGAAACCCAAGGCCCTATAAACCTCACCAAGAGCAAAATGCCAACAAAGGAAACCTCAGGGTAAGTAATGAACCAGTATGTCTGACAAATATCCTAAACCAAAGGAATAGCAAAGAGAAACCACCTATCGAGTTAGAAGAGTAAAAGACAAAAAAGAACATAGCTATAATATCACACCCATCGAATGATACGAGGGACTATAATATAATGCTCCAATTTTTAACGACCCAAACCCCTAGAACGAAAAACAGAAACAAGAGGAAAAAAGACAGCGCGCGCCAGATCAAAACATGTCTGAATCCATATTTACTCCTCAAGTGGTAGCCTTCTGACAATCTCCTCGCCATCAGCACGCCTGTAAGTCATCTTGAGCTTCCCAATATCAAAGTCGTCGTCTTCATCCACAGCAGGGTCTTCGCCATACGTAGAGGTCTCAGAAATGGTATCCGGGCGTTTCCCATTGTGGAGAGGCTCAGCAACATGGCTGTCATTGAATACACGACCCCATTCGCGCTTGGTTCCCCTCGGGGGTGCGTCAATGGGCCTAGCAACTGGCTTCTGTGGCGTGGGCTGGGCAGGGACGTAGGTCTGTGGGGGCGGTGGTGGTGGTGGGTAGGTGTACTGTGGTTGGTAGAGGTGCTGAGGCGCGGGAGGTGGAGGGGGATATGTGTTTGGCGATGGAAGAGGAGCTGCTATTGGACCAGATGTCACCGAGGTGTTCACAGTCCTTCCCTCCCAAACCTTAGGCTCGATAGCAAGCGGTGGAAGCTTGAGAGAAGGAAGAGCTGAGACAGTTTGCTGAGCTGTAGCAGGTGTATGATATTGGGTTGGCTGTGGTGGCTGGTAAGCTGGTGCGTTGTTGTAAGCGTCTATTTGATATTGGGCCCCTTGTGAAGGAACAGATGGTGTGTTGGGCCTGTACGGTGCCGCATGAGGTTGCCTGTACTGATCCGACTCCCGTCTAGCATGGTTCGGTGCAGGTTGGTACTCTTGTGAGGTTGACGTACGCCTCACCTGCATGTTGTCCCGATGGTAAGGTTGAGGGGCAGGGCCATACTGTCCATTCTGCATAGCCTGCGGGCGAGGCGCTGGGGCAAGTCGTGGAGATTGTTGTGGATGTTGAGCAACTGGTGCGTTTGACGGATAGCGTGGATGGCCATTGTAACCTTGAGTTTGGTGCACGTTTTGAGGCGGTGCAGGGTGGTGAATGGTGTTATTGCCACCAAAAGAAAGGTGCTGGTGGCCGTTGTTTTGAGGGCCTGGGGGAGTGACGCCGTAAGGATGGTGTTCCTGCCTAGGTGCGTATCTATCAAGATCAAATCTTGGAGGCGCAGGGACTTCCGCCATAGACGCAATTGAGGCATCAGAATTACTCCTCTTGCGGTCCTCTGAACCAGACCTCTGTATATGATGGCCATGAGGTGATGGTTGGGGGTGTGCGTGAGGATGCTGCTGGGGCTGGTGATGGCCATGGCCTCGCATTTCGTGATCATATCCGTCGGGTGTTGCAGCTCTACGTTGGGCCCTGAGCTGAGCAGTCTCATCAACCTCACTATCATCCCGACCTGGCCTATCACTCCTCCGCCTCATCCTGACATCTCGTCGAATACGGACACGACAACCTTGTTCGGCGACAATCCTCGAAAGCGCTGTACTCTCAGCGAGACCTGGAAACTTCTTTGCAGAGAAAACTGTGAATGGCTTCGATTTGACCTCGATCCTGTGGGCAGCAAACTCGCGTGGTTCTCCGTCACGAGTAGGTTGGGGCATCTCGTCACGGTCCTTGGTTTCCTCATATAAGGAAAACCTGAGCCTGTACTTGCCTTCATGACGAACTGAGAGGTCAGGGAATATGAAGTATCCCGCTGGCTTTGGGCGGTCAAGATATGCCATGCCAGAGACTGGCACTCCTGTCAAGACAGGGGCAGGGGTGGGCGCTGGCATCCCTCGCCCTTGTGCAATCGGACGCGCTTGCTCCAATGTTGCGAACAGAAAGAAGTTGGAATTATGGGAAAATGTTCTGGCCAATGTCAGCATTTGCTAATCCGAAGGATTGTTAGAAGAACTTACATGTCTGATCGCTCGTCTCCAGTGCCAGAAAAGATCTTGAGCTCTATAACTGGTGGAGGGTCTACTGGCCGACGATCGGCATGCGCTAAAACCAGCTGTCAGCATATTGTCATATATATAGGAATGATATTATACATATTCTTACATTTTGCTCCCATTCCACAAGCTCTTGCTCTCATAGGCTGCTGTAGAACTGTCAGTTGGTACCTCAAAAGAGTACCATCTCTCAGCAATCTATCAGCCACGGCCGTGGTTTCGGCCACATCGTGAATCTTTGCCCCACTCATATTTGTGTGTATGCAATAGTCGTATCACTGTTGCAGAATCACGAAATTAAGAATCACCGTTCAGATATGTAAAGTAAATGCGGGTTGACTATTGTGTTTGCTTGTAATACTAAGTCACACAGTCTCGTCCTATTTTACCCGCAACAAAGAACAGTCAGCCTGGTGATCCAGAGCGGAGGCAAGGCCCCAAATCGGAAGCGAAATGAGCTCCCATGGGCACATAGCACCTTGCCCTTCTCATCCGCCACCGATTAAGGACGCCAATCTCTCGATTCTTTCAATATTCCCACTCACGTTCTGTATATTGACTACCGTATCCTTCTTGGCTTCCTCCCCACTGATCTATTGATTCGACTGGGTGTTTCTGTATGTGGCTCTTGAATTGTTGGATCAAGTTATAGGGTTGAAGTTTGTCACAAAGGGAGTCGTTGAACCAGCCGTGTCGAATTGCTCACAAGATTATAGTTTGTTTTCACCTTGCATTCCTTTCACCTGAAGCTTGCTGTCGCCTGTCGAAAGGAAGGTTTGGAGAAAACGTGGAAGTTTCCGAGCGAGTCAGTTGGCGAGTCGTTGTCGTTCCCGCGATTTGTTCCAGAGACGAAATCGAAGGGGGGAGAAGAAGAGTAAAAAGGGAGGGAAGGCCCTACGATGGTGGGAAGGGGTAATAATAATTTGAGGAAACAACTTTTTCGTCCGTGGGCAGGTACCTTAGCTGTTAGCACTAATACTGGGTAGTCGGCTCCAGGAGGGTGTGAGGGAATCCCTTCCCCTTTGGCTGGGCCTGGGTGTTCGGATTTTGGAATAAAGTGGCTTCCTGCTGTGTTGCGAGGGTGTGCGCAGGAATTAGATGGCCCGGGGTTCATCATGATGCTACCTAGACTTTGTTTTTTTTGCCCCTTCCCTCTGGACCTTCCTTCTACTCGGCTACAGCGGGCACCACTTATCCTGCTGAGGGTGCTCACAACCCATGTCCTGTCCCCGGCTGTTGGGTGCCAGAGGCGCTCTGGTTGGCCAGAAAATCCCAGGGGTGGGGAGGATGGGTCAAGCTCGACTTGAGTATGTGCGTTGCTTCTCTCATTTCGCTCTGCCGGTTTTTTTTAAGTGTGAGATCTGATCCCAGATACAAGGTGACCCCACCCAGTGCCTCTGCTGGTAAGTATCCGTGGAAATTTGCCTTTGATAATCCTTTGATAATTTCCTGGTCTTCGTTTTCTCATCTACCGGTATATGTTCTTCAAACAGGTAAACACTGTCGACACTTGACACCATACTTTGGGATGTATCGCTCATCCTCATAGCAGAGCAGGCCAGCCCAGCAATGGCAAGACATCGCTTCTTTCCGTACCGCTTGCTGGGCGAATAGGAGCCAGTTCATATCTGAACTAGCCCCTGCTGCGAGCATGTGCGCTAACGCAGCTCTGATCGTTTTCAGCAAAGTGGCGTTATCCAGCCCAACCGAGCCCTCTGGATGCTCACTCGCTGTGAGTGAGTGAGACCCTGGTGTGATGAAGACGTTAATGTGGGGTGGCGCGAGTTCCAAACATGTTTCCGAGGCCGAGACGGCTGGCCCTGTCGCTCCCCATGTGGAGAGATTGTGCGTGCTAGGTGCTGACTCTCGCTCCAGCACCTGACCAAAAACGAGATTGTGCAGGCACGCTTCGTCGTTGGCGATCCTATGTTTCGCGCTTCGTTTGCCCTAGAGCAGATAAGTAGCGAGTTGAGAACATTGCCAGTATGCAATAGCCAGAACAGTTGCCTCAGCCTCATGAATCTCTGTTCTGGACCCTCAAGCAACTCCGAGGCACTTCAGCAGCACTGATCCCAATTCATCTTCTAGAAGCTGCAGAAGAGAGATCGAGATGCATGCGTGCCAGGAAGAGCCTTGCTTGCTCAATAATAGAAGCTTCATAATATCTAGATTTGCCGGAACGTTAAATGGGTATAGTGATCCTGCCCGGACCCATGGAGGTAGATGAGACACACAAGACTGAGACACGCGTAGACCATCACATATGCGGCCTAGTTCAGCTGCTGCAGACGGAGGATTCTGCAGAAGAAACAACAGGTATATAGGACGCATGACGGCTGCGAAAATCAACGTAAATACATATATATATCAAAGTATCATAGTGGAGGTGCGATAAAGCTGCCACAAAGATGTGAGCCTGAAGTTGATACTGGTGAGCGAGCGATCAGGAGAGGGGGCTGGGGAGTGATGGAATCTCTAGAGGTTGGATTTAACATTCGGTTTAGTACTCAGCAGTGCTCTCGTCTAGTCCCCAACTACAGTACTTAGTCTCGAGCCGTTTTTCGGCGGTTGCATTTTTAATTTAATCATACAACTATCTACACTGTGGCGCTCTATGCCAAGGCAGGTCTCTAAATACGGAAACGCTGTCGACCTCAAAAGTCACAATACTGAGCCTTGAACTTCCGTCCGAAAAGCACTTGATCATGACTATTATATTTTAGCCTGATACAAGTCAGCTTGCACGCCTACAAGATTTTTAAAAGGGACCAAAAGAACGGAAATCCAGTACCGATGACCCGGGCCTCACTGCATCTCAGTACGTGTTATAAATCACTACGCTTCAACTAGCCAGCTCAGAACACAGACGAGAGCCAATCATTCATACTGCACAGTCAAGCCAAGCTGTGGCAGAACCGATATACCGGTATCCCGGTCTCCAATTATCTACCTAGCTATTCCTAGAAGCACCCGCAGAAGACCCCATGTGATATGCATATCTGGCAAGCAGCCCAGCTATTTGGCAACCTATCAACTCTTCACCCCAGGCTGAGAGGAAATTTGTGATCGTGTGATGGCAGCATGTTATAGGTCGCTCCACGGGATTAAGGCCAGGTGTTGTTACCCTCTGATACCGGGACGTCAATGGGAGGACTCGGTGAGAAGAAAGGCCCCAATCCTGCCTGCAGCACCAAATCTGACATATTCCTGACTGAGCCATTAACTTGATGTGATATCGCCTAAGGCACAGCAACAGTTTTCAAGCTAATGCTCTACTGTACATCATTACCCCTCAATCTCGGGAGTCATCAGAAAAGTACATGTACATCTTTGGGGGTCTTCCTTATCTAGGCAGCTTTTGCGAGAATGCCTTACATAGCTACCAACTCAGCTGTGTTGAAGTTGTAAGTAGGATAGCCACAAGCTACTACTCTAACAGCTCGGTACGCGGATCGCAACATTGGTATAAGGGCGTAGGAAAAACTGTCTGAAGCCTACATGAGCACTTCATGACACGACTTCCCCCTATACCTTGCTTACAATCCCTTCGCTAACACTTCTTCGCAATGCTCTACCCTAACAGGTTTTAGACAACTTAGGTTGACAAAAAACTCACCTTGAAGTTTAATACTCAACCGGGTCTTCTCCTCGAACAGCTACCTCCTGAATACCATACCCCACTCCATGCCACCATCAATAGATGCAAAATACCGCCTTCCCCAGTCGTAGAAAACATGACATTAGAGTGGGAGTCACCCCGTGTTCGGTTTGGGACGCATCGCGCAGGCAAATCGTGACTCCCTCGTGTCAATCATACTTCCCTTTGGATATGATCGGCCACCGGGGCGCTGGAACCCAACTGCCTATTGGATTATACATCTCAGGCCCATGTATGTGCCAAAGGCAGGCTGAGCTAATTAAGGCACCCACTGGAAATGGCATATATAAAACCGAAAACGCAGTTGGACGTTCGTTTATGCAATCGGCGTTGCCTATTATGACCGGCAAGAATACCGTATGAGAGGTATCTGTACAGGGTACGGCATCCTGGGATCTTTAAGCCCCGATACAAATATTCAACTGATACCCACCTTTATGAGAGACTGTGTACCCATACTGCAATTGTGACGACTTTACATCTCACAGATCCACGGGGTTTTCGCTTTCACTTCACTTTGAGATGAAACAGTTTTAAGAAACCATGCCCCTACCGATCGCGACACCTTCACGAAACAATTTTCAAAACGGTGACATGGGTTAGCCCTCTTGCCGACATGGGCAAGGATCAAGAAAAGCTGCATCTGTTTACCCGGAACGCAACATAGAGCTATTCCTAATCCGATTCTCCTTGCATAAGCCTAATCCACATTGATCAAATTACTGAAAGAAGTCGGTGTGGGGGGATTGTCGACATGCTGGCGCAATAGAACGGTGAAGAGAAAAACGAGAAAATGAGCAAAATGGGCATTAATACGACAAAGGAGTCCCCGTCAGCTAGGGTATGGGAATAAGTTCTAGGTATTAGAGAACGCTCACCTACCTGTGCCTCGAGACTACTTGTGCCTACGGATGCAAGTATCTGTGTTGTGCATGCGTTAACGCAAGCAAAGTAGATCACGCTAATTGCTTGGTCTGGGTGAAGTTGAGTTGTTAGTTCTATTCTATTGTCACCAGATAACTTTCCGTGTCACAAGTAGAAGATCCGATACGAAATTTAAGGGCTATGGTCGACACACACATGACTAGAGAACAAAGCAGAATTTTGATGGTAGTTTCTTGAATTCCGATGTGAATCTGTTATTTTGCGCGGTCGGCAGATTTCACCCTACGAGGACACTATCCAGAAAAACAGAAAGCCTTAGTGGAATCACGCTTATTCCAAGGTAGGTGTCCATTCGGGGGGTGGGGAAAAGATTACAGTACTGTGATACCTGATGTAAGAATTGGGTCCCGAAACTGTCGATATAGGTGTTTGCTTAATAATATCTATGAAAGTTCGAGATTCTGTGGTGGTTGCAAGGGTCACTTGGGGCTCAAGATGGGGAAATATTACTTTGCGATTCTGATCGGAATGACACTCTAGGTATACTTATTTCCTCCTGTAAGGCTGTACTTGAAGCCTTGAAGCCCTACATCTCTTTCGTCCCCAAAGTCCCCGTCTTAATTTACAGAAAGGCGAGGCTCCCCTACGTCGAGAGATTGAGAGTCTACAAGGATGGCTCACTGGACATAGAATCACGGGGTTTTCCAGGCTTCGCTCGGACCTTTCCCAGTATTTTGTGTACATTCTTATTATAAGAAGCCTCACGTTATAAGAGACCCATACCGATCTTGGGCAGCTTCCTGTATTGAGATGTCACTGCATGTTTCAGAATGCACGAACTCAAGGTGGACCGACTGGTAAACACATCGTATAGTGCTGGGGGGGAGCGGGCTCGGATGCCAGCTTAAAGACGAAGGAAAAAGATTATGAGCAAAAACTAGGGTATCTTGAAAATCGAATGCTATGCTTCGGAGGCAGATGTGGAGCCAGCGTCAACGACTTACTGTATGCTACCATCAGTCCAACTCTCATTGTTTTCAAGCACAAGACAGGAGATTATCGCTACCGATAGTGATGCAGGGGGGGGGGCGGAGGAATTTACAGTA
>Ga0307511_10002841_pt1 | contig 17985 bp, 14 predicted proteins | sample 13_EM_MG_FD_200266 | JGI IMG/M metagenome (GOLD analysis project Ga0307511, IMG submission 200266) | Populus trichocarpa ectomycorrhiza microbial communities from riparian zone in the Pacific Northwest, United States - 13_EM | ecosystem: Host-associated > Plants > Roots > Unclassified | place... | reverse complement strand
TCATGTTTACTTAGTCTGGTTGCACAGTCCCTCGTAGAGGAGGTTTACTATATGTTAGAGTACAAGAGGCCAGTGCCTGCCAGGCTAATGTTAGAGACAGGGGGATCTAAATTCCATGTAGTCTGGTTGAGTCTCACGATACTGTAGGGTTGATATCAGATATAGGCCTACTTAGTTTAGGCTGATTAACATAATGGTAAAGTGCTAAGGCTCTGAGGGTCTGTTGCTTGGTAGTTGTAGAGTAACCAGACTAGAACCACTAACCAGACTATAGAACCCCCCTCCTCACCTCTTTATGGTAGTATCCCAATCTACCGGGAGTTGCAGACAAACTACCGCGGCAGGTCTAGGCTGTGGTTGTATGGCTCACCAAACTAACTTGGTACATGTTCTACAACATCTACTAGTACATTCTACAAGTGATTATTAGTCTCGGTGGTCATAACAACCGGCCCATTGTACACTAAATACATGTAAATACTCCAAGCACAAAATTTGTCTCGTAGCTAAGCAACATGATATATATACCGTATAACCTCGTCTCTCAAACTATCCGGTAGTGAATCAGGTTGAAGAACCAATCAATTAAGCCCCTTGCCCTTGTCAATCATCAGTTATGGTGAGTCGGAGCTTTGCATAGGTACAGTAGTATAGGTGTTGCAACGACTGTTGCAGCCGGACAATATCGAGAGTCTATGCGGTATCTATGACTATGGTTATAGCTAGTAGTAGTGCTGGAAATTTAAATGAGATTTGTAGATCCCCATATTATATCCCATAGAGTCGGCCGAGGTGCCTGATCCGTTGTTTGCTTGTGCTTGTTAATTTTTGTATTTAGCGAGCGTTGGGCTGGACAGATTAACTTGACCGCCCTTGAATCCTCTCGGGTTTCCGGGAGGCTCATCATGGCCCCTCACATGAGTAATGAATATGTAAAAAAAAAAAAATTAAGGTGCCTGATCTAAATGCCCCAGCTCGCCAACCTGCACATCTAAATATTCCAACGCTTTAAGTCTTTCCTATCCTCATTTAAGGGCAGTAAGGAGTTTCACTACCTCTTTATGTCCATTCCTTACTGCTACATCGACCATTGTTTCTCCATCAATGGTTATGACCTCCCGATTTGCACCCTTCTCCAACAGCATCTTAACTACCTCTAATTGTCCACACTGTGCTGCAACGTAGAGCGATGTTGCCCCAGCGCTTATAGCGGCCTCGATGTTTGCACCCTTCTCCAGCAGCAGCTCCACTACCTCTAAATGCCCACACTCTGCTGCAACGTAGAGCGATGTTGCCCCAGCAGCTCTAGCCCCAGCGTTTTGAGCGGCCTCGATGTTTGCACCCTTCTCCAGCAGCAGCTTCACTACCTCTAAATGCCCAGCCCCTGCTGCAACATAGAGCGATGTTACCCCAGCGGCTCTAGCCCCAGCGCTTATAGCGGCCTCGATGTTTGCACCCTTCTCCAGCAGCAGCTCCACTACCTCTAAATGCCCACACTCTGCTGCAACGTAGAGCGATGTTGCCCCAGCAGCTCTAGCCCCAGCGTTTTGAGCGGCCTCGATGTTTGCACCCTTCTCCAGCAGCAGCTTCACTACCTCTAAATGCCCAGCCCATGCTGCAACATAGAGCGATGTTACCCCAGCGGCTCTAGCCCCAGCGCTTTGAGCAGCCTCGATGTTTGCACCCTTGTCCAGCAGCATCTTAACTACCTCTAAATGCCCAGCCCCTGCTGCAGCGTAGAGCGATGTTGCCCCAGCGCTTTGAGCGGCCTCGATGTTTGCACCTTTCTCCAATAGTAGCTGTACGACCTCCCTATGTCCGTTTGCTGCAGCCCAGCCTAGTGCTGTACGGTGATTACCCGCGGGATCCTTATAATCGATGTCCCCAACCACAGCTAACCGAAGCCTGACCGTATTGACATCCCCTGATTTGGCTGCCGCAATCAACAAGGGTCCAGTGAGGGCATTGAGTGGCGCCCAGTTGATCTTGAGAGATAGGTTTCGCTTTTTCTTGCCTGTCTTTGCGTCTATGGATGGGCTATCGCTAACGTAATCTTCGAGACTGGTTGAACTCTCGGTACTTTGGGCTTCAAGGATCTCTTCAATGGCCACAGGTGGACCTGAACCTTGGAAAAGATTAACAATCTGGTCCTTCCTCTCACGGATAATGTCTGCTGTCACCCCAGCTTTGTGGAGGTCTCTGCAAAGTTGCTTCCAGGTCTCCTTGCTGTTTATGCTGGCCGCGAACGAGGCAATAGAAGAGGTTGAATTTCTGCGGTGGAGCCCTGCTCGAAGCATCGCTTGGATATCTTGGATATCTCCCATTGTGCGCTGCATATCAGCCTGTGAGCTCTGGATGGCACAACTGTACGATACTGCATTAGTCAATGGGCACATGCAGTAGCCACTCTAACTGTAGCGGCAATAAAATGATGGAATGTTATGAGTTTGGCAATAGGGTAATTTGCCATCGCTCTATGATCCCCGTCACTAAAACCAAAATTGAGGATTGTTACATACCTTGTGACAAACGTGTTGAGGAGGATCGTATTGGAAGTAAGCCTGGCTCTTAGCTCCCCTATGTCCACCTTCCCCCATTGAACCCTGTCTAGGGCTCGTGAGCTCGAGCCCTGGGATGATCCCAAACTCTTGTATTTGGTGAGCAGTTTGTCCAAATCCTTCAGCACATTCGTACATCCCTGTAATATTTCCCGTAATCTCTCCCGTTCCTCCAAGCTCAAATTTGGGTCCTGAAATTTTGCTTTAAGATTGTCACTGTCAACGATAATGTGTAGTGATTTTATCTCGTCCGAGATGTTCCGGAAATCGCTGGGTGCGTCTTTATACACATTGTATACATCCCACGCAAGCTTGGAGATGGCTAAGATATCGCCGACTGAGTATCCGAAACTCATCTCAAGCTAGCCAGTGGTGGGGTCAAGATAGTGGCGTATCTGAAATCAGCAGTCAGCGACATCAACGCGCGTGGGACCTTCTAAGAAACAACACGACCCACGTCTGATATATTCCTTGAATGTTCAGCGGAAATGAATATTAGGGAATATTTGCTCTCCGGTTGTTTCGTTGCGATTTGGGGGTAGGAGCGGGGAAATGGTTTGGTATTCCGCACGGTGTAACGATTCATCAACCAGCCATATTTTAAATACGGCCAGTGATGGTCACGTGAGTTCCTCAAGGCTTCCAGTTATTGTTGGTGAGCTGGGTTGGTGGGATCCATAATTACCTACTGTAGGTACCGGTCTGCCACGGAAGTTACAATATATCTCCGCTCCGCTATTAAAGCACCTAATTATACTTTTAGTAGCACTTGGATTGCGAGCAGGTAAAAATAATAATTTTACTACCTCTTAAGCTTCACATTGCTTATACCGGATAAGTACACCCCACTCTAGACTCCACAAACTACACACCTACATGAACCATCATGGGGGAGGTTAAAGACTTTCAGAGATGCCTGGCGTACTATTGTACAACAATATTCACTAAGATCCTGATCCGGACGTTGGGCTAGTAAGGTTTACAACGCTGGGTAAGAGCATTTGGAAGACACTGGTATCGACGTAGGTAGACTACTAACGATGCCAAACCGTCATTACCTTATCCTGAGGCTGACTACTACGTATAAATATATTTACCTAGGTACTTCAGTAGTCTTAGCTAGCATGCCATAATTTGTAACGGTGCAAGGACTCGTGGACTATGGACTATGCTCCAGGGAGCGCTCGTGGTCTGTGACTGTGGATTCAAGAGGAAACGTATGTATTAAGAGTAGATACAAGGCGTTGCGTGAAGAGGGAAGGAGAGTAGGAGAGTAAGGAAATACAGGAGGGTTATATAGAGATCCCGCCGTTCCAGCTAGCCAATAGAATAAACCCATGAACACAACACTCAGCCCTCGATCCCATGCATGCTTATCAGCCCAGCCCGTTCAGCCTAAGAAACCACCAGCCCTCATATCGACCGATTCCGTGCTCCGTGGCATAATTTCTATGTATTTTGTAGTCAGGTTGGGTGTTATTTCAGTATAATTTAGGTACAATTGGTTGTATATTATATGTATAATTTCATACCCACCATGTAGATAATTAGTATGCAATTAAAGTATGAGATTTGGTGGTATGTCAGAGAATCTCAGACAAAAATATTTATGTTTGGGGAGTAGATAACGATAGGAGGGAAGGATAAAACGTCAAAATTAAAGGCGGAAAATATTAACGGGCAGATGATATAGGATGGCATTGATATCTAAGTTCATGAAAGACTGTAGGTGCCTTGGAATAATAATTACCGCTCTCGATATACAGTATCTTCCTCGAATTCATCACTTACTACAATACCGTTTGGAGATGTAAAGACGCTAGCGATGTTGTATGTCCTTAGAAATCTTTATACCTTGGTAACTAGATACATAGCCCCGGTAGATAAATTACCTCCCTATGTCTCAAGACTAGACTTTATACCACAACATTTACATTTACTTTGCCATTTGAGCTGGAAACCGTATGGTCATACGGGCTTGGCTCCGCGTTGAGAACTAATTCCAATACCCCAAGAATTTGCACCTCAAAGCTCTTTCCTTTGAAGTGGGAGGCCTTACCGGAGTGAGTTCCTGCATGCCAATAGTGTCTTTGACGCCTTATTTAATGGTATCAAATTTGACCCAGTCGCTGGAATTTGGCTCTGCTTTAGATTCAAGGTGTGTACCCGATACTTTTTTCAGTGCGAGGATTTGCAGAGTAAAAACAGGACAGTATTCTGAAAATACTGTCGCCATCCTATCGTTGTGGGCAAATGCAAAACGTGGCTAGAGTGAGAAACCGATGATGCTCACGCCTAAAGTGGGTTCCTAACAGCGATCAAATTTTGGTGCCTCTGAAAATTACCCTGATGTCTCAGGCTAGTTTGGGATTAGCTGATCGAGGTTACAGTAGTACTACACCCATTACCGGGCCTGTATGTACATATCTTCACAACCGGAAGGCAATATGTGTATCACTTGTAGTCGAGTCAATAATTACTAATCTAGTTACAGACCGAAATTGTATCAGAATCCATTCTTCAACTACCTTCACCTTCGCGATCGTCCCCCATTTCTTGATACCTTAGGGTTGTTCCCCCACCAAGGCTTGAATCTTATCGATTAATGTGTTTCTATCCGTATCTCAAAATAAGCTTCAGGTATAAAGGTGAACCGCTCTATTATCGTCAATTTGGATTTTATCACGAGTTTACGCCACAATTTTGATTGTATCCCTCTCCTGCTCCCTTTTAGGTCCACAGTGGGTGGCGCTGTGTCGTCCTTCGCTTGATTTCATATTCAAACTCACAAACTTTTTTTTTAACATCTTCTATTGTATGATTTTGGCATATATGCGAATATGCTGTTCAGATCCAAGGTCGAAGGAAAACAGACCCATAAAGACCACCTATATACAGTACATACATACATATGTATCGCAAGCGGAGGGGTACCGGCTATGCTAACGGGACTAGGAAGGCTTGAGATTTATCTCTTAAGTACTGATGGTGAAATAGCGCAACCAGACTAAATTCGTTACCTGAGTGGCTCGCTACCCGTTAACGTTAGAAGAGAATGTTATGGAGACTAGGCTCAACCTCCGTCGTGCCAACCAGACTAAGGCTCAAAACCAGCCTAAAGGCTCAAAGGGAGACCCGACTACCAAAACAAGCTTAGCGGGGCTGGCAGCAATCACCCAAAATGGTCTCGTGTTGGAACCCTATGCTTGCAATAGAAGCGCGCATATATTGTATGAAGAATATATGATTCCCTTTGGATACCCCAACAGCTATTCTGCCTCCAATACCATTGGTCGCCATCCAAAATAAGAGATCGAATACTAATCAACAGGGATACAAAATGTGCCGCATATTTTTCCATCAGAACCTAAGGGAGCGTTACGTCTTCACATCAGGCTTCTTAATATGATAAAAAAAAGAAGAAATTGACATTGAAGCATCCAAAAACTCTCAACTTATAATCAAAATCAATACAGCAGACAAATTCCAATCCAAAGGCTTATTGCCATCCTCAAATCAAAACACTCACAGCCGTTTCTTCAGGATTCATCACGTGATAACCACCCGTTTCAGAGTCCATCTCCTTGCTAACCTGCTCAAAAACTTCTCCAAGCATCCCGAGATCCACATATAGTTCCGTTGCAGCTTCTCTAACCTTTTTCTCACCTGCTGTCTGAATTAGAGTCAAGGCGTAGTGGGGTAGATTTTCCTTTCGTGCAACAGTCTCATTCAAGAGATGTGGCAGCTGCGCTGCCAGGAGCCACTGTCTCAACTGGTTCATTGGCAAGGCCTTGACCAAGTCGGCTTCAGTAAAGGTTTTGAGGGCTCCAAGGGTGGTGGGGGGTGCGACAAAGAATGATGGAGGTTTGTTGATTACGAATGTCTGATAGTACTCCTGGAGGTAGTTGACCGCAGTGTGCTGAGGGGAGGCGATGTGAATGCACATTGTCACAGCGTCAATAAGTTGGTCTCGTGTCTTGATGTCAGGGAAAGTTGTCAATTTTCCAAACTCATGCAATTCCTTCACCCAGGACCGGATGTTGCTGTCCTTCGCAATTTTCTCGTCGCTGTCAAGCTCAGGGAATGCACTGAAAAAATTCATAACAAATTTGCGCAAGGTACCCCACATGTAGATCATGTTGCGTGCATAAGCATAGTTGTGGAATTGTTTGTCCCCAAGACCCACTTTGTCAAGTGGGAAACCACGGTCTGGGAGATCACTCGGAATATACCGTTTGGTGAAGTTGAAATTGTTGTACTCTGCATTGACAATCTTGCCGACATACGCTGGCTTCATCCCACTGATTACGTATATCACACTAGGCACGAGGATTGCACGCGCTGCTTCGTTGATAGCAAGTGTCTTGAGCCAGTGAGGCTTCAGGATCCGGTACACAGGATGGTTGTCGTCAAACGATCGGTGGGCGGCCACAATAATCGCTTCCTCTACGAGATGGGTGAGCGAGAGGTGCACTCCAAGTTCATGTTTATGCCAGTCAGCCACCTGAATGCAAGTCTTTGCGTATCTCCATGGCCAATCAGTAGCCTCGTCGATGCTGGTGACAGAAGAATTAAGCCGCTGGTTAAAAATGACTACCGAGGAGGCCATATCTTTGATGTAGTCGATGACAATACCTAGGGGATGGAGTATACCATCGGCTGCAGGTAGGTTGAATAGGCACACAGGTGCAACGGCCCACCTATCCTTAGGTGTATCGTCAGGCAAGGATGCATTCGACGTGAAGATTTCGCTGGGCTGTGCTCCCACCATAGCCCTGAAGTCACTATAATCCTGAACATATAATGACTTTGCTTTTGCAGCCTCATCAATTAGCTTAACCATGTCGTCTTTGCCTTGCCCCTTTGCTGTATCGCGGAATCTGGTTATCCATTCGTTCGTGGCAAGTCTTATAGTAGTTGGGTTCGTCCCCGTGAAAAATTGTTGGGCAAAGACAAAGTCGGTATACCAGTCTTGCTTTAGGGGAACTCCTGGTGGGCGGGGCGTCGTCCTTGTTCCAACATTCGGATTGATATAGATGTTCTTCCCATCTTTGACAAGTGCTTGGTTGTACGTGGTATTCTCGGACAAGGTAGTGCCTCTGCTTGGGTCGAGATCCACCAATTCCTTCGGAATCACCTTGGCCAGGATTGACTTTACTCCTGCCAGGCGACTTGCATTAAAGAGGTCATTGCTTTTATCCCCTGGTGGAACGATAGCCAAGTGTGGGGGATACCCTCCAGCCTCGCTCCATGTGTAAATCTTTCTTCGGTCCTCAACGGGCAAACTGACTGGGAGAAAAGGCTCGGCCTGGATCAAATCAAGGTAAGAATCATATCTATATTTTTGAGAATAGAAATTAGCTCCATATCAGCGCAGCAAGGGAAAAGGAGCAGTAGTACTTGTGTAGACATAACTTAAACACCCCAGAAAGAGCCTTCTGAGTGTTTTGGTATGTGCCTTTCGCAATGCATGGCTTCGCATCTTCAGGCCATGCAGAATAGAAATCTGTGATATTTCCAATGAGTTTGAGGCCATTACCAGGACCTAGTAGTGGAAGGCCGCGGGGCACGCCGCCAGGCCTGCTGGGGATAGGTAGCGCGGTATTGATGTCGTGAAACTTAGGAGTGGCCTTCCACTGCAAGAGCTGGCAAGTAAGAACTCCTGTGTTCCATTCAGACACATTTGCAAGAGCTTCTTGAAGCTTAGCGTCGCGGTCTGAGTCACTTCGTGGGAAGGGGAAGGGGAATGGCAAATCAATATTGGCCATCGCTTATTTTGGGAAAAGGATAAATAGGTGTGGAGGTAAAGTCAACGTAGGTTGGATCCAGATGAAGTGCGCTCCCAAGGGGGGATAGAAGAGTTGTGTAGTGAGTAGTGTCTTCAAGAGTCGGAGTCTGTGGGAATTCTGAGATATTTATCAAGTACTGTATTGGGTACTACTAGGTAGTACTTACGAGCGTGAGTATGAGGTCTCGAGATTGCCGGCCAAGTATAACCCTACCTGCTCCCAGGACCTCACCAACACGATATGCACCCCGAATTCCCGCAGGAGCAGACTTTTGAGCAAAACCCTCTGTCCTCATTAGGGCATTGTGCAACCAGGCTTATATTCACCTTCCTTTTGTTTATATTTGTATGATGATTCGTTGTGCAGGGAATTGATTATGAATTTGTCCCAACACGGTAACTGCACGGTACCAGCTACTTGGATTGATTTGCCATTTCCTACGCATGAGTATGCCGGCTTACTATGCCAAGTGCCTCTAAGTTGTGCAATTGGCCCACTTTAATATTCATGGCGATACTCATCTACTCCATCTGAATACGTGCGCCCCGTCTTAGTAGATCACCCGGCTGCCGTTATATTTACCTTATAAAGTGCGGAATGGCATGGTGGTGCTTCAGGCCTGGGAATGCTAGTTCCTGATCCATAGGCATGCCTCCCGGCCTACCTTGGGTGTTACAAGTTGAACGACTCAGTTAAGATGACTAGGTATATAGAATGATATTCAGAATAGAAATTGTCTTCATATATGCATCAATCACGCTAGTGTCCATCATTGCAAGCCAGGTATGTATTCAAGCATTATAAGTAAATAAAACAAGTAGCTATACTGACCGTAACGTATGAGATTGAGGCTGTAAACCGCTTCCACTCTTGGCTTAGGCGGTTACTCATAAACAACTATGTATGTATGTAGTTAACAAAATAGTGATCGTTCACCAACACCTGATCAACGGAATGGAAATCAAAAAGCAAAAATAAAGTTATTCTGCAGTCATACTAGCAACCATACCGCAGTACTCATTCTGCTTGAGGTCGATATCTCGGGCTATCAACACGCATGGGTGGAATCTCCGCAGCCACGTATGTGCGGTTGTTGGACCGGATCGCGACTGCATATGCGCCTCGGGAGTCCTAGTATATATGTTCATATCATGATCAAAATTAATTACATTACTTTATTGGTATGCATATGTTTTGTCTCACTCAATTCACTGCGTGTCCAAGTTTATCTGTGCTTCTAAACCTACAGTGGTAAACCAATTGCAATTTGGGCACAAAATTCCCAAGTACAGGATTCAGAAAGCTATATATGAGTTATGGGTATGGATATTGGGTTACGTACTAATCCTGATGATGTCCCAGTAGTTGGATGCTAAGCAGATCTATAGCATTTGGCTGTTGATCGCCAGGGCTGAGGCAATCTCTTCTTTTGAGACGCTCATTTTTTGATGCCATCAAAATTCAAGATTTCAATTGGAACTTACTGCTCAGGATACGATGGAGTAATTCACGGCCGGATCCGGAGAGATACGCGCATTGCATGCATATGCATGCGTCATATTGAAGTAATGATCTGTTGGTTATCGTAATGTAAGAGCTGCAATTGGTGCACTATTCAGATGTCGGTGAAAATGCACGTGGTGGTGGGGTTATTGGCCCGACAGAAATGCGGTGAATTGCGGAGCAGATCCCGGTGATCGAGGCGGGTGTCACGGCCACCACCAGTCTACTGGGCAGGATAAAGTCACCGAATGAGGCACAGGATGGCTTACAGGTGCGTTGGGCTGACGGAGTCTGCAGGCCAAAGTGGGGAAAGATGTTGATGTGCATGTCAGACGGCCTTGCCAACCAGACTAGTCAGACAGATCCCAGCCACAGCTCATCGCATATGCAGCCCTATCATCCGTCATCCCCCAGTATATCGCCAGCGCCCCAGATTCTTAACAGCTTTTATTGCCATGACCAAGACTTAATTAACTTGTTTACTATATTCTTAACCCAATCCTATGGGCCTCATCCGTTTGCTAGTTGCCAAAGCTATGAGCGGATAATCTGTTCGAATACCGAAAAGTGGGGCATTTTGGTCAATTGACTGTCTCCACCATCGAGAAAGACGAGGACGTATAACGCTAGCCTGGGGGAGGCTCTGGCGGTTGGTTGCCTCATGTAATTACCTACTTATCCCCGCAACCGGAATTTACCGTGCTATGTGCCAGAAACCGAAAAAAGACCATAATCCGTACTGTTAACCCGGCCAAAAATCATACGAACCTTAACCCCCCACCCAGTATGGGCCAGCAGAGTTGCTATCAGCTAGTAGTCCTCCTTTGAGATATCATAATTCTCTGCATTGGCTGGCGTGAGCCTTGGATTATGAGATATTTAGGCATCATATAAGCACTAAACAATTGGCAGCTGAAGAATCTCAAACTCTTGATGGAATTCAATCATCCGACTCGCTGTAAGTATCAATAGGTACCGAGACTACTGTAAATAAGAACTCAAACCTTATCGGACTGGATGCAAGGGCGCAACCGACTACCGCATTAGGTAGTTACACAACCCATTGGCTGATAATCACGTGTCCCAAAGCCTAATTAGTCCCAGCACGTGACGTTGAGCGACTGGCATTTGTAAGCTCTTATGACACAACGGTCCTCGCTTTTCCAGCACACATCCAAATTTATTTCCTTCAATAGTGATACTATGGCTCTGCAGCGTTTGTTTGGTTTTAAGATCTTACAAGCTTGTCAATTGTATACTCATTTATATCAGTGCGGCTCAATATACAGGGGACCGGAACTCGAAGCTCTGTCTTTACAAAAAGCCTGCGCTATGCTGAGGACAGCTTGGGAATTTGCTCGCCTCGGCGGGGTCTACAAGAGAGCAGCTAAATATTCCAGGTGCATAAGGACCACCCTTTCTTACCCCAAGCTCGGGGTAGTTTACTAATTCTAGTGTGCATGTACCCCTCTTTTGCGACTCCACTCGGGTCCCCAAAACCTGAATAGACCAGGAGTCTCAACCAAGCATAACAAATTCGGGCCTTTTATTCTGCTGATTGACTAGTCAACGTTAGGAGCCGGTTAATATTCCAGCCGTGGAAATCAACGTTGGCTTCAGCTGACTTTGATAAGATTATTTGCATCCGGAATCATCACGTGAACATAACCGCTAAAGTTGCTTTGACATCTGACAGCGGGGTATGTAGCCACAAGCGAAAAAGAAAATATCTGAATTTGGCTGCCAACTGCAAGTCCGGTCATGAGCCCACTGAATAGCTGCAAGTAACCCAAGCCGTATTCCTGTAATATGAATATAGAAATGAAAATGAGTGTCCAGTCTCAATTTTCGGCGTAGAATCCCAATTACCCAGACTGAGTTGCAGTTTGTACAGAGCAACCTATAGTGCGGTAAAGGTGTTTGGTTGTATAGTACCGATTCATAGTTTCGGTCTATATGCATGCTCACGTAATCGAGAACATACAAAACACAAATGCAGGCGGGGTCAGACGGTAAAGCATCAATATCACGTAACGAGCTGAGACACCCGCAACGAGAATAATTCGATTCAATTTTAACCAAAGCCACAAGCGAGAAGCCAGAACCAAGCCCACCAAATCAACGGACTACCAACTATGTATGAAACTATACATTTTGAAATCAGCTTTATGTAAACGGATCAGATTGATGAACGAGGTATACTATATGCCCTTTAGAATTTTCCCGCTTATTAACTGCCTCTATCCGGGGTGGAGTTTAGCATTTCGATAGCGCATTGTAACATCGTTGTCCGAAAATGCAGCATTACTGGTACATGCTATGGAAACAAGTAGGCATGCATTTGCTGTGTTACATTACATCAAGCTGTGCTTTAAACGTAGACTCAGCGAATAGGATTGAGCCAATTGATGTGACATTCCTCGCGATCGACAACACCACCTAGGTAAATAAAGTGCCGAGATAATATCATCTGGATCCGAACATCCGATTGCTTTTCATTTGCAGTCCATATGAGGACCAGAAACATACTCAGATCTATAGTACCGCAAAAACTGAGAAGTAAGACCCCCTGTCTGCCCATACAAAGATCCGTTGCTACGGTGGAAAGACAGGGGGTCTTACTTCTCAATTTTTGCGGTACATAGAGTTGAAAAAGGACATACCCTGTCTAGACCAATTGCAATTTACACTACATATGTGCCCCCGTCAGCCCTAATATTATAGCACTACATGCCCATACATTGCATTATGATGGTGGGTAATATATGTCAATATATACTGATAATGGCATTGGAGCTGCCAATTAGACGGGATGTATTTGGGAACATGAGCTGAAGTCAACTCGAGATGCACCAGGCCTGGGACAATTTATTGTTTTAGCTATAAAATGTATATAAATCCGACAAGGAACATTCATTGCCAGTACAGGAATCCATTGTTGATGGTGATAACAAATAATCAAGACACAAGAGGCTGGATGGTTGCTGTCATGGATATTGATCAGCACAGTATCATTCTATCGATTCGCTGCAAGAATAGGTGAGCCTGGCGTTTGCCGTATAGTTATTATCATGCACTGGGGTGATTCAACAGCTCGGTAAAAAAGCTACATGATTCTGTCCAGCTGATTATAGGTAGTACTCCTGAATCGGTGATTATAAAATGTATATTCCTGGACTGAAGATACAGAAACAGCTCGCAGGCTAGCCCAGTGTGTGATGTCAACACCTGAAAACTGCATAGTCTCGACACATGTGTAGAATGGAGAAGAGTGGCTTCGGGTATTTCCTAGCGCCTCAGTTGCTGACCATTTTGTTTCACATTGCACAGTGGGCAGCTAAAATATGCATATAGAACGAGGGGGAGTGGGCCGCTTGGCTATAAGAAGATTATTTCTCCCCACAACATGTAGACCATCAATCCATCTTCTTCAACTATCACCGAAGCATTACCTAGCGAAGGCTCCACTCCAGCAATATCTAGCTTAAGTAGTTTTGTATTCAGTATCCTGCAATGAGTCTTGAAATTCCTTTGGACGTGCTGAAGCACCTTGGTGGTGAGGCTCCAGAGGGATCTGTACACCACGGGGGGGCGGCTGCTCCACAACCACCACCGGGGCCTCGTTTTCGACGACCGGATGGCTCTTTAGGTGTAGGTTGTCCCATGCAACTGAACGGTCGTCTAATTATCCGTACGATGGTACTGACATTGTGAAATGGGTGTTGGGGTAGAATATTCGTAATGAAGAGCTAGGTCAGGCAGGCTGCCCATTCGCCCGGAACATAAGCACGGAAGCAAAGATTCATGGAACAAAGCCCGAGCCTCAAAAACTGATCGATGGTAAGCCTGTGTCGAGTTTTGGTCATGAGGTGAGTATATCGAACTAACTGATATAGGACTTATGTCGCGGGGCCGTAAATGCTATGCCTCCAACCCAACCGGGGTTTCCCAGTTAGTCTACTATTACACTTCCTTGATAGCATATGGTATTGCTCCCAGCATCTTACCTCCATTTCTGCATAACTTGCAACTAATTCGATCTGGTCTCTAGATATTTTTTATCAGAACTCCCAGGATATGAACATCAACGACACTTCAAGCTACCTCGACTTATCCCCGCTCTATGGGAGGAATCAGGAGGAACAAAATTCCGTCCGCGCGTTTAAGAATGGCTTGCTCAAGCCAGATACCTATGCCGATGCTCGTCCCAGCATGCCCCCAGGAGTTGCAGTTTTGCTAGTTATGTTTAACAGGTTCCATAATTTTGCAGCCAAAACTATATTAGCTATCAATGAGAAAGGGAGGTTTACCCCACCGGCAGACAAGCCAAAAGGCGAGCAAGACAAGTGGCTGGATGAACAAGTATTTCAAACTGCTCGAGCGTCAGTAGTCCCCATATATATGGATAGTTCGGATAGTAGGGACTTAAGGCTGACTTTGTTCTCGTTCTCTTTGCAGTATTACCGTTGGGCTCTATGTTAATATAATCTTGCATGAGTGAGTGACCACCAGTGGCTACGTATATGGGGAGTTTGCGAGAAAAGTGCTGACAGGCTGGTAGCTACATGAGGGCAATCACCAACACCCCGATTAAAAGTACCGAGGGCAAAGACGCTCGTGTCACGCTTCACGACCTTTTTGACCAGCAAGGGCTTCCAAAAGGCGCTGGCAATCAAGTCTCTGTTGAATTAAATCTTCTCTACCGTTTGCACTTTGCTATTCCCAGAACGAATACATCATGGCTTCAAGAGAGCTACCAGAATTGTTTCCCTCAAAAGGATCCCGCCGGCCTTTCAGATCTAGAAATCCTCAAAGCTCTTGACGACCATGCTCAGGCTAATCCCAGTGATCCATCACAAAGGGCATTCGGGGCACTGAAGAGGGGTAAAGATGGAGTACTCCTGGGGGCGGATTTGCTTGAAGTTTGGCTCGAGGCCGTTGAACAAGGAGTTGGTACGCATATTAAGTCACCCCTAATCCTTCCTGTATATCTAGACCTGCGCATCTAACCTGCTCATCCCACAGGCCTCTTTGGTGTCAACATTTCACCTGATGTGTACATACCACTGGCTAAAATAGCTATTGAACAAGCAAGGAAGTGGCACGCTCCCTCGTTAAACGAATTCCGCCAATTCCTCAAGCTCGCACCCTTCAAGAAATTCGAAGAGGTGCACTCTGATCCAGATGTGGCCACGAACCTGAAGGACTTATATGGGGATATCGACCACGTTGAGCTATATCCAGGAATATATTTTGAGGAGCAGAACGAGGATTCACGTAAGGAATTCCGAATCCGTAAAAGGTATGGATGATTGACAATTGACTGCTCGGTCTATAGTTGGATCCTCTACTGCGGTGAGAAACATGTTGTTTTCATCTCTGTCTTTGGTGAGAGGGGATCAATTCTTGACACATGTAAGCACCCGATTTGATTAAAATAAGGTCGAGATAGCCTAACGCTCACTGTGATCATCTAGGACTACACAGCAGCCAATCTCACCGCCTGGGGCATCAAAGAAATTGCCCCAGACTCCACCATCCTTGGGGGTGCAAAAATATTCCTCCTAGTCCTCAACGCCTTTGGGGGCTACATCGCCTTCAACAGCGTCTATGCCATGCTCCCCTTCTTCATCCCCACACGCAGTAAAGAGATCGTTGAAAAACTTAAAATCGCATACCTATTCTCATTTACCCGCCCTGCGAACCCTACCCCCCCACCTGTCCCCATAATCACCCATGCTGGGGTGCAGACTGTTCTTGGTGACCAGGAGAAGTTCTGGGTCCCATGGGCTGCCCACATGACCTCCTTGTCGACGTTTATGTTGGCGTCAGATAAGCCTGAGGCGGCGAAGCAGAAGCATGACGTGGGAGAAGCAATCTATGGACAGAAGGATGCGCTGAAAGATTTTGAAGCATTTGCGATGAAGCTTACACATGAGCTTTTGACAAAGAAGTCACATCCCATTGGGCAGGGGGCGAGTGTGCTGAATGTGGTCGATATCGTTAAGGAGTAAGTAGCTATAGCCCGTCCCCTTAGCCGACCGCTCACAGCTGATTTCAATATTCAAGTGTGGCCAACCTTGTAGCCACCCATTTCGTTGCAAAACTAGCATATCTCCCTCTAAACAGTTCCACTGGCCCCTCATACACCGAGGGCGAGCTGACCAAGCTCTTGAGCGATGTGTTCATTTACATTTTTGCCGATTCAGACCCAACAAAGTCCTGGGCACGCAGGAGGGATGGAGACAACCCTTGTGCAAAGTTGGTCGATGCAATGGTAGAAAGAGTCAAACATGTGAAAGATACTGGGGCTGCTGATTCAGGTTCTGTATCAGGATGCCCCTTTAGTGGTTCAGCAAATGCAAGTAGTGATGACCCAATGGCGAACTATGGGATTAATCTCGTCAAGAGGCTACTTGCAACTGGCCGAAGTGTGAGAGAGGTGGCAGAGATTCTCGGAGGGATTGGTGTGGGTTTTCATGCGAATGCTGCCATGCTGGTAAGCTAAGCTCGACCTGATCAATTATAGTATGGTGTTTTTTGCTAATATAGTCCATAGCTTGCGCAAATGATCGACTTCTACCTCACCGACGCTAACGCCAAGTATTGGGAAGATATTAAAGCACTCGCAGCCAAACCCGGCAGCGATAGTGACGCTAAGCTCCAAGGATATGTTCTTGAGGGATATCGATTGTCAAATACATTGGGTCTACTGAGATTTACTGCTCCTGGGGTAAATACGGAAATTGAAGGGCGCAAAATTAAGGGAGGCGACGTTATCGTTTTAAGCCTCGTCAGTTTCCCCTCCCCCTACCCTGAGATATCGATCTGAAACTTGTTGAAATACGAATGGCTAATTTTCATTTATCCCCAGATCGCTGCATCTCGAGACCCGTCGGCCTTTCCAAACCCGTAAGCCACCCACCCCCCTGCCGCCGAATCTACCCAATATATATATACTAACCCCTGTGGAAAACAGAAACGCTGTCAACCTCACCCGCCCCATTACCAGCTACATCCACTACGGCTACGGCCCACACAAATGTCTCGGAAGACCCCTCAACATGGTCTACGCCCGGGGGATGTTGAAAGTCCTTGCGCAATTACCTGGGTTGAAGAGGGCTCCAGGGAGTGATGGAGGGTTGCATTATATTGCCACCTTGAGGAATTATCTGAGCGCAGATTGGAGTGAATTGTCCCCATTGCCGTCATGTAAGTGATTTCCTGAGGTTTGGGGTTGTGGTTTAGAATAGGTGCTGATTGGATGGTGTGAGTAGCGATGAAATTGATTTGGCAGGGGAAACCAAAGGTGTATCCCATGCATGCTAAGGAGGGGCACGAGTAAGGGGTGTGAATTAGCCTTGGGCTTATGGGATGATGGGTTCTAATTTTTTGACCGTGGGAACTTTTGGGGGGGTTTGAGGTAATATGGGAAAAGTATGGGAATAACGATACAAAAGCATCATGGAAGAAGAATATTTATGTTGTATTTTGGAAATGAAATCGCATTTTGATGCCAGATCAAACCGTAAATAATTAGACGTGAGTAGGTGCTTCACTTACTCGAAGGCTGTTACCCTGAATTGGCTCACTTTCCCTCCTCCAAATCTTGAATTCCCGAGTGCTATAGACTCCCTGCCTGAAGCCGTGCCTTAAGTAACTACCCGCAAAATCTTATCTGTGTACTAGAAGGTGCCTAAATTCTATATTCCCGGATGGCCAAATCATTTAATCTTTTTTCTATATATACTCAGTACTCATATGCGGCCCAATAGGGGGGCCATGATGAGCCAGCAGAAGCCCACTGGATTCAGGCAGCAGCCAAGTTAATCTGCCTCAGCTGGCGTTAAAAGAAAGAAATAGACCCTATGGTCCCGTGGTGAACAAAATTCTTAACACAACGCTCAATCGGAAGAACATCACATCCATCAATCGCCAGTGGAGAAACAACAGCGCTCAAGAAAAGACAACATCAAGTAGGATAAATAAACACAACACTCAAGTAGAACCAGTTGAAATTAACAAAGGCTCGAGTAGAAGGAAGCAAATCAGCGCAGGTTGAAAAAAAAAACACAACTTTCGGCTCAGAGGTGGGAAATATCAAAAACGCGAAAATCTCATCCGTCTCAGTCGTA
>Ga0307511_10002840_pt1 | contig 17988 bp, 23 predicted proteins | sample 13_EM_MG_FD_200266 | JGI IMG/M metagenome (GOLD analysis project Ga0307511, IMG submission 200266) | Populus trichocarpa ectomycorrhiza microbial communities from riparian zone in the Pacific Northwest, United States - 13_EM | ecosystem: Host-associated > Plants > Roots > Unclassified | place... | reverse complement strand
AACGTGTAGAAGGGCCGAGAGGGCCCGTTTCTCTCGATCTTGTCCGTCCACTTCATGATGAGATCAAATCACAACAGGGAAATAACTGATCGCGAGAACTCGATCCATGCCACGGGACGAAATTACTCGAAAATGTACAGATATCCGGAACACAATATGCAGTAACATAACACAAAAATACAGCGGTGGTGTCTGCCTCAGTGGCCCTCGTCACCTATCTTAATCGATCTCCTCCATAGCGGAGATGCCAGTGGCATCCTCAACTCCAAGAGTCTGGCCGTTGGTGACCATGGTGTCCGGGGGCTTTGCGTCGTCGATGTCGAGTCCAAGGCCGATCATACGGTAGATCCGTTTGGCGAATGAGGCAGGGTCGTCCAGAGTGAAGCCAGACGTGAGGAGAGATGATTCGAAAAGGAGATATGTCAGGTCACGGACGGACTTGTCAGCTTTGTCCTCGGCAACCTTCCTGTTGAGCTCTTTCATGATCGGGTGTGAAGTGTTCAATTCGAGAATCTTCTTGGAAGCCATGTACGAGGACATGGATGAGTCGCGAAGTGCTTGGGCCTTCATAATTCGCTCCTACGAGTAGAGTTAATGACGCCCAAGCTTAGGGAGCGTCGGTGACACGTACCATGTTGGAAGTCCAGCCGTACTGGCCGGTAACAAGAACACAAGGTGAATCTGTGATGCGATTGGAAACCACGACCTTCTCAACCTTATCACCGAGAGCGTCTTTGACGACCTTGCAGAGTTCACCGAATTGAGTGGCCTCAGTTTCACGAACCTTCTTCTCTTCCTCAGTCTCCTCCAATTCGAGACCCTCTTTGGAGACAGAGACAAGCTTCTTGCTATCGTACTCCTTCAACTGGGTGATCGCGTACTCGTCAATCGGGTCAATCAGAAGGAGAACTTCGAAACCCCTCTTCTTGAGAACTTCGATGAAAGGCGAGTCCTTGACAGCAGAGAGAGATTCGCCGGTCAGGTAGTAAATCGACTTCTGGACCTCGGGCATGCGGGTCACGTAGTCCTTGAGGGAAATCTGCTCGTCAATAGACTTCGTGGAGTAGAACCTCAGGAAGTCTGCGAGCTTAGATCTGTTCTGTGCGTCTTCGTGGACCCCAAGCTTGATGTTCTTGCCGAAGGCCCCGTAGAACTTGGTGAAGTGGTCCTTGTCCTCAGCAATCTCGGAGAAGAGGTCTAAACATTTCTTGACGATATTCTTTCGGATGACTTTCAGAATCTTGTTCTGTTGAAGAGCCTCACGGGAGATATTCAGGGGGAGATCCTCGGAGTCGACGATGCCCTTGACGAAATTGAGGTACTCAGGGATGAGGTCATCGCAGTCGTCCATGATGAAGACACGGCGGACGTAGAGCTTGATGTTGTTGCGTTTCTTCTTAGATTCGAAGAGATCGAATGGTGCTCTGCAAACGTGCAACATCAGCTGGCTCGAACGAGCGATGGGATTTCAAGGGGATCTACCGTTTTGGGATGAAGAGGATGGCCTTAAACTCAAGCTGACCTTCAACGGAGAAGTGCTTAACGGCGAGGTGTTCCTCCCAATCGTTGGTCAAGGTCTTGTAGAAGGCGCCGTACTCTTCGGAGGTGATATCCTGGGGGATCCTCGTCCAGATGGGCTTGGTCTTGTTGAGTTCCTGGTTTTCAACAGTGATCTCCTTGACCTTCTTTTTCTTCTTCGGCATGTCCTCGTCGACCTCCTCAATCTTGGCCTCCCCTTCGTCATCCTCTTCGGCCTCTTCCTCGTCTTCGACCTCCTGAATAAACGGTTAGGTGATCAGTGCAATATATTATACATCTCCTCACCTTCTCAACTTCCTTCGTGACGACCAGCTGGATGGGATACGAGATGAACTCGGAGTGCTTCTTGACAGCATCCTTAATCCTCTTTTCCTCGAGGTACTCAAGTTGATCTTCCTTCAAGTAGAGTCGGACTTCAGTGCCGCGACCAAGTTGGGGGCCATCTACGTCAGGGGTAATCGTGAAAGTTCCTCCGCCGGTTGACTCCCAGATGTACTGATCGTCGTCGTTATGCTTAGACACGACTTGGACACGTTCGGCAACGAGGTATGCGGAGTAAAAACCAACACCGAACTGTCCAATCATGGAAATGTCGGCGCCGGCAGTCATGGCCTCCACGAACCCCTGTGGGTAGAGTTGGTGGTCAGTAATCAGTGGGAACGATGACAAGCGAACATACCTTAGTACCAGACTTGGCGATAGTCCCGAGGTTGTTCACCATGTCGGCCTTCGTCATTCCGATACCGGTGTCATGGATGCAGAGGAGTTTATTCTCCTTGTCAGGGGTGATACGGATGTAGAACTCCTTCTCAGCGTCGAGGGCCGAAGGGTCCGTCAAGGACGCGTAGCGGATCTTGTCAAGCGCATCTGAGCCGTTAGATATGAGCTCGCGTAAGAAAATCTCCTTATTGGAGTAGAAAGTATCTACGGCGGACAAACGTAAGCCAGATACAAGACGGAACGGAGTTAAGTAGCATACTGATGATCAAGTCCAAAAGCTGGGAGATCTCGGCTTGGAACCCAAAAGACTCAGCCATGCCTTAGGTTTTGAGTGGTGAGGAGGAGAGCGGAGTGAGAGATGGAGAAAGAGCTGAGGAGGAACCTACCGGAGGGCTAGACCATTTATTTGGCCTAAGTCGCATAGGGATCCATCGTAGCCCCTTCGGCCAAAGTCAAACGGAACGCTTTAGGGGAAACTCGATGCAATTTCGAAAACATAGTACACACGTGCCACGATCGCTATTCGGTGACCGCGTTTTCCGCTGGTTCTGCAGCCTCGTCCATGTCTCCAGACCTTCCTCGTACCCTCAAGATCTCAACCATCTCCTTCAATTCCTCGATCTCTTCTCGCAACCCGTCGTTGTTCTTTCGGAGGCGCTCGTTTGTTTTCAGCACTTGAGCCACGTAGTCGTCCCTGGCTTTGATAATCGACTGCAGCTTTTCTTCTGTCCCTTTATCCTCGGCTGAGCGCAACAGGGAAAGTTCCGCTTCCAGAATATCCGCGCGATCGTTGTGTTCCCTTCAAAGGCGTTAGAATCTGGCTGGAGTTCCTCAGGTCAACGACATAACATACTTGGCTTCGGTCCGAACCGCCTTGAGGGACCCCTCGTAGCTCTTCAATATCAACTTCATCCCTTGGTAGTCGCTCTGCATCTGTTCCATTAGCTTCGTCTGTTCGTTGAGCTTGTGTGTATCCATTTCCCTACAGGACCATGAGTCTACGGCTGCATATCTCAACGAACGTTCAACTCACCAAAGCTTCTGCAGTTGTTTAAGCTGTTCGATTTGCCTCTCGTAGTCCCTGAGCCTATCGACTTTATGCGCAGTCTCCTTGATTTTCGTTTCGAGTTCGAAGATCTTCCAGTTGGCGTTCCCAAGTAGTTTCCCCTGAGCCTCGAATGCTGTCTGATCGCAGAATTTTCAACAAATGATGCCAAGTTTGGCGAGTTTCTGAACGAACCCTATGTTGAGCATCAGACGCCTGCAGGGCGGCCATTTCGATGGTCGAGCTCCTCTTGTGCTCGCGGAAATCCCTCAGTTTTGCCTGGAGTTCCGCGTTCCACTGTGCGTACTTGTTTTTCATCGAAAAAGCCTGTTCTTTGTGATCCTTGAGCTCTTTCTGTAGCCGTGCAACCTCGCTCTTGTACTCTCTTAGTTTGTTGTGCTGGTGTGAGTGGAATTGAGAGTGTAGCCCTGACGTTTTGGACGACGAACTTACCAATCCCTGTCTTTCCCCCTCAGCACTCTTGGCGAGCTCGCACTCCTTTTTTAGCCGAGAGATGTGTTCCACGTTTCTTCGGGCTAACCACAGTTCGCAGTTCAGTTCATTGTTCATGAGGATCAACTTCCTCTGCAGGGCAGAAATAGCCTCGGCAACGTGGTCCGGAATCTCCTCGTCGTGCGGCAGGGGTGACTTGGTCGACGCCCCTTCCGGTGTGAGAGGCACACTGCGTTTTCCAGGAGTGCTTGGAGAATCCAGGAACAGGAGGTCTGGCCACGCCACTCGGGGCTTCCCACTATCTACCTCGATGTCCACCCCGGATTTCAGGGCGACGGAAGTTGCGACTATATCCCGGAGCGAGATACGGAACCTGCTACGCGATGGTTCTTTGGTGGAATGGGATGGCGGATCGGTAGCGGATTTCGACAAGGAACTAGTCACCAGCCGTGGAGTGTCCCCAGAGGCGTCGTCAGGATCCTCTTGTCGTGACCCAATTCTGACATTCCGGGAATTCAGCATCGTGCATTCTCCTACGATCCGAGACAACTCGTGACCTATCCAGAACGGCTGGGCGAGTTCTGTGTCAGGGTCACCAACGGTCAAGAAGGTCGGGTGAAGAATGTGGTTCGCGAAAAGCACCTGGAGAGAGAATGTTCAAGGACTGAAACTCAGAACCGTGACCCCGATTACTCGCCTCGATCCTCGTACGTATAATAGTTTTGTCCAGCGCTGCTGTCCACCCCGCTGTATAGGGACACTCAAACCCGCTCTGCTCAACGTACCCAACCGGATTGCGGGCGAACTTCACAAGGTTCCACGGGAAAAGGTAATAAAGTTGAGAGAAGTACCGGTCCGTTTCTGGTGCAAAGGCGGCCAGGTTGAAGGTGAATGTGAGGATTAGGGGTTGCCAGTGCAGGTCCGGGTTCACATCAAGTAGGGCGAACGCATCCTCCTCGATGGGGTCCTGAGGTGTGGGCGTGTGCCAGGAGGAAACTCTCGCTAGGATGGAGATGAATTGTGGGAGGCGGGATATGAGGGCGTTGGGTGCGTGAACAGCGAGTATAGGCAATAGCTTGCCGACTAGTGTGAGACCAACCGCGCAAGCGGTAGAAGACTGGTCAAGTACCAGTGACAAGACTAAGCTGTCTAGGAGGGGGTTGTTCGCGAGCACTTTAGAGTGCGGGGGGAATTCGGGGTGGGAGGAATAGTTATTCAAGAAAATCAGGAGTTGCAGTCGGGCGGATGTGGAAGAGAAACACCGAAAAACTTCTGACATTAGGTCCTTTCCGGACAGGCTTGAAAACTGCGGTGGAGGTATGCAATCTGGCGTGTACCCACCTGAGGGCATTTCATGCCGAATGTGATCAATACATCCTCTAAATTTGACTTCCAGCATTCTCTTTTGTCCCTGGAGACCTTATCAAGCTCCGCCCATTCTAGAGCGTCTTGGCCTGAGGATTCGCTGTGAGCGTCCAGGAGGTAGAGGTCGAGAAGCCTCCGCCGGAAGTCCTTGGTCTTGCTGGTATTCTCCTCATCGAAAGTGACCAACCCAATGAGAACTAATTCCTTCGCGAACCTAACAACGGATGTTGACAGTTTTGGTTCCCGCAAGGCAGGTCGCAGGACCAAGTCAAACCAAGTGGAGACGATCGACCCGGCGGGAATAACGATGCGGAGGTGGTAAAGCACTGTCAGGAACGCTTCGACCTGGTGAAAGACAGCATGGTCAAGGACCTGATGGTACAGATCCTCGAGCGATGCAAGGAGACTCTTAGCCTGGGAGGAGGAGGGTATCGTCCATTCTGATACGGAGTCGTCTATGGTGTCGATGGTGTGTTGCAGCGAAGGGGCGTCGGGGGATCCATCGAGAATCTGTCTCACCTGCCGAGCAATATCTGTTGCGGAGGACATAAGAACATGGAGGTGGTCGTGCTTGTTGGTGGGGGGGAGGGAACGGGAAGTCGAGTGGGAGCCAAGCCGATCGCCACACCCTTCCGTATACGGATTACGAGTACAGATTCGCGCCCGTCGTCTCAAACAACCCGCCCAGCTATCCCGCCTCCCTTCCCAACGGATACAGAACACAGTAAGCCAACCCTTTCGAACATCCGACCAGGTTTTGGCTGGGTTCGGCGCGATTTCTTGGATGGATTAACCAACACTCGAGTGGATGGGCTTAGATGTCGGCAACCATCGAGGAGATCCACGACCACGAACACCACGACCATGACCATGACCATGACCATGACCACGACCACGACCACGATCATTCCGACAAGGAGGAAGATCCTACCTCTCAGGCCGCTTTGGACAAGATCCAGTCCCGTGCTGAGAGGAAAGCTCGAAAGGCTCTGCTTACCTTGGGTTTGAAAAGGGTTCCTGGCATTACAAGGGTCACTCTCCGCCGACCAAAGAACGTGCGGACACCCCATATTGCATTCCAGACGGAAGGTTAAAAATTTCCGACAGATCCTCTTTGTGATCGCCACCCCGGAGGTGTTCAAGTCCGCGAACAGTGATTGTTACATCGTCTTTGGTGAAGCTAAGGTCCGTGGTACCTTCTGTTGAGTTCTACTACAAAATCCAACCCACAACCAGATTGAGGATATGAACTCGTCCGCTCAACTATCTGCTGCCCAACACCTCGCATCCTCTGGCGCAGGGGTCTCCGCCTTGACCGAAAAGCCTACCGGTGGTGACAACGACGACGACGACGACATTCCGGAGCTCGAGGCTGCAGAAGATGATGGTCCGGTTGACGAGACTGGTGTTGACCCAAAAGACATCGATCTGGTGATGCAGCAGGTGGGTTGTTCGAGGGCGAAGGCTGTCCGGGTATTAAAAGAGAGCAGTGGGGACCTAATCAACGCGAGTACGTGCCAATCCAAACGTTTCTCATGAAAATTCACTGACTGTGATTTCCAGTTATGGCCGCCAGCGAGTGAAAACCGTTATGTACACCATCCAATACACAATTTACCGCCGCCACCGACGAATTTCGATGTAATAGTTCGACCTCTCCCACCCACACTGCACAATCTCGACCCCTTGGTCATCAGATACATCCGACTCACTTCCAACTGCAAGGCCCAACCCTTGTGCAGCAGTCGTTGTTAGCTCGTAGAGCTCGCCCTCGGAGAACATGTGGTAATATCTGTTGAACACCTTGCTATGTTCCTCAGCACTCTTGACCTCCACGGGTGCTTCGACGACACTTGTATCGTTCCTCTTCGGCGCCCGCAGCCCTTGTCGTCCCGCTTTTTGTGTTGTCAAAACCCAAGGCACCAAGACGTCTTGACCAGCGTTCCCTCGAGCCAGACCTTGACGGGGAATAACTCGCTTTGAGAGTTCATCTTGTTCGATCGCCCACACGTATATGAGCGCTCGCCCATGAGCCGGAGAAATGGCTTGAATTAGCCTCTGGAGGTGCCGTTAAAGGACAATAGTATCTGAGAGCAATAAAGAGCACCTGTACAGCTACCCTACGTCGTTCGCCAGTCGCCAAGTGGTGTATTGTGGCAATAGAAATTGCGTAATCCTGTACCAACTCGATGAGCATAAGGAGACCTGGAAAACATCGGGAACCTCACAAACACTCCGACTCTCCAACACTCGTCGAGAACGTCCGCTTGTATCACCTCATTTATTGTGGCCGGAACTGAGTTGGGGTCAACAGGCGACTGAAACCCAGCGTGTCTGGCGATCTGCAACAGATTCCGACTTCTGTCTAGACCAACCATCGGCGACGAAGGGTCCGGCAGTGGTAGATACTTTCCGTTACCCGTGCCAGAGTCCAATCCTATGTGCCCCGGGGGTATCGAGCCCAAGAATTTCGCTATGATGGGCCAGGGCTTTTGTTGGGTAAGTTTGTCAGTTTTCCACGAGGGAGTGTGAGCACCTTGTATCTGGTAGACGAGAAATGCGAAGCGATTTGTTCGTAAACCGCATGAACATGCTCGTTCTCGTGTACTTGGGGATCTGTGTCAGATGGGATGTCGATGGCTGTAACTTTGTTTGAGGACATGGCGGAGAGGAGTAGAATGGCGCATCACGACTTCGATCTAATCTACGACAGAACGCCCCGGGAGAGGTAGGTACGCTACACTACACACTAGGTGAACCCCATCTCTTCGTCTAATATCCGTGCGAATTTGCTTCCGTCGAAGGGCGGGAATGGGGTTAATTTCTTGGTAGCTACGGTTTCGAGTGCTCGTGGAAGCTCTCTACGAAGATGAGACGGCCGTCGTCGCTGGAGATCCGGATGGGCTCACCTGACGGTGGAGGAAACGAGATATCCTTGGGCAGAAAGAGCTTCCGCGAGCTCTTTTTGGTGGTTGTCCAGCAAAGTCTCATTTGCCACGACTATCAATCGTTTGTTCAATCTCAACACTTCCAGAATGGTCCCAGAACCTTTCACAGGTCGTCAGCGAACGAAACCGATTGGGGGCAGTTAAACTTGGACCTGCATGGCTTATGACGAGGTCGGCAGCCAGGTATTCTTCACTCAGGCTGGGCTTGAAGGGCCATATAACAACCTCCACACCGTGAGACGTTCCGTTACGAAACGGCTGGCGTACTTTGGAGTTTCCGTACTGAACGACGAGGCGGCTGTAGCCACTCGCAGAGAGCGTAGAGAGGAAATCTTCCGAGGCAATTACGTCTATGAGCTCGTCAAACTTCGTTGACCCGACTGTGACGAAAGCCTGCATCGAACGGAGAACAGGAGACCAGACGTGGCACGGGTATGCGCGTCCGGGATAATCCTAGAGGCGGTATAGTCGTTCGTTCCAGGGTAGCGGTCACCTGAAGTGACCGGTACTGGTGAAGGCCGCCCTGATCGAGTCAACTTCGCGACAGGATGACAAACTCAGGCCGGAAGATCGACATTTGGTGCTTCACCGCGACCCTCTACGGAAAAACGCACCACCTCAAACTGGAAATCTGAACAGAAATGGGGTACACTCTCTGTGTCATAGGTCCGTACGAAACTCGTCTCGTCTTACAAAGGAGACATCCCTGATGAATCCGCAGGTTGTGGGACCATGGGCGTCGCAATCCTCTCTGGCGTTTTGTCCAGCTTGGATACAAATTCATCCGCCCCAACCCCAAAGTGGGAATCCCACACTTCAGGCACCGCGACCCCGGTCGCGCTCGTCGAGGAAGACCCCGCTCTTCCTACCCGGTTCCTCGCTTGTGTCAGCCGTGAAGTGAGTGTGAAGGGGTTGAAGTCTGCATTCGCCGAAGTCAGCCATCTCGGAGCGGCCGTTGAGATCTTCGTTGCGGACAATATCCGGGCCGTAAAACAATCGGATGTTGTTCTTCTCTGGTCGGTCTCGCTCGAACTTTCTCCAAATCACACACAGAATGACACTGTCTCCTCAGTTGTAAACCACAGATTGCGCAAGCTATCCTGAGCGAATCCGGAATGCAAGAAGCTTTAGAGAACAAACTTCTCATCAGCATCCTGGCCGGTGTGACCATCAGCCAACTCACCCAAATGGTAGGACCAAACACGAAGGTCGTCCGAGCCATGCCCAATACCCCGTGCAGAGTCAGTTCTCAATCTCACCTCCCACTGCTTTCAACCTAACCACAGCCATAAAGATTCGAGAGGGAATGACCATCGTGTCCACACTAGACGAGAACCAGCCTTTGGATCGATCTATCATTCTCAATATCTTCTCCTCAATCGGCCGTTGCAGATTCCTCGACGAGAAGCACTTCGATGCGTGTACGGCCTTGGGGGGATCTGGTCCTGCATTTGCCGCCATATTCCTCGAGGCTATGGCAGATGGTGGTGTAATGATGGGCCTTCCCCGAGCGGAAGCCCTGGAGCTCGCCGCCCAAAGTAGGAGGTGTTTCAAGTTCATTTGCTTGGTGTGTTGACGACCATCCCCTAGCCATACAAGGCACTGCAAGGATGGCCCTTCAGCCAGGGGCACACCCAGCTCGTATAAAGGATGCGGTCACAAGTGAGCTTCGCTTGTCGTTTTTGTCAGAATAACAATTCACCGAAGGACATTAGCGCCAGGAGGGTGCACAATCGCAGGACTGCTGGCGTTAGAAGATGGCAGGGTAAGGTCTACCATTGCCCGCGCGATCCAGATCGCGACAGAACGAGCGAGCGAGCTTGGGCAACCTCCAAAACAATAAAGGCTCCAGACAAGTTAAAAGTGGGGATCTATTACGCAGCATCTGTATACCTATGTACGTATGTATGACCGCCGCAACACGGTACTGTAACTTCAAAAGGCGGCACCGCAGATTTGTTACAATGGCCATTGAATCCAATCTAGCTCTTTGAAAATGAGAATGATGCTTAGGCAAAGATGCAGAGCAACATCCAGAGTGTTGAAGAGCGGAAATCACGCGAAAGAATCAGGGAGACCGAATTTGAGTGCACAAATGTGTATATTCTCCCCGACAATTGCGATACCTATGAAAAGTGACGAAAACGCGATGCTTGACACGGAACTCAGCTTACCGTTCTGCCTCCCGACCGAAGAGATGTCTCCGAACTGTGAAACTTGCACTCCATGAAAAACCCGTTGGGTGGAGGGCAAGACAAAAGGTAAGGACCAGTCGACCTCGATCGATTTCATCTAGCTCTTTTGAATGGCCTTCACGTCCTTGAGCATGCAGACGAGATGGTAAAGTGATAAGAGCATCTTGGTGTTGTCACGCGTAGTTTTGAATCTTTTGGATTCCAGAAAAGTAGCTGGTAATATAATAAACCTGTGGGTGTATTGGTCAGAACGATACGAAGGGGTACCCAAACGAGACCCTTACTTGACACAACCACGATAGCTCCCTCATCGGTCTGTAGTGCTCTGTTAGGACGAAAAATACAGAAGTAGGGTATGGAATCTTACAAAACTCGTGAGTCTCGTCCGACCGTTTGACCGTTTGCTGTTGAGACGTATGAGCCGACAAAAATTCTACCCACGTGAGGCAAACCAAACAAGGACAAACACACCTTCCAAGCATCCTCAAAGTCGATCGGTAGGATAATGTATCGATTTTTACGGACAGCTGTGGAGGTGCTAAGGAGCAGGTTTTAGAGCACGATACATGAAGTATACCTTGGAGGCCCGCAGCCTGAACCACGGAAGCGATCTCTGCTGATGATAGTCGGTCTGGCCGTGAGACATCTGCGAGATGGTCTTCTGTCAATCCACAGCGGTGGACCAGTTCAAGGCCGGCTCACAATCTTCGAGATCCACATCAGGTCCGAGGTTCATTTTCGCCGTACATGTCTGAAAGATCAGACGTCGTTCTCTCCTCGATGGGAGGGGGAACTCAATCTTCCTATCCAATCGACCTGGCCGCAACAAGGCAGGATCGAGGGTATCAGCACGATTTGTGGCCATTATGACCTGCATAACGCGGAGTCAGAAGATGCCTATAACCGCCTGCGTAAAACAGAAATTACCTTGACGTTGCTCCCTTGGTCGAAACCGTCCATTTGGTTCAACAACTCGAGCAGGATACGCTGCACCTCACGGTCAGCACCTGTCTGGGCATCGAAACGTTTCGTCGCAATAGCGTCAATCTCGTCGATGAAGATGATAGCAGGTGCGTTCTCGCGTGCTAGTCGGAAGACATCCCGAACCATTCTGGGACCTTCTCCGAGGTATTTCTGCACGAATTCGCTTCCAACAACGCGGATGAAGGAGGCAGTCGTGTGACGGGCGACCGCTTTAACAAGCATTGTCTTGCCGGTACCTGAGTTTCCGTAAAAATACGTGTCTCGAGGTAGAGGGGGTGGACTGACCTGGTGGACCGTAAAGCAACACACCACGGGGAGGGTCGATTCCGATCTTCTTGTACAGGTCGAAGTGAGTCAATGGCAGCTCTACAGCCTCCCGAATCTCTTGTTTTTGCGTGTCCATACCACCGACATCGGAGTATGAAACATCAGGCTTTTCCTGGCTCCCAAGCATGGAAATTGAGGAATCAGCCTCCGGTGGCAAGATGTCCACAAGAGCGTTCGAGTGTCGGTGGAGAGCGACGGACGACGAGGGTTTTAGGAGCTCACGATCCAGCGTCGAGAGAATCCGAATGACATAGTTGGAACCGGTAGTGGATCCGACGATACCCGTGTGTTGGTCGATGGGTTCTAAGAATTGGCCAATTACCAGTGGTACCGATTGGATTCGCTTTACTTCCTCTTGCGCCCGAATCAGCTCCCGCTTGAGGTTAGCCTGCTCGTCCTTGACATAGCTCTCCTGAATTTCGAGCATCTCGAGATGACGAGCAAGTTTCTTGTATTTGAGGTAGAGATCATCTTCCGGGAGTTCGTGGTATAATGCAGTCTTCTCGGTGACGACCGACTCGAACGTAGGTTCCTAAAACAAGGTGTGAACGTATAACCGAGGGAGAGAGACTCAGACGCTACCTCCTTCTGAATTTCGATGCCGATCTCGTCCATGGTGCGTAGGTGATCTTCAGCGGAAGGAATGAAGGGGGTGGGTTGAGGCTGACGCGTCGCGGTCCTCACTTCCGGATTTGGTCAACGCGGATCAGTCCACCGCCATGATCGACCGGAAAACCGCCCGGGGTGAGTGATCCAGTGGACACCAAGCCTCAAAACTTTTCACTTCTCGATGCAGTATTCGTCCGTATCCGTAGCTGGTACTGGTCCTTGCAAGCGGCCGGGGACTTTTGCAAAGGATTCGGCAAGTCTTCTGACGGGGAACATTCGGCAGCGATACCCCACCCGGAATCTCCGCTCGATTTCATAAGCTCCTGCCTTGCTCGAACTAACTTTGTTTATCCCACCTCTTCCCAGGGACAGCTCCATTCGGCCGTTGGCTTCCCCCCGAGCACCCAATCGCCTGGATAAACAATGAGCCTACGTGTGGAGAGAAACTTTCCGAAACCCCAAAACTGGGGAAAACTGGATCTAACGCTGAGGCGCATTTGCCCAGGAGCACGGAGAAACCAGGACGCCCCGGCAGTGCGTCAGGAAACCTACACATAGGTTCTTAGCACAGGACACAGAGAGCCGCGAAGCTAGGTTAGCGAGAATGCCTATATGGAAAGCCCGAACGCCATTTGTAGGTTTATTGAATGTTGGAAGGAGATACTCAATGACTGAACACTGCCTGGGGAACCGCAGCATCCCAGTAGTCTCCAAGCACTCTTTAACCCTATAGATTTCAATTCCCAGGCACGAGCTTACATAGTCGCGAGCTCTGTCTGACATTACATCGTGTTTCCATTCCGCACAAAAAAGCATAAGGCGTGCCTTGTACGGGTTTAAACGTTTACCTTCTACCTTTCGTGTTGCCTGAGTGACTTGTAAGGTGAAGGGCCCGGAAACATTTTGATCTGTCTCGGAATCGTATGTCGATCATGTGATCGCGTCGCGCTCATTTGGAAACCCCGCTGGAGTCTATAGAGTTACTCTTCACCACAACGCTCATCTTGAATATCTGATCCCGTTCCTGGGTCACCAACATCTACGAACGAAATGCCGCGTAAGAAGGTATCTAATAATGCTCAGTCGTCAGTGTTACACCAACCCACACTCGCGGGGTTCATAAACAACAAATCCGCTTCCATGGTAAACCCGACCGCGAAACCTCAACCTACGGCCAAGCCCACGCCGAAACCGGCCACATCTACTACTTCTACAGCCTCTACGTCAAAGTCTCCGGCCAAACCTACGTCTACGGCCAAACCAAAGATCGGACCTCCTGCTTCCGAGCGGAGATCAACTACCAAACGCAAACGGACACAGAGTCCCAAGAAGAAGTGGGAGGCACCCCGCATGGAGAGTACATCTGAAGGTAGCGATGATGGTAGCAGTACCGGGGCCCTCCAAGCGATCCGGTTTGAGTCGCAGGAAGAGGAGGCTCAAACCGGTGGATCAACTATGGAAGTCACTTCATCCAGCGAGGATGAAGAAGACCAAATCGTCTCTCCTCTTCGGCCCAAGCGCCCACCGACCCAGGCGAAACGTAAAATCCGTGCGTCGAGCGGTTCATCGGACTCTGACGTCGAAATGATCGGGAGCTCTGTTGGTGCACCACGGAATGGGAAACGGAGGTTGAAGAAGAGACTGACGAGTTCCGACGAAGAGGGTGCCACGGCGACTGAAGAGGAAGAGGTCCCGAGCCCCAAGAAACGTCGACTCATAAAGGGTTTGAAACCTTCGACGAGTGAAGAGGAAATTGACCTCATGGATGAGGTCGACGAACACCGTGAGTGCGATCCAGAGGGCGGGGGGTCATGACCCCTTTTCCAGGAATCAGGCTGACGCCGTAGTAGGTATCGTCGACTCGCGCCTGCGAACGCGGAACAAGAAGACCGCCTTCCAGCGGAGCCTCGAAACGCTTAAGCGTACGTTACCCTATACTCAGATGTACTCTGTTGTCTTAGTTACAATGCAGGTCAGAGGAGCGGTTTGTCCGTAGACTCTCCTGGATCTTCCGAGGCAGAGGATGAGGAAGAAGCCGAACCCCTCCCCACCCCAAGACCGTCGCATGTCAAATACGACTTCTTCAAACCATTCGCAGGTGCCAAACCCTCGAAAGGCATTGCGTCTGACGAGGAGGTCGAGGTCGAAGAGGAAGAGGAGGAAGAAGGCGAGAACAGCTGGATTGTGGACGACGACGGACCAGAGGGCGTCCCAGAGCTCCCCGTCGCTTTCAATATGTCCTCACATCAGGACCTCTCGCACCATTTCAAGATCATCTGCCAACTGTTCGTTCACCTCGCGGTCCGGTCTCCTTCACAACGGGTGTCGTTCATGCAAGATGTAAAGGCTTGTGAGCATATGAATGTTTTACAAAAAGCTCCTTTCACATGATATCTGAAATTTGTTGCCCCCGGCGTTCGTTCAGCCGAGGACAGTTACTTCTATGCAGCCCTGTCGACGGTCCGGCGAAAGCTAATGGGAATGCGAGACTCGCTGATCACTTCATCGACTTGGCAAACAGAGTTCAAGAGAGTCTTGGAGAAGTATCCTGTGCTGAGCATGGTGCAGATGGACTTCGCGGTCCCAGGTTGCGATGCATGTAATCTCGGAGCAAGAATGTCAAAAGTGGTTGGTCGGGTGAGCGGACAGCCGTATGACCGCTCCACATTTGAGGTATGGGATGGATCTTTGGGGACCACACGATGCCCATTAAATCGGTCGTTTGATTAACACGGTTGATCGCAGTCCATTGACGATTCAGATTCTGGGGCCCATTCCGAATCGGACGAGAGTGGAGAGGAAAGCGAAGACGAGAAGCCCAAGAAACAGATGCACCTAGGGCGGTTCTGTGCCCAACGGACCCAGTCATTTCACGAATTCACTCATTGGGAGGTAAGCCGCGAGGCTGCACAGCTACATTTCATTCTAACTTTGGTCTAGCGGAAACTATTCGACCTGTTGTCAAGGGAGGTACGGGAACTACGATCGACGGGTAAGAGGGGGTTCGTCAAGGTCGCATTTACTCGTGGGGTTCAACCACCGGAGGACGTGACCGATGGGGATGGGATTATGGACTGGTTGGATGAACGGGGGATCATTGGGATGGCGTGGACTGAGGTCAAAGAGATGATGGAGAGGGCGAGGAAACTGGAGTCGATGGGGCGAGGACAGAAGGAGGATTAGAACTCGCGGTTTCCTGCAAGCTCATTGTCGGGGAATTGTTCTCTAGCTCGTTTGATCTCCTCTTGCATGAAAAGAAGTTCCTCCATTCTAGCAAGTTTCTTGGCATCGGCTGGTCTAGCGAGAACCCGACGGATATCATCGATCGAAAGGCGCGCCTTCCTCGATGGTCCCAGCGCAGTCGAACACTGCCGTGCCAAGCATTCCAGTTGAGTGAAAGAGAAGGGCTTGGGTGCGTTTCCACTCACCACATCCACGATGTATTCGGTTAATATCTCTTCCATAACATTCACAGTATCATTCGCAGGGTTGCGGTCGTCTCCAAACCCATACATTAAATTTCGCACTGAAATCGAATTCAGCCCATCCGTAGCAGTTGCAGACCCGGAACACTTACATTCTTTTGTAAACAATCCTTTCAGATTCGCCTGTCGCTTCGATCCTGAGGTAAGACCGCCGGTCCTCGTGTTTCCGCTTCCACCGGCAGCGTTTATCGTGTCTGCATAGCTCGCCGGTGTGTGCGTGGTCGCGAAATTGGTTCCCCGGGTGACAGTGTTCGTGGTCGTGCTACTGGTGGCTGGGGTTCGGGGGACAGTCGTGGCTGTTGTCCGATGTTGTGGAGGCACGTAGGAGTAGTACGGCCACGTTGTTCCATATCCAGTGACCGCAGTGGGTGGATAAGAGTAAGACGCGTAAGATCCGGGTGTCTGGGTGTATGTTGCTGGAGTGTATCCGTAGGGGTAGGTTCCCGGTTGACCAGGATTGTAGTAGGACATGGCGCTCGACCAGAAACCCCTCTCGGGCGCCACGCGATCACGTATTTCATTCTTGGCGCCACAACCCTCCGCCGATAATTGTCCCCAACAACTCCTCGCGACAAAAAGGTAAGTATCGGACGAAAAGATGCGCTGGAATTTATTCGATACAACGCGGTGGTCGTGCGGTAAACATATCCCTTAGGATCCGCAATGCCTGTCTAACTAACATCCGATCAGTTCTCCCTAGAACTTTTACGCAGCGCCGTCCAACGTCCGTCTTCGGATGTTGGGTGTTCCCCATGCCAAGGCTGGTTGTCTTCGGGGCGTGTAGGGCGCGCACTTGTCACGTTTATTACGCGACGGGTCATCCATGCGGCGAATCGTGTGTACCCTCCAGCCCAGGGTCCTGCGTGAGAACCGTGGTGCGTGGCACGTCACTCTCAGTGGTAGTAGCCAAATTCAACGGCGGTGCATAGCAGGGTCTTCGCATGCTAACATCAGGGGCACACGCGATTTGGTGGAATCGACGGCTGCGACACTTTGGTGACCTAATCCCGTAGGCTAAACGACAGCATGCGCCTTCGCATCATGGGTGCTAGACCCTCTTGACGGCTATTCCTATCTGGGAAACATCCTCTCATTGGACGGAAGATCCTGGTCTGCGATCCAGGACGATCACCACAAGTGCACTACGAACATCGTCGCGATTGGTTTCCGTGGGGCGACCCGTTTGCTTTGTGGGGAATCTCTCCCGTCGGCATTTGTTATATCCGAGATTAACGGACGCGATAACGCGCACAGTTATCTCCCCGACCACGGCTTGCCTGAGGGAGTCGGTAATCTGCCGAGGTTTGTCGTCTCTAGTGATGACGCGGACAACAATGAAATTCATCCCCAACAGCTCAAAGAGTATCTTGGCATGCTTATACCGAACGACTGGATCCACACCAGATTGCAATTTACACGCAATCGAGACCTCGAGGACAGAGATTTGATAACCTCCTTAAGGTTATGTATGTATCCACTAGTACTCACTCCCTCTCAACTGGGTAGGGCTCATCTATATACTCGCCCGCTGGTGATTAGCTCGGCTCAGGCCGGAGAGCCGTCCCCGCGCGGATAGTTGCTGACCGTGTGCCACGGCATGGTCCCTGGGATCGGTTTGAGAGGGGCCGTGTTGTGGGGAGATGTGGAATCATGATGCGATAAGAGGAAAAGCTGGCATCACCTTCTCGCGCGCAACATCCAGGACAAAAGTTGGGGAAGTAGACCCAATAATATAACAGCCCTTTCCCAATGACGATGATACGATTCGTCGAGGGCGGACATGGTTGCGCCAAGTGAGGAACTGAATATCTCACTCTCCCTAAAAATAACCTCAGTAACCTTTACGTGTAGAACGGAATGCATAGGACGGGACGATTGTCGCTGGTGTCGCGGGGTGAGCGCGGGATACGTATGAGGTTGGAGGTGGGAAATCGATTGTGTAGCGTTTTTTTAGACCAGCGGGCCAATCTGATGCGGACCCTTCATTTGGGGTGACGTACGGGTACGAAAACGGGCGAAAGGGAAAAGTGGGACTGGGCATTGGGAGAGAAGGAAAAGCGAGACGAAGGGAATTCTTCCGAGCTGGATGGTAAATTCGAAAACTTGTGGTTCGGGGCTTCGATGTTGCCAAGCCGGAGGCTGGGGAGGCGGACAAGCAAAAGTTTGCCAGTGCGGTGTGGATATTGGATGGGAAGCCGGACCGAATTTGGACGGCCGAATTTTACAGCACAATATTTAATCATTTCCCCATTCTCCTTTTGCCCCCTTCCAGTTGCCCATCCTCTCCACCTCTCCCTCCCCTCAATGTTATCGACGTC
>Ga0307511_10002839_pt1 | contig 17997 bp, 12 predicted proteins | sample 13_EM_MG_FD_200266 | JGI IMG/M metagenome (GOLD analysis project Ga0307511, IMG submission 200266) | Populus trichocarpa ectomycorrhiza microbial communities from riparian zone in the Pacific Northwest, United States - 13_EM | ecosystem: Host-associated > Plants > Roots > Unclassified | place... | reverse complement strand
CGATTCGAGCTTGCGATTGGTTGCGCTGACGATGCGGACGTCAGCGGTGCGATTGACGGTGTCGCCGACGCGGCGGAATTCGCCTTCCTGCAGGAATCGAAGCAGCTTGGCCTGCGCGGCCAGCGGCATCTCGCCGATCTCGTCGAGGAAAAGCGTTCCGCCTTCGCTCGTCTCGATCAGACCGGCCCGATCGCGGTCGGCGCCGGTGAACGCGCCGCGCACGTGGCCGAACAGCTCGCTCTCGATCAGGTTCTCCGGCAGTGCCGCGCAGTTGACGGCCGTGAAAGTCTTGCCGCGCCGCGGCGAATGGCGATGGACGGCACGCGCGATCAGCTCCTTGCCGGTGCCGGACTCGCCGAGGATGCAGACGGGGACGTCGCGGCGGGCGACGCGCGTGACGAGAGTGAAGATCTCGCGCATGGCCGGCGAGTCACCGATGACGCCATCGATGGCTTCGCTCTTGGCCACCGTCACACTCTCGTTCTGTTCGATCACGCGGCGCATGCGGTGATGCTCGGCACGCGTGCGGAAGAGCGCCGCCAGCGCATCGCGCGATTCAGGCTGCCAGGCACTGATGCCGTCGACGAAGAGAATCTCGCGATCGCTGCAGACCACCCAATCGGTCTTCGTCGACGAGGCGATGAGATCGAGCTCCGCCGCGGCAAGCACCGGCAGCGATCCGATCTCCTGCCATTGCCCGAGCCGGTTGCGCGTTGCAAAACGCCACGGCGTGGGGACGAAGTCGCGAGCGCTGAACGGGAACTCGCGAAGCGCGGCATCGCGAAGGAAACGGATCTCCAGCGACGACGCGCTGGCCTCGCGTTTCGGCAGCTCGATCTTCATCTCCGCGCCGAGTGATTCCGCGAGATCGGTCTCTCCGCGGCCGAGTGCATCGCGGAAGCGCTGCAGTTTCTGCGAGCCGGTCGTGGCGCCGGTGAAATCGGCATTGCCGCCGTCGCGACGGATGCGCATCGTCTGGTGCCGCTTGGTCAGCTCGACGTTCCCCGACATGCCGGTAGAACGGAGCGGCGTATCGCGGCCTTCGATCCAATCGATCTCGTCGAGGATCAGCGCCGCCGCTTCACGCATCTGCGGCGCGAGATCTCCCTCGACGATCGCCTGAGCCGCGCGCGCCCCCTCGGCGAATCGTCCGCGCGAGAAGTCGAGATGCGCGGACAGCAGATCGAGCTCGCGCAGCCGCCGCTCGTCGGCCGTGCCGCGATAGAAATGCCGCAGCCGCTGCAGGCGCTGCGTCGCGTGCGCCCACTGCCCGTCGTCGGCAGCGAGATAAGCGAGAATGAAGAGGATCCCGCCCGCGCCGCGGTCACCTTGGGTTTCTTCGACCAGCGCCAGCGTGCGCAACGCCTCATCGCGCGCCTCCGGCCAGGAACCGGCAGTAAAGAGAATGTAGATGCGATCGAGCGCGGCATCGATCCGCTCGGCGACGTTGCGGGCACGGTCGAGCGAATCGGTCGCATGTCTCGCTGCGGCATCGAGATCGTGATTCGACACCGCGAGATATGTGGCCAGGCGTGAGCCGAGGTAGTGACCGGCGGGCGGTTCGTCCTCGTTGGACTCGGCCGTCTCGTGGCTGAGCAACGCGCGAAGGTAGGCGAGCTGCGCGCAATCTTCATCGTCGGCCGGCGTGCAGGCGTGCAGTGCGGCGCGCATGTCGTCGTAGCGATTTTCGAGATAGAGAAGATCGGCGCGAAGGATCTCGGCGTCGAACGGGCGAGGCACAATGCGATCGAGACGAGCGAGCGCAGGAGCGTAGTCGCCTGTCCGCCGCTCGATCCGCGCCAGCAGCAGTTCGCGCGCATCGCCGGTGACGATATGCGCGACTTCGCGAGCATCGCGATACCGTCCGCCTTCGATCAGCGCGGATGCCAGCGTCTCCGCGAGTTTCGGTGTCAGCGCGTGACGCGGCATCGATCGCAACACCGGCAACGCATCGATTGCGCTTGCCTGCTCCAGCAACGCCGCCGCCGCGCGAGCATCACCTGCATCAATCAGCAACGACGCAGCCGCTGCGATCTCACCGCTCTCCGACAAGACCTCGGCGGCAACACGGCAAAGCGTCGCCTGCGACGATGCCGGGATCAGTTGCTTCGCCGCATTGCGAATCGCTTCCGAGGCGAAAATGAGATGACCATCATCGATGGTTGAAATGCCTTCGACGACCAGCTCCTCGACTCCTTCGCCAAACATGAGCTGGCGGAAGAACGCCGAGGCAACATCGAGCCTCACGCGAACGCCGAGGAGCGCGATGGCTGCGATGTAGGACCGGAGCGGCTCGCGTAGCGACGCCAACGCAGGAACGTCATCCGTCGGGAGAGTGCCGGCGTCGAGGAAACGCGGAAAGGCATCCGACTCGACGAATGCCTCGATCCATGCGCGATTCTCGATGCGCGCTTCCACGTCCCGTCGTGCGGCAAGAAACGGCGCGATGACGAAAAAGCGCGACAGCGGCAGATCCGTGTCGCCTTGATCGGCAGAGATCCAGATCCCAGCACCCGCCGCGGCCAGCATGTCGACCACACGCGTCGAGGCTGAATCGAATCGCTCGCGATTGGTGATGGCAAAGATCAGTCGCTGCTTCGCCGCACTTTCAACGACCTTCTCCACGATCTCGCTCTCGCTGCATTTCTCGATCGAGCCAGCGATGGACACAAGCGATCGGATGGCCGAGTAACGCTGCAGCGGCGAAGCATCGCCGCCCAGTTCGAGAACCTGCTCGCTGCCCGGCGCCGCCGCGGCGCGGATGCTCTCGATCGCGTCGCTTCCGCGCAGCCGGCGCGTGTTGCCGCGCAACAATTCGTTGAGCGCATCCGGGCCCGGCGATGCGATCTCACCCCACGCGGCCCGGCGCATCCAGCGGAGATCGGCGACGGCATCGCCGCGCAGACGGGCATCGATCTCGAGGTAGACCGACTCCGCGCGTCCCCACGACTGCCGCAGCGTCTCCAGCGGCGGCGCGCCAACCGTCTCCGCGAATTGCTGGATGACCGTCAGCGTCGGCGGCGCATCGTCGGCCACGGTCCGCGCGCCCACGCGCACGAGCCGGCAATCGTTGCCCCTCTTCCGCACCACTGCCCACTCGGCCGGATCGTTTTCCGCATCCGAAAATCCTGAGAAGTGAAGCAGCGCCTGATGGGCCGCGAACTGCGCGACAAGCGACAGCCGGTCGCGAGCCCCCAGCTCACCCGCCTCGGCCAGCGGCTCCGCGTCGATCGAGATCGATGGCGCATAGCCGTCGATCCACGGCAGCGTCGAATGACGCAGCGTGGCAATGAGCGCGCGGTCCCACCCGAAGGTGCGAAGGTCAATTGTGATGGCAGACCGAGCGCGCCGGACGGAGCCGCGCATGGGCATGTATTGAAGGGGTGACCGGGAGCGGGATTTCCCTACCCCTTGGGTCATCGGAAGGTAGAATCTCGAACCATGGAGACGGCCAAAGAACAGGTCCAGAAGATCCTGGAGGTTCTTCCCGACGACGCGTCGCTCGAGGACATTCAGTACCACATCTACGTTCGGCAAAAGGTTGAGCAGGGCCTTGCGGAGGCGGATGCCGGCCGCGTCATTTCGCACGATGAAGCGATGAGGCGGCTCGATCAGTGGCGTATTCGATAGATTGGACGGAAAGTGCGATCTCGTCCGTGGCGGAAGCGGCGGAGTACATCGCAAAGGATTCACCAAGCTATGCGGCGACGCTGATTGCGAAGGCCGAACGCGCGGCAAATTCGCTCTATCAATTTCCGAAGCGCGGTCGTGTCGTCCCCGAATACCGGGACGCCATCATTCGAGAGCTATTCGTCGACCGATACAGACTGATCTATCGAATCCAGGACAACGGCGTGACGATCGTCGCGTTCGTTCATGGTGCCCGCGATCTGGCCGCGCTGATTCCGAAGGTCGAGCAGTCGTAGCGGCTGCACGCGAGCTAACCGCGTCCCTCCGCCACCGTCCAACGAGGCGGAGGAGATCATGAAACCGATCCGTCTCGCCCTTGCTCTCGCGTTCCTTTTCGCCGCAATCGCCGTCAATGCTTCGGCTCGCGATTCCTACGTCCTGCACTTCGGCGGCGGCCGCAGCACGACGACGATGAGCGGCTCGCTCGAAGACTTCAAAGCCATCCGCGGAACTCTCGATGGCGACTATCTCTGGGTTCGCCGCGGCGCGCGGTCGTATGTCATCACCGACCGCGCCAGGCTCGCGGAGGTCTGGGACTATTTCGCACCGCAGCGTCAGCTTCTTCCAAAGCAAAAGGAGATCGAAGAAGAGACGAGAAAACTCGAACGGGAAAGCGATGCGCTGGAGGACGAGGACGACCGCGAGCTGACCAGCGCCGAGCGCTCACGGCTGGACGACCTTCACGCAAGGGAGCGAGAGCTCAGCCATCGCGAGCAGGCGCTGGACGACCGCGAAGAAGAGCTGGACCGGATCGCCGAGAAGAAGCTGTGGCAACTCGTCGATCGCGCCATTCGCGACGGCGCGGCGCGAGCGATTCGTTGACGGATCTGAGACGATGCCGGCGTGCGACTCAAAGCGTTCCTCTCCGTCATCGTTCTCAGCCTGCTCGCCTTCGCCGCATCCGGCGATGACATCCGGCGTCTGGATGGAACGCGCATCTCTGTCGAAGCCGCGTCAAAGCTGGCCCGCGAAACGCTGATCGCCAATCACGTCACCGGAGCGCAGATCGCCGTAATCGATCGCGGCCGGCTGGTCTGGAGCGAGTCGTTCGGCATGCGCAGCCTCGATCCTCCGCTGCCGATGGAGCGGACGACGACTACGTGGGCGGCGTCGATCACCAAGAGCGTCTTCGCAACGTACGTGATGCTTCTCGTCGAGCGCGGCGAATTCGATCTCGATCTGCCGGTGGCGCGGCAAGTGGCGCAACCGCTCGACCAATACGAGCCGTACCGCGAGACGGCGTCGCTCCTCGTGCAGGACCCGCGCTGGCAACGCGTCACGCCGCGCATGCTGCTCGCGCACACCTCGGGGCTGCGCAATTTCGCCTTTCTCGAACCGGACAAGAAGATGCATCTCAACTTCGAGCCAGGATCGCGTTTCTCCTACTCCGGCGAAGGGATCAATCTCGTGCAGTTTCTGATCGAGCAGAAGAAACAACGTCCTCTCGACGTCCTGATGCAGGAGACGATTTTCGTACCGCTCGGCATGACGCGCACAGGAATGATCTTTCGCAAAGAATTCGAGTCCGACATCGCCGATCGCTACGATGCCGAGGGGAAGTTCAGAGCCAAGACCCGCCGCTCACCCGCCCGCGGCGCAGGTTCGATGACGAGCAGCGCAGACGACCTTGCGCGCTTTGCCTCGGCGCTCTTCGCAGGAACAATCGTGAAGCCTGCCACGCGCAAGAAGATGTTCGCGCCTGTGATTCCGATTCGTACGCTGCACCAGTTTCCCCTTGCGCCGGACGAGCCCGAAGGCGCCGAGGCGCGAAAGGCCGGTCTCGCCTATGGGGTGGGCTGGGGATTACTCACCCGCACTCCCTTCGGACCGGCATTTTTCAAAGAAGGACACGGCGACGGCGCACAGAACTACATGATCTGTTTCGAGCGCCGCCAATCCTGCATGATCATCCTGACCAACAGCGATAACGGCGAGCCCGCCTTCCGCCCGCTTCTCGAAGGCATCCTCTGCGACACTGTGACGCCCTGGGAGTGGGAGGGCTATACGCCGGAGTTCATTGCACAATCGCGCAAGAACGGGAATTGACGGTTGGTGAATCGAGGCATCGTCGCTACCCAAAGTAGGGCGGGTCTAGTCTTGGAAGAGAGACGGAATATTATGCCGGCATGATAGGCTGTCCGTCACACATCCATTTAAGACTGCTGGAGGGCCACAATGCAGGGAGCTTGTAACGTCGTCGGCTGGGCTCTCATCGTTCTGTCGGTGTTATCCGGCTTAGCACTTTTCGTTCGTGCGGTCGCGCCTGGAGTTAAAGATGACGGCAGCCGTCAAAGTACGCTGTGGGGCCTATTTCTTGTCGGTCTTGTTGCGGGCTTCATTCTGCTCAACATCGCTGAACATATTGGGCGCTAGCCGCATGAAGCATGTCGACGATCGAGCACCACATCGATCTTGGACAGTAATCGCCTGAGAGGCAACCACGTCTGGTCGACGTCTGCTACCTCTCATCCGCGCTCGGACCATACAACCCCGGCAGCGGGATGTCGTTGAGTCGCATGTAAACCGTCAGTTGTGCGCGATGGTGGATCAGGTGATGCAGGACGAAATAACGCAGCAGGCGGTGGCGCGGATCGGAGAGCATCTTGTGGCCGTTGGCGAAGAGCGTCCATTCGCCTTTGAGCAAATCGTCCGTCGCGGATTCGATCGACGTGCGCGCTGATGCCGCATTCTTTTCGAAGAATGCCAGCAATTCCTCGGTTGACTTCTGCTCTTGAGCGCGGATCTGCTGACCGGCGGGCGCGACGTCGAACGAATCGGCCTCGATGATCAGAGGAGCCCATGTCGGGAGATTGGCAACGTGCGTGGCCAGACCACCCATCTTGAAAGATTTCTCGTGCGGCTTGTAGTCGAACTTCTCCGTTGGGATACGCTCGAGCACCCGTCTGGTGTTGACCATCTCCTGATCGAAGTCGGGAAGGTACAGCTCTGCTAGGGTCGTCATGGCGTCAGTCCCACCTTTCTGATGAGCGCGATAAAGCGTGGATCCTGCCGCAGCGGCTCCAATGAAACGTCTACATTGAGCCACACCGCGGATTCGGAACGATCGTTGTACATCTGTTCGAGGTTTTTCATCGCCTCGTCGTTATTGCCGAGGGCGGTGTAGATGCGGGCCAGGAAAAGGGGGAGTGTGTACGTGCCTGTGGCGCGGGCGCGCAGCTCGGCAATTGCGCGCAGCGCCTCGTCGCGGTTGCCGGCGCGGGCATTGACCATTCCCCAGGTCGTAATGAGAAGCTGCGTGTGGCCACCGAGCTGCATGGAGCGCTGCATCAGGCTCAACGCCGCCGGCAGATTTCCCTTGCGATATTCGATCTGCGCCTGCAGGTAATAGACATAAGGAAAACTCGGATCGAGATCGACAGTTCGTTTCGCCTGTTCGATAGCATCCTCGTAGCGGCCCGCGTAGAACAGCGTCCGTCCGACGTCCCAACTGGCTGTGACGGATAGAGGATCTACCTGCTCGGCATGCCGCTTTTCGACCAGCGCTTCGTCGAAGCGTCCCATCGCGGCGAGATAATCGCCATAGAAACGATGCGCGTCGGCGTCATTGGCATTGAGGGCGATGGCGCGTCGGAATTCTTTCTCGCCCTTTGCGAAATCCCAGTCGTACCAGACCAGCGCCAGCGCCATGCAGGTATGGGCCGGAGCGAGCGAATCATCCAGCGCCAGTGCGCGTTCGGCGGCTTCGCGTACCCGCGGCATGGCCTCGCGAGGGGGCATGAAGAGATTTGAAAGATAGAAATAGGCAGATGCCAATCCGGCGTAAGCCAATGCGTACGTCGGATCGCGTTCAATCGATTGATTGAAATAGCTGATTCCTTTGCGAATCCCTTCCTCATCATTGAACTTTGTCGAAAAATAGCGACCCTTGAGATACAACTGGAACGCTTCGCTGCTCTCCGGGCTCCGCTTGCTCATCATCTTCCGCTCGGCGCCGGTCAGGCGCGGCTGCAGTTGTGACGAGATCTCCTCTGACAAATCCTTTTGTAAAGCGACGACGTCGGAAAGATTGCGGTCGTATTGCTGTCCCCACACCTGCGTGCCGCGCTTCACGTCCGTCAGCGACGCGCGGACGACGACGGTATTGCCGCGCTGAAACAGGCGTCCCGTGACGACGCCTCTTACGTGCAGCTCGCGGCCGACTGCCAGCGGATCGATGTTCTTTCCCTTGTAACGAAACACCGTGCTGTGAGCGACGACCTGCAATTCCGGCAATTGAGACAGCGAATCCATGATGCTGTCGGTCAAGCCGTCGCTCAGATATTCGCTATTGGGATTTCCCGACGCGTTGACGAACGGCAGAACGGCCACACTGTCGATCCGGTCGACGAACATATTGCTCTTGATGATTGTGTACGCAGCCGCTGCCAGCAGAGCCACGACGATAATTGCTACCGCTACAACGATCCGCGAGTCACGCAGCGCGCGGCGCATGCCCGGAATTCGCGGGAACGTCATCTGCATCGTTGGCTGACGGTCAAATCCCGGCGCCGAGAAGTGGCGATGCATCTCCAGTGAGTTGAGCTTGTTCTCGAACTCCAGCTCGCGCCGCAAGGAATTCAAATCGCTCAAGAGCTGGCGCGCCGAGGGATAGCGATTGATGCGGTCCTTCTCCAGCAGTTTGAGAATGATCCGATCGAGATCGGGTGGCACGCCGCTGACGTAATGCGACGGCGGCTTCGGCACTTCATTGGCGATGGCAAAGGCAATATCGATGAAATTGTCGCCGCGCACCGGCGGCTGGCCGGTGACCATCTCGTACATCACCGCGCCCAGCGAATAAAGATCGGAGCGCGCATCAGGCTGTTGTGCGCGGGCCTGCTCCGGCGAAATGTAGAGCAGCGTGCCGATTACGGCGCCGGTCGAGCTGTCCTTGAGCGCCGACTCCGGCTCGGCCAGTTTGGCCAGGCCGAAATCGAGCACTTTCACATAGCCATCGGGCCGGAGCATGACGTTTTCAGGCTTGATGTCGCGATGGATGATGCCGGCATCGTGCGCGGCCGCCAGCGCGCTGGCCACGCCCGTCGCAACGTCGAGCACCTCGGCGACGTTGAGGCGCTGTTTTGCCATCCGCTCGCGCAGCGTGTCGCCTTCGATGTACTCGGTGGCGATGTAGTGCGTAGCGTCTTCGTGGCCGATCTCGTAAATCGTGATGATGTTCGGATGATTGAGCGCCGAGGCCGCGCGCGCCTCGCGTTGAAAACGGCGCACTCGCTCCTCGTCGCGGGTGAATCGCACCGGCAGCAGCTTGAGCGCCACCTTGCGATTGAGCGTGTCATCCTCGGCGAGATAGACCTCGCCCATGCCGCCGGCGCCGATAAGACGCCCTACGCGATAACGGGAAATCTTCTGGGGTTGCATGGACCTGCCGGAGGATAGCATCCGCCCCGCGGATAGAATCCTTTCATGACCACCGGCAAGAATGACGTCGAGCTGGCGACGGACGCTGCCCGTCTCGGCGCCGCAGTCCTTTTGAAGCATTGGGAGCACCTCGGAAAAGAAGACGCGGATCTGAAGTCGCGCAATGACTGGGTCTCGCGCGCCGATCGCGAGAGCGAAGCGGCAATCGTCAGCTTCATTCGCGAACATTGTCCCGACGACGCCATCCTCGGCGAAGAAGGAGGTATCAGCGCCGAGGGGACGAGCGGGCGGACCTGGATCATCGACCCGCTCGATGGGACGTCGAACTACCTGCAGCACTTTCCGATGTGGTCGATATCGATCGCTGTGAAGACGAAAACTGAGATCACGGCCGGCGTCGTCCACGAACCGTTGCGCGATCTCTTCTTCACTGCCGAGCGGGGCGCGGGCGCGTTTCGAAACGGCAAGCGGATGCACGTCTCCAATCAGGACGCGGTCGAAGGCTCGTTCCTCGCGACCGGCTTTCCGTTCCGTGCGCAGCAGTTTGTGGCCGTCTACTGTCAGATTTTCCAGGACGTCATCAGCGTGGCCAAAGGCGTGCGCCGCGCCGGCTCGGCGGCGCTCGACCTGGCCTACACCGCCGCCGGCATCTTCGACGGCTTCTTCGAACTGCACCTTTCGCCATGGGATATCGCCGCCGGATCGCTGCTCGTCACCGAGGCGGGAGGAATGTTCAGCGACTTCTCCGGCGGCGAGCGATGGCTGGAGCGCGGCAATGTCGTCGGCGCGCCGCCGGGCGTGCATCGCGATCTGTTGCGCGTGCTGGAACGTCATGTTCGTGAAGACCAGCTCGACCGGCGCGCGACGAATCGCGCCCTTCCCTCGGAATGAAGCTTCCGCGATCGTTTTATCTCGACGATACCGTGCACGTGGCGCGCTCGCTTCTCGGCTGCGTGCTTTGGCGACGGCTCGGCCGCGAGCTGCTGGCCGCGCGGCTCGTGGAAGTCGAGGCCTACCTCGGCGCGAACGATTCCAGCAGTCACGCCCGGCGCGGTTTGCGCAGTGCGCGGAATGAATCGATGTACCTCGCGGGCGGCCACGCCTACGTCTACTTCACCTACGGCATGCACTGGTGCGTCAACGTCGTCACGCAGGAAGCGGATATCGCCGAGGCCGTGCTGCTGCGGGCCGCGGAACCGTTGCGCGGAATCGAGACCATGCGCGAGCGCAGGCCGAAAGCGAAACGCGATCGCGATCTGATCAACGGCCCGGGCAAACTCTGCTCGGCCATGGCCATCGACAAATCGCTCGACGGCGAACCGCTCGACGGGAAAACTCTCTGGATCGCGCCGCGCGACGTCGAGATCAACGACGAAGACATCGCCGTCAGTCACCGGATCGGCGTCGAGAACTCAGGTGAATCGGCAAGATGGCCGTTGCGTTTTTATCTCCAGGGAAATCCGTTCGTGAGCAAGTGAATGCCGTTGCGCTTGCACACGTGCGGAACTATGCTTTAACCCTCTCTCATCAACGCGCCCGCGAACGAAAAAGGAGACCTGTATGCGTCGTCTGTTCTTCGTGCTCCCGGCCCTCGTCATCCTCCTGATTGCAGTTCCTCTCTTCGCACAATCCCAGGCTACGACCGGCGTCATCGAAGGAACGGTTGTCGATGCCAGCGGCGCTGCCGTTCCCGGCGTCACCGTGACGGTGAGGAACACTGCGACCGGCTACGAAGTCGTCGTCGTCACCGATGCAGCCGGGCGTTTTCGAGTGGTGCTGCTGCCGCTCGGGCCATACCAGTTGACGGCCGTACTGCAGGGTTTCGCCACGGTCGTTCAGAAGGGTCTCGACCTCGGCGTCGGTCAAACGCTGACCGTGGCGATCGCATTGAAACAAGCCGCGACCGCTGAGGAGATCGTCGTTACCGCGGCGCCGCCGCTCATTGAGACGGCGCGGACGGAAGGCGCAACGCGCATCGATCAGAAAGCCGTGGAAGGACTGCCGAACAACGGCCGCAACTTCCTCGAGTTCACGAAGATGACTCCCGGAGTGACCATCGTGCAGGGTCCGGACGGCGATGAGCTGTCGATCAACGGCCAGAAAGGCATCTCCAACAACGTCTCGGTCGATGGCGCCGACTTCAACAACCCGTTCTTCGGCGAGCAGCGCGGCGGACAGCGGCCGGCCTTCACCTTCAACCTCGACGCGGTGAAGGAGATGGTGGTCATTGCCGACGGAGCCAATGCCGAGTTCGGCCGCTCCATGTCCGGCTTCGTCAACGTCATCACCAAGTCGGGCGCGAACGATCTCTTCGGCACTGCGCACGTAACGTTCAAGAACGACTCGCTCAGCGGCCAGCCCAAGAATCCGAACGGCACGACGTCGCCGAAGTTCCCGGCTTCACAGACGCAGGCAGGGTTCACGTTCGGCGGTCCGTTGCAGAAGGACCGGATGTTCTACTTCGGCGCCTTCGACTATCAAAAGGGCAAGACCACGAAGCAGACGGACCCGCTTCGCATCGAACAGCGCGTCGTCGATGCCTTTGCCTCGCTGGGCGTCCCGAACGAGAACGGATCGATCGAGCACACGAATGATGCCCGCGTCTTTCTCCTCAAATTCGACTGGAATGCCTCGGCGAAGAACCTGGCCAACCTCCGATACAACTACACCTACTCGCAACAGGTCAACGGCACGTTCGACGTCGACTCATGGGGACGAAGCGCGAACGCGATCGAGAAAGACTCGTCGAACGCCATCGTCGGCGGCCTGACGTCGACCCTGCAGTCGTCGCTGCTCAACGAGTTCCGTTTCCAGTTCGCCAAAGAAAACCGGCCGCGCCCCTACAACGGACCGCTGATCACGGGACAGAGCCGGCCGCTGCCCGACACGGCCTTCGACTTCGTCAAGAGCTACCGCTTCGGCGAGCCGTTCTTCATCCCGGTCAAGTACTACGACACGCGCGTGCAGTTCAACGACAACGTCAGCTTCCTGCGCGGCGCGCACGACATCAAGGCCGGCATCGAGTTCAATCGCGTGAACTCCGTGCAGACGTTCCTCGGATTCGCCAACGGCCGCTACATCTTCAGCTCGACCGACGGCTTCCTTAAATACAAGGCCAATCCGAAGTACGTCGAGTGCACCGACCCGACAAACCCTGACCCGAAAACCAACTCCACCTCCTCGGACAATGGAGTCTGCCCGGCCGGATACAACATCACCGGCCCGGTGCTGCTCTATCTGCAGCAGGCCGGGGTCGGCAACATCAGCGTGGAAGAGGCCGGGACTCAGAGCATTCCGCAGGTCGAGCCGGCCCTTTTCGTTCAGGACTCGTGGCAAGCCACGCCGCATCTCAACGTGCACTACGGATTGCGCTGGGAGGCGGAAATCGAGCCCGATCCCATCACGCCGCCCGATCAGGTTTTCTACGCCGGCTTCATCGGCAAGACGTCGAAGGGACAGGAGTTCCCCTCCAACGGCAAGATCCCCAGCGACAAGAAGATGTGGCAGCCGCGCTTCGGCATGGCCTGGGATCCCAACGGCGACGGCAAGAAGGTGCTGCGCGCAAATGCAGGCATCTACTATGGGCGCGTTCCGGGATTGACGCTGGCCTCGTCGCGCTCGACGAACGGCTCGCGCGGCCAGACGATCTTCCGCAACAGCGCGCTGACCGCAATCCTCGGGCCGGTGCCGGCTTATCCGAACATCATCCCGCAGTCGCAGGTCGGCACTCCGTTCGATCCCGACGTTTTCGTGTTCGACAAGCATTTCCAGAACCCGCGCACGAAATCCGCCAGCGTGTCGTGGGAGCAGGAGCTCGTGGATCATTACGGGTTCCTGGTGAAGTACAACTACGCGAAGGGCGAGCACATCACGCGCTTTACGAACCGCAATGATCCGCTCCTCGGATCGCCATGGGCGACCGGCCTCGGCACCGGCGGAACGAACGGCATTGGCGTGCTGACGACGATCGAGTCGACGGCAAAGAGTCTCTACAACGGCGTCACGCTCGGCATCACCAAGCGGCTGTCGAACAACCTGGCCTACGAGATCAACTACACCTACTCGAAGGACAAGTCCGACGACGACAACGAGCGCGATCCGTTCTCGTTCCGCTACGCCAAGATCACGAACCTGGACGCTGAATACGGCTACTCCGATCGCGATCAGCGGCACCGCCTGAATAGCTGGCTTCTGTGGAACGCTCCGATGGGCGTCGATGTGAATGTGCGGTATTCGTATCGCTCGGCGCAACCGAAGTCGATCACCGCGACTGGCGCGGATGCGGGAACTCCGCAGGCTCGTTGTTCGAAAACGACCGCAGACGGTACCGCGTGTCTCGCCGACGCCGGCGTAACCCAGCGCAATCTCGGCCGCAAGGACAACGTGTTTTCCTCGCTCGATTTCCGCCTGACCAAGGCCTTCCCCGTCGGCAAATACAAAATCGAGCCGGCCATCGACGTCTTCAATCTCCTCAACAGCAAGAACTTCCACCGCCCCGAGGTGACAAACCTCATCTTCAACTTCGACGGAACGGTGCAGAGCGGCGTCGGCGAGCCGCGGCAGATGCAGATTGGGGTGAGGGCGATCTGGTAAGAATTTGGAAGTGGCCTCGGCCCAGCGCTACATCGTGAATTTCGTCATTCACAGCGTGGGCCGGGGCCCATTTCGAACGGCAAGTTAATCGAGACGTAGTCTTAGGCCGGCGAGCTAATAGCCTTGCTCACGGAGAATGTTGGCGGCGCTCTTCGTCACATCGGCGATTGCCCGGCCCAAGAACCCGTTTACAAAGACTCCCAAGCGCAACTGGAGTGTTCCGCTCACAGCAGGATGAGCCTCTGTAACGCGTGCGCTGAACGTCTCGCTGGTCTCCAGACAACGCAACACCAGGTCGTCCTCTTTGCCAGAGTCCCGCGGAACCTCCAGCGTCACACGCCGAACAAGTTCCGTTTGAGCTGGAGGGGACGTGTTCAGTGTGACGTACGCCAGCCTGGGGCCGGCGGCTACCGGCGTCCTATAAGCAGAGTTCTGCACAGTCACGACATCTTGTGCAACCTTAAAGCTTATGGTCAGCTCACTCATGCTGAGCGCGCTCCGCTGACGTCCAAGTTCCGCGCCGAAAGCCTCGAATAGCACATAACCAGCGCGATCAACCTCGGGATGCGTAAATCCGCCTCGAGTCAGGTACACGCGCTTCAAGCCGCCGACAGCTTCAACTGGCGCTGGCACGCCCGCCGCCTTTAGTGTCTCCGACACAAGCTGGATCGAATCAAGGCCACGCGTCAGCATGAAGTCTATGAATGGCTGATAATTCCCTTGATCTGCAGCCGCCAAAGCGTCGTAGTACTCCAATCGATGCTCTGCGAGGATTACAAGCGGTATCGACAGCGCACGATACGTATAAACCGACGCGAGCGCGCGGGCTACGCGACCATTGCCGTCGGCAAAGGGGTGCATTACCACAAGAGCATAGTGAGCATACGCGGCCTGCTCGATCGGATGCCCAGCGGCAAAGCGATCGGAGCGCAATTCCAAACATAACCGTTGCATTTCGGCAGGAACAACCTCGACCGGCGCGTAAGAATGTACAGTGCCGTCGTTCCTGATGACGTGATTCGGTAGCGCTTTGTACCTGCCCAACGGAAGTTGCTGCTCCTGAACGCCAACTTCCGTGTATACCGCATAGGTTTCCTGGCCTTTACACATCACCTCGTGCAGTTTCCTTATCCATGCCTCCACAATTGGGACCGCCTGAGTCGCAAAATCGAGGACGAAATCGTAAGCACTCATTTGTGCTTCGATAATTGAACGCACTCGATTGCCTTTTGCGTCAAGTTGCGCTTCCCACATAGCCATCTGCAGCGCCACTGAAAAGGTAAAGCCACGATCGACTTCATACAGTCCCTCGATTGCCCCGGTATCCACGGCTGCGGCGCGTTTCGCCACATCCCGTGCTTTTGCAAGCAGTTCGGGAGTCAGATCTTTGCGGTCCTGGAGCAAGCTCGCGTACTGATTCCAGCGCGAGATGTCGACGCTCGTCTCGCGTTGCCACTCGTCGAACGAGGGGAAACTCCGGTATGCCGCATCCGCGCGACGGACATCGATACCGGCAGGAGGAGATTTTTCGCTCATTGACGTTAGTCTACCTCGGCGAACGGAGACAAACCGAGCACCGTTGTAGGGTTACTCGCAGGCGTTCTGTTCACAATGAGGGAGAATAGTTCATGCCCCGCCCACCCTACCTCGCCCGCGCCGGCGCACGCATCGCCGACGTCTGCGAACGCTGGTTTCCCGACGCGTTCGTTTTCGCACTTGCCGCCATCGTCCTCGTCTTCATCGGCGGATTGGCCACCGGCGTGAAGCCGGTCACGCTGGCGACGGAGTTCGGCAGCGGCTTCTGGTCGCTCGTCAACTTCACGATGCAGATGGCGATGGTGATCGTGGGCGGATTCGTCGTCGCCTCGTCGCCGCCGGTGGCGCGATTGACGCGGTGGCTGGCCTCGATTCCGAAGACGGCGCGTGGCGCGGTGGCGTTCGTGGCGGCCTTCGCGATGCTGTCGTCGCTGCTTTCGTGGGGTTTGTCGCTGATCTTCACCGGACTGCTCGTGCGCGAAATCGCGAAACGGGTCGACGTCGACTATCGCGCCATCGGCGCTGCTGCGTACCTCGGGCTGGGCAGCGTGTGGGCACTCGGGCTTTCGTCGTCCGCCGCGCTGCTGCAGGCCACGAAATCGTCGATCCCGGCATCGCTGCTGCCGATCACCGGCGTGATTCCGCTGACGCAGACCATCTTCCTCTGGCAGAACATCGTGATGGCGGCAGTGCTCGTGGTCGTTTCCGTCATCGTCGCCTACGCCTCCGCGCCGCGCGAAGGCGAAGCGCGGACGGCTAAGATGATGGGGGTCGAATTTCGCGATGACGATGTGACTCAGGCAACTGCCACTACGCCTGCCGAACGGCTCGAAGAAAGCCCCATCCTCAACATCGTAATCGCGCTGCTGATGTTCTGGTTCCTGGCCACGCAGTTCATCGAAAAGGGCGGACTGGCTGCGCTCGACCTCAACAACTTCAACTTCCTCTTTCTCGCAGCCGGCCTTCTGCTGCATTGGCGGCCGCGATCGTTTCTGCGTGCGGTCACGAAATCAGTTCCGGCCACCGCAGGCGTTCTGATCCAGTTCCCGTTCTATGGCGGCATCTTCGGGATGATCTCGAAGACGCCGATCGCTGCTCATCTCGCGCATGCATTCGTCAGCATCACCACGAAATCGACATTCCCGATCGTGGTGGCGCTTTACTCCGCAATCCTCGGCATGTTCGTTCCGTCCGGTGGCGGCAAGTGGATCGTCGAAGCGCCGTACGTGATGGCAGCCGCCGCAGCATGGAAGGTTCACCTCGGGTGGACGGTGCAGATCTACAACGCATCCGAGGCGCTACCGAACCTGATCAACCCCTTCTGGATGCTGCCACTGATGGGGATTCTTCGCGTGCGCGCTCGCGACCTGGCCGGGTACTCGATCCTGCAACTGCTGTTTCACGCGCCGATCGTGATTTTTCTCTGCTGGCTGTTTGCGAAGACGTTGTGACGATGGTTGCCGAGTTTCCAGGTTGCCGAGTTGCCCTGGGCAACCGGGTAACCCTGGCAACCCGGCAACCTCCTACTTCAAAAACTCCATCAGATAATCCGTCGCTTCTTTCGAGCCCATCACCGACAGCTTTTCGATGATCCTGCGCTTGGTTTCTGGTTCCTTCTCTGCGCGAGCGAGGCTGACCAACATTTTTGCATTGCCCTGAACGAAGAGAGCGTCGATCACGCCTTTGCGGACCTCCGGGCGGGTGTCGGTGTTGTAGAGCGAGAGGAGGAGATCGCCGGAGCGGCCGCCGCCGAGGAGACCGAGATTGCGGATGGCGGTCACCTTCAGTTCGAGGACCTTCTCATTGCGCGCGATCTCGGCCAGCTTTTCCGAATTGCCGCCGATGAACATGGCCTGCAGGATCTTCTTCCGCACCTCGACCGTCGACTCGGTGTTGTACAGCTCCGTCAGTTCGTTGCGGGCGCCGATCACACCGAGCTGCATCACGGCATCGGCGCGCAGCTCCTGATTCGATTCACCCTTAGCCAGCGACAGAAGGTGCGCGCGATCGCCGGTGATCATGTACGACTTCAGCACCGACTTCTTCACCGAGACGTCGTTCGTCGAGTTGTAGATGTCGGCCAGGACGGTGCGGCTGCGCTCGCCGCCGAGAATACCGAGCGTGCGAACGGCGCGCTCGCGAAGCTCGGGAGGACCGCTCTTGGCCGTGCGCACCACGATGTCGAAGGCCCGCTGCGAACCGGACTGGCTGAGCACGAACAGCGCGCGCTCCTTCAGCTTGTTCGACTGATGACCGTTGATGATCCCTTCCAGGATGGGGATGGCGCGCTCGGGATCGCTGTTCATCAGGCCGTTGATGGCCATCAGCTTCACGTCCTCGTCGACGACATGTTCCGGCGCGATCTCCTGTCCGGAAGACTGGCGGATCTCCACCTCCAGCGTCTTGCCGTCTTCCACCCACTTCGACTTCGGATACGACTTCTGGAGCTGGAGCAGCGTGGAGAGGGCATCGGAGCGCGCGCCCATCTTGCCCTGCGCGTAAGCCAGCCAGTAGAGCGCGGCGTCGGCGTGAGACATGCGCATATCCGCGACTTTGCGGAAGGCCGAGGCGGCGTGACGCCAGTCGTGATCGTCGAGCGAATCGGTACCGGCGTCGTAGAGGTCTTCCTCCATCTCCGCCTTGCGCTCGTTGCGATCCTGATCGCGTTCCTTCTTGTCTTTTTCGCGATCCTTGCGATCGTCATCCTCGTCCTGAATGTTGATGGCGACGGCGGTGGCCGACTGCGTGTTCCAGTTCGCGCGCACGGCCGGCGCAAGCGCGACCAGCGCGGCGGCGAGT